>Ga0209188_1001042_pt1 | contig 23792 bp, 12 predicted proteins | sample C_130625_EF_Meta_FD_187307 | JGI IMG/M metagenome (GOLD analysis project Ga0209188, IMG submission 187307) | Freshwater microbial communities from Lake Croche, Canada to study carbon cycling - C_130625_EF_MetaG (SPAdes) (version 2) | ecosystem: Environmental > Aquatic > Freshwater > Lake... | reverse complement strand
CGAAACGATGCTGAAGAGAAGGAGACCAACCAGAAGCCTTCCAAGGGACACTCTTGGCCTCGGAGCGGGCTCGGTCGGGGCATCGAGCACGCGGGGAGCGCGGTAAGGATTTGATTCGGACAGCATCTCGCTTCTGAGGTCGAGGGGCTGCGTCTGCGAATCATTGATTGCGTTTGCCGCGCGGAACGGCCGCGGGCGGACGAGCCACCAGCTCGCCGCGACGGCCGCACCGAAGATCGTGTAGGCCGTCACGAACACCCACGGGGGGGCCTGCCAATAGAGGAGGCGGCCGAGCCAGTGGGCGACAAAGGAGCCTGAATAGGTGGCGTCGCCGGCAGCCGCGCGGAGGGAGTCCTCGAGCGAGGTCAGTGGGCAGGTGACGCCCACCCACGCCTCCGCGACCACCAAGCCGATCGCCGCCAGGTGGAGCGCCCGGAAGGAGGGGTTGCGGACCGATCGCCACCGCAGCGCCCCGCCGACGAGAATCGCCAACAGGCCCAGGACGACGAAGGCCACGAAACCAGCGTGGAGGGCGAGGACGGCGTCGGCGAGGAGGCGGGCGGTGGTGGCGCTCATCGATGGCCCGGCAGGGGAAGCGAGAAGGCGATCCCGAACGGGTTATCGTCGCTGACACCCGGCGGTTAAAAAAACGGAGGTGGAACGATGACCGATCCGTACGCCGACGTCGATCCGTCCCGGGGGCGCTGGATCTGGTGGGCTGTCGGCCTCTACGGCGTCAGCTTCCTCGTCCCGACCGTTCCCCTATGGAACAGCAATTCATTCTCCCTCGGCATCCACCTGTTCGTCACCTCCTTCGTGATTTTCGTTGCCGGCCTGATCAATCCGGGAATCTGGGGGTCTGAGCGGGACGCGACGATGTTCCTCCTTTTCGGTCTCCCCTGGCTCGCCAATCCGCTCCTCTGGTGGTGCCTTGTGGCCTGGGCGGACGGTCGGCGGAGGACGGCGGCGGTGACCGGCCTGCTCGCCTTCCTCTGCGGCCTGGCGGGAATCTACCCCGGGTTCATCTTCGCCCCCTACTGGGTCTGGATGGCGAGCCTAACCCTTCCCCCAGTCGGCCTGGCGATGACCCATTCGGCCGTGCGGGACCGTGGTTTTGGCGCCCGAATGGCGTTGCCCCTGATCGCTCCCGACGAGCGGGATCCGCCGCCATATCGGGTATGATAATTGGCCCGGCTCGCATTCGCGGGCTCCTCGGAGGATCGCCATGCACCGCTCGATCACGACCCGTCTCCTTGCGCTTCTGACCCTCGTCGCCGCCCTGTCGTCGGCGGCGGCCGCCCCGGCCGAAGAGCCGCTCCGCGTCCTCTTCCTCGGCGACCAAGGGCACCATCGCCCTGCCGACCGCTTCGCGCAGCTCCAGCCGGTGCTTGCCGGCCGCGGTATCGAGCTTGTCTACACCGAACGCCTCGAAGACCTCGATCGGGCGGTCCTCGGCCGGTATGACGCGCTTGCCGTCTACGCCAACATCGATGAGCTCCCGGCCGAGCGCGAAGCGGCGATCGTCGACTTCGTCCGCGCTGGCAAGGGCCTCGTGCCGCTCCACTGCGCGAGCTTTTGTTTTCGCAATTCGCCGGTGTGGGTCGACATGGTCGGCGCCCAGTTCCAGCGCCACGACGGCGGCGAGTTTCGAACGACGAATCTCGCTCCCGACCATCCGATCATGAAGGATTTCCAGGGCTTTCAGAGCTGGGACGAGACCTACGTCCACACTCGCCACAACACCCGCGGCCGGACCGTTCTCGAGGAGCGCGTCGAGGGGGATCTCCACGAGCCATGGACGTGGGTCCGCAACGAAGGGAAGGGGCGTGTCTTCTACACCGCCTGGGGGCACGACCAGCGCACCTGGGGCCATCCCGGCTTCCACAACCTCGTCGAACGCGGCATCCGCTGGGCGGCCGGCCGCGACCCGGCCGACGCCGGCCCGTATGTCGATCACCCGAAGATGAACGTCCTCCCCGAGGGGCTCGCGGCCTTTGAGTTCGTCCCGGCGAAGGTCCCCGCCTACGACCCCAGCGGCAAGCAGTGGGGGGTGCAGCTCGAGCCGGTCTCCGAGATGCAGGCGCCCCTGTCGCCCGAGGAATCGCGGAAGCATGCCCTCGTGCCGGAGGGTTTTCAGGTCGGGCTCGTGGCCTCCGAGCCGGTCATTGCAGCCAAGCCGCTGGCGATGGCCTTTGATGCCCAAGGCCGGCTGTTCATCGCCGAGAGCCTCGACTACCCCAACGAGATCGTCCTCCCCGGCGACGGTGAGGGGCACGACCGGATCGTCCGCTTGGACGACACCGATGGCGATGGCGTCTGCGACACGCGCACGATCATCGCGGCAGGGCTTTCGATCCCCACGAGCCTCCTCCACCACGGCAACGGCTGGATCGTCGCCCAGGCCCCGTCGATGCTCTTTCTTTCCGACGCCGATGGCGACGGCATCTGCGAGCAGCGGGAGGTCCTCTCGACCGGCTGGGGCACGAGCGACACCCACTCAGGCCCCAGCAACCTTGCCTGGGGTTTTGACGGCTGGGTGTACGGAATGGTCGGCTATTCCGGCTTCAATGGCGAGGTCGGCGGCGAGCCAGTCCGCTTCGGGGCCGGCTTCTTCCGCTTCCTGCCCGACGGCTCGAAGCTCGAGTTTCTCCGCAGCACGAACAACAACTCGTGGGGCTTTGGTTTCTCGGAAGAGGGCCTTGTCTTCGGCTCGACCGCCAACGGCAATCCCAGCGAGCACATGCCGCTGGCCAACCGGGTTTACGAGCGCGTCCGCGGCTGGAGCGCGACGACCCTCGGCGGGATCGCCGGCAGTCCGTCGATGGAGATCGCCAAGCGTCTCGACGGCAGCGATGCCCCGGTCCGCCAGGTCGACCATTTCGGGAAGTACACCGCCGCCGCCGGCCACAGGCTCTATACGGCGCGCGCCTATCCGCGCGAATACTGGAATCGCACCGCCTTCGTCTGCGAGCCGACCGGCCACATCGTCTCCACCTTCGAGCTCACCCCCCGCGGGGCCGGCTTCTCGAGCCGGATGGCCTGGGATCTCCTCGCCAGCGACGACGAATGGACGGCGCCGATCGCCGCCGAGGTGGGCCCTGACGGTCAGGTGTGGGTGGTCGATTGGTACAACTACATCGTCCAGCACAATCCCACGCCGGCCGGCTTCGAGAACGGCAAGGGGAACGCCTACGAGACGCCGCTTCGCGACAAGAGCCACGGTCGGATCCTCCGCGTCGTCCACGAAAGCGCCGCGGCCACCCCCGCAGCCTCTCCGACGCGCGACCTCGCTGCCGCCACGTCGGAAGAACTCGTGGCGATGCTCGCCGACGACAACCTCTTCTGGCGGATGCGGGCCCAGCGGACGCTCGTCGATCGGGCATCGCGGCAACTCGGGCCCGATCTCGATGTCGTCGCGGCGCTTGTCGGCCTCGTGAAAAACCGCACCGTCGACGCAATCGGCCTCGATCCCGGCGCGATCCACGCCCTCTGGACGCTCTCTGGCATGGGGCTGCTCGGCGACACCGACATTGCCGTCCTCGACGCCGTCCGCGGCGCTCTCAAGCACCCGTCGGCCGGCGTCCGCATGAATGCGATCAAGGTGTTGCCGCGCGATGCGGCGACGGTCGCCGCCATCGACCGAGCCAAGCTCCTCGACGATTCTTCGCCGATCGTCCGCCTGGCTGTTCTCGAAGCGCTCTCCGAATGCCCGCCGCTCGACCTCGCGGCGGAGCTCGTCGTTCGCGCCCTCCAGGATTCGCGGACGCTCTCCGATCCGATCCTCGCCGACGCTGCCACGAGCGCTGCGGCGGTCCAGGCGGCCGGGGTTCTCCCAGCGCTCCTCGACCGGGAGCCGGCGAAGGCGGCCGGGTTGCCTCCGGCGGCGCTCTTCCCGGCGCTGCTCGTGGCCGATGCCGGTCCGCCGTCGCCGCAGCTTCTCGCGCTCGTTGGCCGGGTTGCCGAACATGTGGCGCGGGAGGGAGATGCCGAGGCTGTCGGCCGGACGCTTGTGAAGCTTGCCGAGGCCGACGCTGCCACGGCCGCGGCGGCCCTCGAAGGGCTTTCGCGCGGCTGGCCGAAGGGGAAGGCCGCCGCCTTCGACGCGGCGACCGAGGAGGCGATCGTGGCGCTTGTCGACCGGCTCCCCGCCTCGTCTCAGGGGCAACTGGTGACCCTCGTTCAGCACACCGGCAGCCGGGCGCTCGACGCCCATGTCGGGAAGATCAGTGAATCGCTCCTCACCGATCTCGATCGGGCCGAGGCTGAGGATGCCAAGAGGATCGAGGCCGCCGAACGCCTCGTCGCCCTCCGCCCTGCCGATGCGGAGCTTGTCGGTGATCTCCTCGCGCGGGTTGGCGGCCGCTCGAGCCCGCAGCTTTCCGCTGGTGTCGTTGCCGCCATCGGCCGCTCGACGGCGCCCGAGGCCGCCGGGCTGATCCTCGACAAGCTCGCCACGCTCACGCCGGCCGTCCGCGATGCCGCGCTCCGCGCGGTGCTCGCCAACCGCGAATGGGCGGCGCAACTCGTCGATCGGCTCGAGGCGGGCTCGGTGGCCGTCACCGACGTGCCGCTCGTCGAGCGCGGCAAGCTCACCGAGCATCCCGACCGCGCGGTCCGCGAGCGGGCCAGGAAGGTGATCGCCCAGGGGGGCGGCCTGCCGAGCGCCGACCGCCAGAAGGTGATCGACGAAGTCCTCCGCGTCGTTCTTGCCGGCGGCGATGCGCCGCGCGGCAAGGCGCTCTTCAAGGAGCAGTGCGGCAAGTGCCACACCCATTCCGGCGAAGGGGGGAAGGTGGGGCCGGAGCTGACCGGGATGGCGGTTCATCCGCCGCAGGAGCTCCTCATCCACATCCTCGATCCCAACCGCTCCGTCGAGGGCAATTACCGCTCTTGGACGGTGACCACCGACGACGGCCGCGTCGTCACGGGGCTCCTTGCCGCCGAGAGCCGGACAGCCGTGGAACTGGTCGACGCCGAGGGGAAGCGGCATCCGATCCAGCGCGACGAGATCGATGAGTTTCAGCCCTCCCCCAATTCGCTCATGCCGGTCGGCTTCGAGAAGCAGATCCAGCCGAAGGGCTTTGCCGATCTCCTCGCCTTCCTCACCGCCAAGGGGAAGTATCTCCCGCTGCCACTCGACAAGGCGGCCACGGTTGTGACGACGAAGGGGATGTTCTTCGAGCCGGATGGCGAGGTCGAGCGCCTCGTGTTCCCCGACTGGAAGCCGAAGATGGTGGGATCCGTCCCGTTTGTGCTCGTCGACCCGCAGGGAGACACGATCCGCAACGCCGTCATGCTCTACGGACCGCAGGGGAAGATCGCCCCGCAGATGCCGAAAGCCGTGTCGTTACCCTTGGGAAGCCCGGCCGGGGCGATCCACATCCTCGGCGGGATCTCCGGCTGGGGCTGGCCGGCGACCCGCGAGGAATCGACCTCGATGATCGTCCGCCTCGTCTATGCCGACGGCACCACCGAGGATCATCCGCTCGTCAACGGCCGTCACTTCGCCGACTACGTCCGCCGCGTCGACGTCCCGGAGAGCGAGTTTGCCTTCGACCTCGCCGGCCGACAGATGCGCAAACTCGTCGTTCATCCCGGCAAGGAGATGAGCATCGAGCGGATCGACCTCATCAAGGGGGACGATCCGACGGCGCCTGTGGTGATGGCGCTGACGGCGGAGATGCGGTAGCGAACTGTCGCCTGATCGGCGGACAGAGGAACGCGCGAACGGGCGTCAGGCACGGCGGCCACGAGGAAGGACCGCGGCGCTCGCGGAAGGCTCACGATGTGAGTTTTTCGTGGGCACACGGCTTCTAAATGTACCAGGGCTATTGTTCGCGAGGCTTCGGCCTTCCGCGTGACTCCCCCGGTCACGTTCTGCCCCGGTTCTCCCGCCCCCCTGGAGCGACCGATGCTCTCTTCCTTGCTCCGCCGCTGCTGTGGCGTTTTCGCCTTGGTCCTCGTCGCTGCCATTGGCCCTGCCTTGGCGGGCTGTGCCAAGCAGGAGTTTCAGAACATGCGTCAGCCGACGCATGCCGTCCAAGGGCAGGTGACGCTCGACGGCAAGCCGGTGGCGAACGCGACGATCGTCTTCAAGCCGGTCGATGCGGCGAAATTCAAGTGGCGCGAGCAACCACAGGCGAAGAGTGACGCGGAGGGCCGCTTTACCGTCTTTACCTACGAGGCCAACGACGGTGCACCGGCCGGCGATTACAAGGTGGGCATCGCGGTTCTCGCAGCGGCCGAGGAAGAGGGGAGCGATCAGATCCGCCGCGACAAGTCGGCGCCGAAGATCCCCGCCCGCTACGGCGACGCTGCGACCAGTGGCCTGACGGCGAAGGTCGAGGCCAAGCCGACCGAACTCCCCCCCTTCGAGCTCACCTCGCGCTGACACGAAGCGCGATTCCGGCATCACCGCTCTGTCGATGGTTCCTGTCTTTTTATCCATTCATGTAAGGGGTCTCTCCATGGTCAGGTCCCGTTCCCGAAACGCGGGGTTTACCCTCGTCGAACTCCTCGTCGTCATCGCCATCATCGGTACGCTTGTCGGCCTTCTCCTTCCGGCCGTCCAGGCGGCCCGTGAGGCGGCTCGTCGCTCCTCGTGCCAAAACAACCTCAAGCAGATCGGGCTGGCGATCCTCAATTTCGAAAGCGCGAAGAAGTTTTATCCGCCGGCGCGGGCCGATGCGGCCCCCGGCTATCCCGTGACGGAGCTTGCCATTCCCGCCCCGGCGAGCGGCGCGATCCAGCATGGCCCGGGGGTGTTCCTTCTCCCGTTCATCGAGGAGGCGAATCTCGCCAGCCAGTACAACCTCAAGGTCACCTGGTCGGATCCGGCGAATGCGACGGTGATCGCGACGAAGATCCCGGGGCTCGTCTGCCCCTCCTCGGCGACCGCCAACCCGATGGACAACGGCAACGCCCCCAACAGCACTTCGGCTGCGAAGTGGAATGCCGCCCCGTCCGACTACTCACTCGCCAATGGCGTCAACGGCCTGATCGGCTTGGCTCCCTACAATCTCATCCCACCGGTGCCGGGCTATGATCCGAACGCTGGCGGCGCCACCGACTACAAGCAGTACACCGGCGCGATCCTCCCGATCAGCACGATCTCGTCGTTCACCACCGGGATGAGCCCTCCGTTCTTCAACTCCCGTCAGCTCATGAAGCCGAAGGACGTCCTCGACGGCACCTCGAAGACGTTTGCCTGGGTCGAGGATGCCGGGCGGCCGGTGCTCTACCGCGGGCGGAAGCCGATCGCCGGGCAGCGGGCGAGCGGCTCCGGCTGGGCCGACCCCGATTCCGAGTTCTGGGTCGACGGCTACACGACCGACGGCGTGACGTCGAAGGGCCCGTGCGCGATGAATTGCAACAGCAGCAACGAGCTTTACTCGTTCCATCCCAGCGCCTGTGGAGCCGTGTTCTGCGACGGGAGCGTCCGCTTCCTCTCCGACGACCTCTCCATGCCGGTCCTGGTAGCGGCGATCAGCGCCGCCCAGGGGGAGAATCTGCCGGCTCCTGAGTGAATCTCGCTCCTGCGATTCTCTCGACATGAAAAAACGGCCCGCGCGGGATCGCCCCGCGCGGGCCGTCTGCGTTGGTCACTGCCGTGCCGGAGGCCGGCTCAGCGGACGTCGATGAGCTCGACGAGGAAGTGGAGCGTGGCATCGGGGGGGATTGCCCCGCCGGCACCGCGCTTGCCGTAGCCGAGGTTACTCGGGATGAGGAGCTCGATCATGCCCCCCTTCCCCACCAGCTGCATCCCCTCGGTCCAGCCGGGGATCACCTGGGTGAGGCCGAACTCGATCGGCTCGCCACGCTTGTAGGAGCTGTCAAACACCTTCCCGTCGTCGAGCCAGCCGTGGTAGTTGACCTTTACGGTGTTGCTCGCCTTGGGGTTGATCCCTTCCCCCTTGCGGAGGACGCGGTACTGGAGACCGGAAGCGGTCTTCATGAAGGTCTTGGGGGCATCGGCGTCGAGGGTGCCCGCGCCCTTGGGGAGCGTCGGGTGGGGAACGTCGGTATCAGCGGCAGACACGGAAGTCTCCGGAAGGGTGATGGCGAAGGTGAGGAGGATCAAGAAGCAGGCGAAGAGACGCATGGAACGGGTTCCTCTGGGTGAAAACGTCGCCACGAGCATAGCGGATTCGGGCGGCCGGGTGAGCGCGGAGGGGGCTGGCATCCGGGCCACGGCTGCCTGTGGGCTTTCCCAATTCGGGCCAAGCGTGGCTTCGGGGTCGCCCGCGCCCCGTCGCCGGACGTTCGCCTCGGCCATCCATGGCCTCGGCTCTCTCCGCGCCGCTTGCGCTTTCGCCCTCCGGGCTGCGCTGACCGGCGAGGCCGGCTCTCGGAGCACGGGCGACCCCTCGCTGATGAGCCCTCGGTGATGAGCCTCGCACCTTGCGGCGTGCTTTCAGAGGCCAGGCTCTACGCTAGCAGCGACTTGAGGACGTGCTGCTCTTCGACGCCCGTGAGCCGCTGGTCGAGCCCCTGGAACTTGAACGTGAACCGTTCGTGGTCGATCCCCATCAGATGGAGGAGCGTGGCGTTGAACGAGTTCACGTCGACGGGGTTCTCGACGATGTTGTAGCTGAAGTCGTCGGTCTCCCCGAGGACCGTCCCCCCCTTGCTGCCGCCGCCGGCCATCCACATGCAGAAGTTGCGCGGATGGTGGTCGCGGCCGTAGGTGTCGGCGGTGAGCGTCCCCTGCGAGTAGACGGTGCGGCCGAACTCGCCTCCCCAGACGACGAGCGTGTCGTCGAGCATCCCGCGGGCCTTGAGATCCTTGATCAACGCCGCGGTCGCCTGATCGGTGTCGAGGCACTGCGATTTGAGATCGTTGGGAAGATTGCCGTGGTGGTCCCAGCCGCGGTGGAGGATCTGCACGACGCGGACGCCGCGCTCGACGAGCCGGCGGGCGAGGATCAGGCTGTGGGTGAAGGATCCCGGCTTGTTGACGTCGTCGCCATACATGGAGAGCGTCTGCGCCGTTTCGCCGCTGAGGTCGACCAGATCGGGCACGCTCGCCTGCATCCGGAAGGCCATCTCATACTGCGCGATGCGGGTCTGCGTTTCGGGATCGTGGAAGCGGTCGTGGCCGCGGGCGTTGAGCTTGCCGAGGGCGTCGAGCATCACGCGCCGGTCGGAGCGGGAGACGCCGTCGGGATTGGGGAGATAGAGGACCGGATCGCCGGCGCCACGCATCGTGACCCCGGTGAAGCGGGTGGGGAGGAAGCCGCTCGACCACATCCGCGTGAACAGCGCCTGCGAGGGATTGATGTCGGGCTGCGGCGTGAACACGACGAACGCCGGGAGATCGTCGTTCTCGCTCCCCAGGCCGTAGGCGAGCCAGCTCCCCAGGCTCCCCTTCCCCGGCACTTCGCTGCCGGTCATCACGTAGGTGCAAGCTGGGTCGTGATTGATGGCGTTGGTGAACACGCTCTTGACGAGCGCCAGGTCGTCGACGACCTCGGCGGTGTAGGGGAGGAGATCGGTGTTGATCCAGCGGCCACAGGCGCCGCGCTGTTCGAACTTGAACTTCGACGGCGCTACCGGAAACCGCTGCTGGCCGCTGGTCATCGTCGAGAGCCGCTGATCGCCACGGACACTCGGCGGGAGATCCTTGTCGAAGTAGTCCTTGAGCTTCGGCTTGTAGTCCCAGAGGTCGATCTGCGACGGCCCGCCGTTGGGATGGATGTAGATCACGCTCCGCGCCCTGGGCGCGTGGTGTGGCAAGCCCGGGAGCGCGGGGTGGATTCGGGAGACAGCGGAGCGGACCGCCGCCGGATCGATGGCCGCGGCGCCGGCCTTGGCAAACAGCCCGCCGCCACGGCGGCTCTCGAGGAGGGCGAGCGCCGCGGCCCCGGCGCCGACGCCCGAGCGGCGGAGAAACGCGCGGCGGCAGGCCTGAAGCTGCAGGTCGTGGTCAGCGTGTGGGTGGGCCATGGTCAGTTCCTCGAGAGGGTCTCGTCCAGATTGAGGAGCATGTTCGAAACGAGTGTCCAGGCGGCCAGTTCCTCCGCCGGGATATTTTCCGGGGCCTTCGACTCGCCCACCGCCACGAGCCGCTTGGCGGCCTCGGCGTCGGCAGCGTAGCGGCCGCGGTGGGCGGCGAGTTCTTCAGCCACCACCGCCAGCTCCGCCGATTCCGCTCCGCGGGCGATGACCGTGCGGAACAGCCAGTCGATCCGGGCGGCATCGTCAGCAGGGCCTGAGGCGAGGGCGCGCGTGGCGAGGGCCCGGGCCGCCTCGACATGCTGGACGTCGTTCATGAGCTGGAGCGCCTGGAGCGGCGTGTTGCTCCGCTCGCGGCGGGCGCAGAACTGCTCCCGGTTGGGGGCATCGAAGTTGACCATGAACGGCGGCGGCGCCGTCCGCTTCACGAACGCATAGAGGCTCCGCCGCCACAGGGAGGGGCCGGTGTCGCGGGCGTAGCGCTGGGTGTTCGAGCCGGCAAAGCCGACCGGTTCCCAGATGTTGTCCGGCTGGTAGGGGCGGACACCCCGGCCACCGAGCGTGGGGACGAGGAGCCCCGAGACAGCCAGGGCATTGTCACGGATCTGCTCGGCGTCGAGGCGGATCCGCGGGCCGTGGGCGAGGAGCCGGTTTTCCGGATCGGCCGCGAGGTGCTCCGGGGCGATGGAAGCCTGACGGCAAAACGCCCGGCTCGTGACGAGGAGCTTGACGAGGTGACGCGTGTTCCAGCCGCTCTCGCGGTATTCGACGGCGAGCCAATCGAGGAGCTCCGGATGGCTCGGCGACTCCCCCTGCTGGCCGAAGTCCTCGCTCGTCTTCACAAGCCCCGTCCCGAAGAACTGCTGCCAGAGCCGGTTGGCGGCGACGCGCGCCACGAGCGGCTGCTCCGGGAGGAGAATCCACTTCGCCAGATCGAGCCGATTCGGGGTCGCCCCCTCGAGGGTCGCTAGCGGCGGCAGGAAGGCGGGCGTGGCCCGCGTCACCTTCTCCCCCGGCTTGTTGTAGGCCCCGCGCAGCATGATGAAGCTGTCGCGCATCTGTGGCAGGTCGTTGAACACGAACGTCCGCACGAGCGCCTTCTCGAGGTCGTCGCGCGTGCGGCGCGTCTCGACGAGCTCGCGGTCGGGCACCGCGATCCCCTCTGGCTTCTCGCGCCACACGTTCCGCAGCCAGTGGCGGCGGATCCGCCCGATGTCGTCGGCGTTGGTCGTCTTCTCGGGGCCTTCCCGAACGAGGCCGCGGAGCGGCTCCGGGACGTCGTCGAGCTTCTCCTGCCCCACGCGGGCCTTCCACCAGGCGGCGAACGATCGGGCCGGATCGGTGGCCGGGTCATCGGTGCTCGACAGGCCGACCTTGTCCCAGCGGACATGGCCGTCGAATTGCGTCAGGGCAAAGCCGCCGATCTTCGTACCGGGCGGGACGCCGATGCTCTCCGGCTTGAAGGCGACCCGAACCCACTTCCCCGCCTCGGGGAGGGGCCCGAGCACCAGCTGCGACGCCTGGCCGACGGCCCCCCACGGGATCACGCCCCCTTCGCCCCACACGGCTCGGTGTTCCCAGCCGTCGGTGTGGAGCTGGATCATGACCGCCCTCGGCGGCGCTGCCGGGTCGATCCACACATGGGCAAACACCTCACCGCCGGCGGGGCCGGCCTGGATCTCACCGCCGGGCATGAAGACATCCTGGCCGATGCCAGAGGCGGTGCGATCGAGGCAGCGCGCCCCGGAAAGCACCATGCCCGGCTCGGTTCCCGTAAACCAGGTCGGCCCACCGGGACTACTCTGCGCGGAGGCGCCGGCGGGGAGATCGTCGTCGAGCCAGACCGTTTCGCTGGTCACTGGGGCGGGCTTGGGGTCGGCCGTGGCCGGGTCGACGTAGACAACATTCGCGACAGCCTCCTCGATCCGCTTCTCGAGCTCCGGCAGCTTCGCGTCGAGCGCCGCCAGGGCCGTCTCCTGCTCGGGGGTGGGAAGCTTGATGACCGGCGCCGTCTGTTCGATGTTGCCGTCGAAGCCCGGGTCGGCGGCTGAATTGAAGAAGGCGTAAAGCGAATAGAAATCCTTGGCCGAGATCGGATCGAACTTGTGGTCGTGGCAGACGGCGCACTGCCCCGTGAGCCCCATCCAAGCGTTGAGCGTCGTGGCCGTGCGGTCGACGGCGTAGCGGAAGAGGAGCTCCTCGTTGATCGAGCCCCCCTCGCTCGTCGTCACGTTGCAGCGCGAGAAGCCGGTGGCCGTCTGCTGCTCGCGGGTGGCGCCGGGGAGGAGGTCGCCGGCGAGTTGCCAAATCGTGAATTGATCGAAGGGGAGGTTGTCGTTGAAGGCCTTCACGACCCAGTCGCGATAGGCCCACATGTGGCGCTCGTTGTCGAGGTGGAGGCCGTGGGTGTCGGCATAGCGAGAAACGTCGAGCCAATGGCGGGCCATCTCCTCGCCATGGTGCGGGCTCGCCAGCAGCCGATCGACGAGCTTGTCATAGGCATCCGGGGCGGGATCGGCGACGAAGGCCGCCACCTCTTCCGGAGTCGGCGGCAGGCCGGTGAGCGCGAAGGTGACGCGGCGGATGAGCGTCGGCCGATCGGCCTCGGCGTTGAGCGGCAGCCCCTCGGCCGCCACGCGGGCCTCGAGGAATCGATCGATCGGGTTGCCGGGGTCGCCCGGCGCCGCCGGCACCTCGGGGCGGACGATCTTCCGGAACGACCAGTGTTGTTCGTAGGGAGCCCCGGACGCGATCCAGCGCGTGAGGAGGTCCTTTTGGACTTCCGTCAGCTCCTTGTGAAAGTGAGGCGGAGGCATGACCGTGTCGGGATCGGTGGCGACGATCCGCGCGATCAGGGCGCTTGAGGCGGTGTCGCCCGGGACGATCGCCCGCTCCCCGCTCTCGAGGGTCGCCAGGGTCGCGGGGCCGTCATCGAGCCGCAAGCCAGCCTCCTGCTTCCCGGGCCCGTGGCAGGCGAAGCAGTGCTCGGAGAGGAGCGGACGGATGTCACGGTCGAAGCGGATCGGTTTCTCGGCGGCCGCCCCCGTCGCCCCAAACGTCGTCTGGAGGAGGCCTGCGGCGAGGAGGAGCGAGAGACGCGAAGCGGGGCTGGCAAGCCCGGCACGGCAGAGCACGGAACCACCCATGAAACCACCCATGAACAGCTCTCCTGGGGCGTCGTCCGCGTCGCCGATCCCGGAAGAAGGGCCGGAATCGCGGACCCTCGAGAAATCGAGGATCGATCGGCGGGGCAGCGCAGGGAGGGGCGGGCACATCATGCGTACACCCCCGGGCGGCCTGTGCAGCCGGTAAACTCATTTGATTCTGCCACACCCCGCAGCGCCGGGCAAACCTCAATGGCGGCCCGCCAGGCGCCCGGGCGTGTGGAACACTTCCCACGGACGCTTTCCGGCGCTCGAGCCCGGTGGGGAGTCGAGGCGCGACGCCATACTGGCGGTTCGTCGCCTCGAAGCCGAAGGGTCCTGGTTGCCGCGTCCCGAGAGATTCCCGCGATGCCCACGGCACTCCTCGTCGACGACGAGCCTTCGGCCAGCCTCCGCCTCCGCGAGCTCCTTTCGGCGCACGAGGAGATCGAGGTGCTCGCCGCCGTGCGGAGTGTCGCGCAGGCGAGCTGGGTGCTCAAGGAGCGCGCTCCCGACATCCTCTTCCTCGATGTCGAGCTGCCGGGGGGCTCGGGGCTCAAGCTCCTCGCCGAGCTCTCCGATCGGACGCACGTCTGTTTCATCACCGCCCATCCTCAATATGCCGTCACCGCGTTCGAGGTCGGTGCCGTCGATTACCTCCTCAAGCCGATCGACCGGATGCGTCTGGGCGTGGCCGTGGGGCGTCTGCTGCGGGCGATCCAGGTGGCACAGCTGCTGCCCACGACGGGCCCGGCCGCCGAGTCGATGCCACCTGCCGAATGGGGCAAGGAGGGGGAATCGACTTTTGTCGTCACGCTTCGCGGTGGGAAAAAAGCGATCCTCCGCCGTGATGACATCCTCTGGATCGAGGGGCTCGGCAAGTATTCGCGCGTCTGCCTCGCGGGAGAACGAAAGCCCGCGACCGTGGGGCGCAGCCTCGCGGAATGGATGGAGATCTTACCGGCAGACATGTTCCCCCGGCTCGGCCGCTCGCAGATCATCCGCCTCGCCAGGCTCGCGCTGGTGACGTGGAAGTCGCGGGAGGAGACGGTCCTCTCGTTCACCGGGAGTCCGGAGGCTCTCCCGATCGGACGCTCGGCGGCTGCCAGGCTCCGCGAGCTGCGCGGAGGGGAGTGACGAAGCGCCGTCGGGCCCGGCAGGCGCCGTCAGCTCCGCGCGCTCGGACTCCGGCCGACGAGCTGCTCCACGTCATCGGCCCTGATCGGCACATGAGCGGAGAGATCGACCGGGCCGCCGGTGGTGACGAGGACGTCATTTTCGAGGCGCACCCCGATCCCCTCCTCCGGGATGTAGATGCCGGGCTCGACGGTGATCACCCAGCCGGGCTGGAAGGGGCCGTTGAGCGGCGCGAGATCGTGGACGCCCAGGCCCAGCGAATGCCCGAGACCGTGCATGAAATACTTCCGGCAGGCCGGCTCCTCAGGTGCGTCCTTGGCGACCTGCTCCGGCGTGATCAGGCCGAGGCCGAGAAGCTCGTCGTTCATCTGGAGCTGGGCCGCACGGCGCCAGTCGCGGGGGGTCGTGCCGACGGTCGCCCGGGCGATCGAGGCGTCGAGGACGCGATGGACCGCGTCGTACACGGCCCGCTGCCGCGGGGTGAAGCGGCCGTTGACCGGATAGGTGCGGGTCAGGTCGGCGTTGTAGTTGGCATAGCACGCGCCGACGTCGACGAGGAGTAGATCGCCGTCGTGGCAGACTCGGTCGTTGGTGTTGTAGTGAAGGACACAGGCACTCTTTCCCGAGGCGATGATCGGCTCGTAGGCCATCTTTGCCCGGTGCTTCGTGAACTCGTAGATCAGCTCCGCCTCGAGTTCGTATTCCATCACGCCCGGCTTGAGGCAGCCGAGCATCCGCCGCAGGCCGACGTCGGTGATGTCGATCGCCTGGCGGAGGAGCTCGATCTCGGTCGCGTCCTTCACCGCCCGCAAGCTCCGCATGATCGGCGCCAGTCGCTCGTAGCGGTGGAGCGGATAGCGGGCCATGAGTTGGCGGGCGTGGCGGACGTCGCGCGGATCGGTCTCGGTGCCATTGCGCTCGTGTTCGTTGGAATTGAGGAACACCCGCTCGCTCTCGCACATCAGGATGTGAAGCACGCCCGGCAGCTCCGAGAGCCATCTCACCCGCGGCATCCCGGAGATCTGCTCGGCCCGTTCCTTGGTGAGCTTCTCCCCTTCCCAGGTGGCGAGGTGTTCGTTCGGCTGGCGAAGGAAGAGCATCTCGCGCTGCGCCGGATCGGTGGCCTGCGGTGCGAGAACGAGGACGCTCTCCTCCTGCTCGATTCCGGTCAGATGGAAGAGGTCGGCGGCCGGATAAATCGGGAACGTGCCGTCGCCGGTTTGCGGGAGGATGTCGGCGGCGTGAACGATTGCGATCGATCGCGGCGGGAGCTGGGCCACGAGTTGACGGCGGTGGGAGACGAACAGGGCGTTGTCGATCGGGGCGTGCCGCATGGCTTCTCCTCGGGCGTGTCGCGCCCGCACCGGACTCGGTGGGGGGGAAGAAAATCGTACCCGGCGGGGCGGGCGTCTGTCGCCGGCCCCGGCCGATGGATTGCCTACGGGGACGTAACCCGGAGAGCGTTCCTGCTCAACCGTACGCTTCGGGGTCGCCGGTGCCCCGTCGCCGGACGCTCACTTCGGCCTTCGTGGCCTCCGTTCGCTCGGAGCCTGCTTCGCTCCGCCATCCATGGCTGCGCTCGCATCCTACGCCGGCTCTCGGGGCACGGGCGACCCCTCGCTTGTCAGCGTTTGGGCGTCGGGAGCGCTTTGGTTAACCAGAGGCTCGTTGCCAGTTTTGGCCTAGCGATAGGCCCGCGGGCCGAAGGGCTGGGTGGCCTGCTGCGGAGGGGCCGGCTGTTGATAGCCCTGGTACGGCTGCTGGTATTGCGGCTGCGGTTGGTATTGGGGCTGGTATTGCTGCTGCGGCGCCTGCTGCCACGACTGCGGCTGCTGGTCGTAGGCCGGCTGCTGGGAGGTCGCCCCCGGCTGCTCCTGCTGCTGGCTGCTGTACTCCTGCGCGGCACGGCGAGCCTCGCTTTCGACTCGCTGGCCGACTTGCTGGCCGACGATCATCGCCCGAGCGCGGTCGAAGTTCACCGACGGGATGCCGTTGTTCCAGCTGATCGTGAGGACGCCCGTCGCGAGGAGGAAGGGGACGAGGAGGACGAACAGCCGCGAGCCCCAGCGCGTGCCCACGACCTTGGCCACTGGTGCCGGAAGCACCGGCGAGGCGAGGCCCACGGCCCGCTGGGCGAATGTCTTCTTCTTGCTCATGGCACCCTCCTTGAAAAAAGTCATCCTGCCCATTGGCCACGGATCTTTTTCTAGGATCGGCAGAGACGAGGCGGCCTTTGGAGGCGCGCGAGAGGGCGCAGCATTCGCTCGTGCATCTGCCCCAGCTTTCGCAGCTTGCCGGGGCGAAAAGAAGCCGCGGGATCTGCCCTTCGGCAGACCCCGCGGCGCTCCGCGGTCATGTGGAACCCGTCTTCAGTTCCATGGCCTTGGCTGGTGTCACCTACGCGATGAGAAGGCCGTTGACCTTCTTGTTCGACGGCAGTTCACCGGCAATGCCGTCGGCTTGGAAGCCAAACGAGATCTCGGCACCAGCGGCGATCGTCCCATTCCAGGCTGCATTGCGGATCACGTAATGCGTGCCGACGTGGCTGACGATCACCGCGTTCCAGAGGTTGACGATGTTCGCCTTCATGTCGAACTCCATCGTCCAGCCGCTGATCGCCGCCGTGCCGGTGTTCTTGATCTTCAGGTCGCCGTTGAAGCCGGTCCCCCAGGCACTGGTCTGCGTGTAGGTCACGGCAATGCCGCTGGTCGGTGTTGGCGTCGTGGGGGTGGTAGGCGTCGTTGGAGTGGTAGGCGTCGTTGGCGTCGTTGGCGTGATGGGTGTCACAGGCGTCACAGGCGTCAGCGAGCCGGTGGGAATCTGGCCGAAGACGAGCTTGCCGACTTCGTACACCGGCATGAAGGCAGTCTTGGCTGGGGCGTTCCGATCGGTGCCGATGCCCTGATAGGACCAGTCGTTGAGGGCGCTCCAGGCGGAGGCCGGCAGGCCGGGCCGCAGGCCGACGCGGAACTGCGCTTCCCGCCAGAAGGAGCTCCCCGTCCCCGGGCCGATCGCCGTGCCGGTGAAGTCGACCGTGACGACATAGATCCCCTTGGCGGCATCCCACGCCTGGAGGCCGCTGACCGTGGCCCCTTGCGCGAAGTTACTCGTCACCTGCACATCGGCGGCCGTGAGGCCCGCGGCCTTCACCTCGGAGATGTCGAGGAAGTACCGGAATGAGAGATTCGACGACATCCGCGCCGGCCACGCCGACTGGTTGTTGAGGATCGCCCGGATCTCGGTAAAGCCGCTCCCGGCCGTGTTCACGGCTGCCTGGACGAAAAACTCGTCGGTCGGCGTCTCCGCCGGCGGCATCGTGGCCACCATCTTCCCGCCAAACTCCGTGTAAAGCCTGGCCACGGCCCCCTGGAAGGCGGCGTTGTAGTCGAGGGCGACCTCGTTGCAGATGTAATTGCCCCGCGAGTCGACGTAGTCGCTGTCACTGGCGGACTGCGGGCCGCCGACGAGCGCGCCGTAGAGAATGTGGCGATTGTTGGCGGGCGCGTTGACGTTGCCGTCGACCACGCCGCTGGCCCCGCGATGATGCGGATTGAGCGGCGGGTTGGTGCCGAAGCCGACGACGTAGCTTCGCCCCTGTGGATTGTCGCCGAGCATGTAGTTGATCTGCCGGACCGCGAAGTCGTGATAGCGGCCGGCCTTGTCGCCGACGGTATCGCTGTAGACGAGCGCCAGGAACGACGTGTCGGCGGAATAGCGCAGCGACCCCCAGGTGTCGAGGAACGCCAGGCCGCCGGGGGTGTATTTGACGCGTCCACTCGAGTTGCCGACCGTCCAGTAGTCGAGCCAGCGCTCGGCGTCGGCCTTGTAGACCGCCTTGCCGGTCGCCTGCGCGAGGAGCACGGCGGTGCCGTAGGTCTTGTCGTCCCACGACTGCGTCCACTGCAGTTGTTGACCGGCCAGGCTCGCGGCGTAGATCGACTCCGCCTTGGCCAGGTAGGCCTGGTCGCCGGTTGCCTTGTAGAGCCACGTCGCGCCCCAGGCGAGCTCGTCGTTGGAGCCGCTGAAAGAATTGTAATAGGCCGCAGCGTCGGGAATGCTGTCGGAATACTTTCCCCGATAGGTGTCGGCAAACGTGTAGAGCTCGCGGGCGTGCTTCACGAGCAAGTCGGCATACACCGGGTCGGTCGGCCGGAACACGATCGAGGCCGCGGCGAGCGCCGCCGCCGCTTCGCCTGCCACATCCGAGCCGGGGTGGGTGGCATCGAGCTTGTAAGCCGGTCGGCCCATCGTCATCACCTCAGGCGCCCCCCAGAAGGCATGGTCGGCGCTGCCATTGCCGACCTGGGCGTAGAACACATTCGGCGATGGGTGCGCCTTGATGAGCCAGTCGGTGCCCCACTTGAGCGCATCGAGCATTTGCGGCAGCAGGCCGCTGGTGGCGTAGGCATCGCGGTACTGCACGACGCCGAGGCCGAGGAGCGTCATCGACGACGCCATCGGGAGGGCAAACTTCACATGGTCGCCGGCGTCGTAGTAGCCACCGCTGAGATCGACTCCCACATCCGCGCCGTCGGTGAGCGCCGAGTCGCCCCGCCAGTTGAGCGGGAAGTTGGCGGGCAGGTCGCCCGAGCGCTGGGCGTCGTAGAACAGGAGCGACTTCTGGAGCACGTCGGCGTAGTTGTAGGTGCCGACCTTGGCGGCATCGTCGTTGACGATCGTGCCGGTGCCCGTGTCACTGCCGGCGAGGATTGCGGCGGCAAGGGCCGTGCCGAGCCTCACGATCAGCGTCTCATCCGACTCGACCGCCGTGTCGCTGGTGACGACAACGGAGATCGTCTTGGTCAACTCGCCGGGGGCGAAGGTGAGCGTGCCGCTGGTGGCCGTGTAATCGGTGCCGGCGGTCGCGGTGCCATTGGCGGTCGAATACTGCACCGTGACGGTCTGGGCAGAGGCTGCCGAGAGACGGACCGTGAACGGCAGCAGCGTTGTGCCGGTGTTCCCCTCGTTCACCCGGGCGCTCGAGACGCTCAGCGTCGGGAGCGCGGGCGTGGGGGGCGGCGTGGTGGGTGCCGTTGGCGTGGTGGGTGTCGTTGGCGTGGTGGGTGTCGTGGGTGTGGTGGGTGTCGTTGGCGTGGTGGGTGTCGTTGGCGTGGTGGGTGTGGTGGGTGTCGTTGGCGCCGTGTCGTCGTTTTGTATCGTGCCTGTGGCAGCCGCCTTGGTGAGCGTGGCATTCGTCGGCGCGCTCAATTTCAGTGACAGCGTCTCGTTCGCTTCGGCCGTTGTGTCGCGGCTGACGAGCACGGTCACCGTCTTCTGTGTTTCGCCGGGGGCGAAGGTGAGCGTGCCGGCCGTGGCGGTGTAGTCGCTCCCCACGAGCGCCGTGCCGTCGGCGGTGGCGTAGGCCACGGTGACCGACTGCGTGCTCGCCGCCGACAGCGAGACGGTGAACGTCAGCGGGCTCGTGGCGATCGTGCCCCCCGTGGCTGCCACGGCCGGAAACTGAAATTGCACGGCCTTGAGCGGATCGGTCTTGGCCGTGTTCACGGTCTTCCAGTCGTCCGCGAGAATGCCGCCGGTGTCACCCGAGTCGGGATTCCACGACCAGTAGGTCCAGCTGATCCCTTGCTGGCCGGCGGCCAAGTCGCTCGTGCCGTTGCCGTCGAGATCCCCCTTGAGATAGCTCACCATCTTCGTGTACCAGGCCTGATCGCTCGCCGTGGCGAGGGTGCTGCCAAACTCGCCGAGGAGCACCGGCGCCGTGCCGGTGCGGAACAGCGACCCCCAGTTCTTGTCCCACACCGCCGGCAGGTTGGCAGGATAGGTCGGGTCGCTGAAGTACGTCTGTGCATAGACGCTCGCCGGGTAGTCGTGCGCTGAATAGACGAGCCGGCCGGGCGTGGTCAGCCGCACCGGGGACGCGCCGGCATTGGAGAGATTCCCTCCCCACCAATAACTTCCGGACGAGGCGGTCTCGATCCCCTCCACGATCACAAGGAGATTGGGGTTGGCAGCGAGCACGGCGTTGCCGCCGCGCTCCGCGGCCAGACGCCAGTCGTTGGCGCTGCCGTCGCCCCAGGTGGCGGGGCCGTGCGGCTCGTTGTGGAGGTCGATGCCGATCACCGTCGCATTGCCGGCGTAGCGCGAAGCGAGCATCGAGAGATTCCCGATCCACGTGCTTTCGGGATAGGCCGTCGTCGACCACAGGCCGGAGGCGTTGGCGCTGTTGCCGGCGTCGGAGCGGTGATGATCGAGGATGATCTTCATGCCGATCTGGCCGGCATAGCCGACGACCTTGTCCATCAGTTGCTGGCCAGTGAGCCCCTGGAGATCGGGATTCTTGAAGAAGTCGATGCTGTTGGGCTTGCTGCCAGAATCGAAGAGCTGGTCGCAATACGGCAGGCGGATCGTGTTGAAGCCGAGCGACTTCATCTGATCCATCATCTCCTGGTAGCCGCGGGTCCAGAGGCCGTGGGGGGCGAAGTTCGACGTCTCGAATCCAAACCAGTTCACGCCGGCGATTCGCACCGGGTTGTTGTTGGCGTCGAGGATCTGGCTGCCGGAGGTGTGGAGGTAGCCCGAGGCCACGGCGGCCTGCGGATTGCCCTCGGTGACGGAGACATCGCCGACGCTGAGACTTGGGAGTAACGGCACCGGTCCAGTGCCGGTCGATCCGGTGCCGGTTCCGGTGGTCGGTCCCGTGGGAGGCGTCGTGGCGTTGGTGGCTGTGAGGACGAAGCCGGAAGGGGCGTCGGCGCCGACGCCGGCGGTGAAGCCGACCCCCTGCTTCGCCCCCATGGCGAGCGTCTGATCCCAGGCGAGCCCCTTGATGACGTACTGCGAGCCTGAGTGACTGACGATTTGGGCGTTCCAGATGCTGTCGATCGCACGGTTGTAGTTGAAGGAGAGTTGCCAATCGGTGAGCGTCGCCTTCGTGTCGTTGGTGAGCGTCAGCTCCCCCTGGAGCCCCGATCCCCAGTCACTGACCGTGGCGTAGCCGACGGAGAAGGCGAGCCGTTGCTCGAGCTGATCGAAGGTGGCGAGCGTCGGCCGGTCGCGGCGGCCGCGACGGGGCTTGGAGGGGGTGCGATCGGCGAACAGAGCCCGGGTCAGGCGGCGGCCGAGATTCTGGACATGATTGTGCGGGGTCATGGAGCACCTGGGATGGATGTGAGGAGAAGAGGGCCCCACGTGGCGGGTGGCGACCGCGTCAGGGCATGGGTGCCCCGGGCCTCGGCCGTGTTCACGTGCGGCAGGAAGAGAAGAAAAGCCGGGATCGATGAATCGCGTCTGCGGTGTCGGTCTGCCCCTGAAAGACCGACGCGGAGCGGCTTCGAAACCCCCTCAGCCCCGCATCGCATTCTTCATGTCGGCGGCTCGGCAGACAAGAAATCGCAGCTGGATCGAGCGCTCGGGAGTCAGCCAAACGCGGATCGATGGGGAGTGGCCGGCCCGCGGCGATCATGGCCCCGCAGGACATCTCCCCGATTCATGCGCCGTTCACGGAACGTTCACAGGCCGTTCAGAGGGGCCCTGTCGGCCGCGACTTTATCGACGGCAAACTGCACCTCGAACGTCGCGCCGCCGCCGGGGGTGGGGTGCCAGATCACATCCCCACCGTGGCCACGCATGATGCTCCGGCAGATGGCCAAGCCGAGACCATGGCCGCCGGTGGCCGTCACGCGCGATGGGTCTTCGCGGAAGAATCGCTCGAAGACCTGCTCGGCCCGGTCTGCCGGGATTCCTTCCCCATGATCCGTCACGCGCACGACGACGCGTCCGGCTGCCCGCGCCATGACGATCTCGACGCGCCCGCCGACTGGGCTGTATTCGATTGCATTGGCGAGCAGATTCACAAACACCTGGTGGAGCAGGTCGGCGTTGCCGACGACCAGGATGCTTTGGGAATCGACCTCAATCGTCACCTGCCGCGCCTGGGCCAGCTCCTCGACCTGCGTGGCGGCCTCCTCGACGATCGGCTCGAGGTCGAGCCTTTCAAGCGGCCCGTCGGCCGCCGACTCCGCCTTCGAGAGCGCCAGGAGGGCTTCTGAGAGCTTCTGGATCCGCAGCGCCATCGCGCGGCAGTGTTCTATCGTGCGCGCCAGCTCGTCGGTCGTGCGCGGCCGCTGCTGTGCGAGGTCGGCCTGGAGAAGAATGCCGTGGATCGGGTTGAGGATCTCGTGGGCGACGTCGGCGTTGAATTGGGCCTGGGAGATCCTGATCGCCTCGAGCCTGTCGAGCATCAAATTGAGCGTGGTGGCCATGCCGACAAGCTCCGAGTCGGCCTCGGCGAGGTCGATCCGGGCGGCGAAGTCTCCCGCCGCGATTCTTGCCGCAGTGCGGGAAATGCGCGAAAGCGGCAGCATCATCCGCGACAGGATCCACCACATCGCTAGCGCCATCGGCGGGATCGCGAGCGCTACGGTCCACACGTAAAACCAAAGCACCTCCCGCATCGCCTGCGCGAGGGGCGCAAGCGGCGTGCCGACGAGCAGCACCGTTCCGTCGCTCCCCCGGCAGATCGCCAGACGGGCTTTGCCGTCGGGGGTGGTCCGGATCGTCTCGAGCGGCTCGCGCCATGGTTCGCGCTGGGCGACGTCGTCGGGGAGCCGCAGCGCCGCCAGGAGCGAGCCATCCTCTCGCCAGGCGCCTGCAAACCAAGGGAAGGGCCGGCCGCTGACCGCCGACGGGATCAGCAGTCGCATCGCGATGGAGGGCTTCAGGTCGCTGGCGGTGCGGACGTCGGGGAGCGCGAGCTCAGGCAGGGCGAGATCGGGCCCGAGAAGCGATTCCGGGGCGAACTGGTGCCGGGTTTTGAAGGCGTCGAGCCTGGTCCACAGCTGCGTGTCGATGTCGCGGACGAGGATCTCCCGCGTCACCTCGTAATTCACCGAGCGGATCGCGATGGCGATCGCGATCAGAAACAGGGCCATCGAGATCGTCGCCCGCCAGCGGAGCGATCGCAGCACGCTGTTAGCCACGGCCGTCCTGCCATTCGATGAGGAAGCCCTGGCCGCGGCGCGTCGTGATCAGGTCGCGGCCGAGCTTCCGCCGCAGCCGGAGAATGATGACGTCGACGACATTGCTGACATGCGCGCTCCCCTCCTGGCGAATCGCCGCCTCGAGCACGTCCCGCGGCACCACCTCGCCGCGGTGACGGGCGAGGGGCTTGAGGATCGCAAACTCCGTCGCCGTCAGTGGGATCCGCTCTCCAGCGCGGGAGACGGCCATGGCGTCGAAGTCGATGACGACGTCGCCGATCGTCACCTCCGCCGCGGTGTCGGGCGCGCTCCGCCGGACGACGGCCCGCAGCCGGGCGAGGAGCTCACGGATGGCAAAGGGCTTGGTGAGATAGTCGTCGGCGCCGAGCTCGAGGGCCTCGACCCGGTCGTCGGTCGTCCGTCGGGCGGAGACGACGATCACGGGCACGTCTTTCGCCTCGCGCAGCTTTCTTAGCAGATGGATCCCATCCATCCGCGGCAGCTTCAAGTCGAGCACGACCGCGTCGAGTGGCTCTTTCAGGGCGATCGCCAGGCCTGCGGGCCCGTCGGCCGCCTCGAAGACGGTGTGCAGCGATTCGCGGAGCGCCGCGGCGATTGC
>Ga0209188_1001041_pt1 | contig 23801 bp, 21 predicted proteins | sample C_130625_EF_Meta_FD_187307 | JGI IMG/M metagenome (GOLD analysis project Ga0209188, IMG submission 187307) | Freshwater microbial communities from Lake Croche, Canada to study carbon cycling - C_130625_EF_MetaG (SPAdes) (version 2) | ecosystem: Environmental > Aquatic > Freshwater > Lake... | reverse complement strand
CTACTCATGTGACCACTCATAGTCAATATCGATAATCTCTAAAACATAGCCATATTTGTTTAGGCAATGCTGATTCCAGGCGATTACAAAGTCTTTTGCATTTGTTTCACAATGGTAGCGATTTAACAAGTGAATCAAGCTATGGTCCTTCATTTCCATTTGCCCGTTAGTGGTCTTTACGGTCACTGCTTTGGCATGCTTAAAACTCATCCTCACCTCCGATAGATTTAGATTGTCAATACCTAGAGGGAGGAGTGCGTCCCATCACATAGCGGCGCATTGGCTGATTGCTTACAACCACAAAAATATACTGTTTTAGTCTCTGTAGCTACAAACTCCAGTGGAGTCATATCCGTTCTTTGGTGTGATGCATCACAAAAAGGTTGGTTCTCACTTAAGCCACAGGTGCACCAATAATAAGTCTGGCCTTTGATCACTTCTACAGGATATGGCGCGTTCTTGGCAGTTTTCATTTCCATAGCAATCCCTCCAGCATTTAACTCACCTCGGTTTAATTTAATCTCTATTCATCCCTTTAGCAATTGTTAACAATAAATTCATTTAAAAAGTAAGTAATTACTCATTACATTAAATTTTGGATGCAATGCAATAGATTTTCACCAGATAAAAAACTTAAAAATTTATTAGACAGCCCCTTCATTTTGGAGCAGACTAAATTTCTGCTGATGAGTTGTTTGGGCGCCCCATGGTCCTGTTTCGATACAGCGTGACCCAAGCAATTTATTGGCAACCAAATCAAGTTTTTGAATTGGAGAGCGCAATGAATACAAGGCAACTAGAGATAGAAGAAGATAGTCTTCCAGAGAAGTTTTTTGAATTACAAAGCAATGAATTGGTGCAAGAGCGACTCATTTGGCAACACTTAACCAAGCGAAAAATTAATGAAATGAATCATATTCCAGATGAAGATTGTGCAGACTGGGGTGATGACTAATTCACCACTTAATAAGGCTAATTGATTTTGTCGTTTAAAACGACATTACGAGTATCGGACTCAGATGACCGTCGCTTAAATCGACGCTTGAATGACGCAGGGATGAAAAATTGATTGGTCCTTTTAAAGGACGGTTCTAGATGGGGATATCTGAGACTCAAAAGAAAATGCCCCGCATAAAGCAGGGCATTTTTTGTTTCTTGGTGGCCCAGGGCAGAATCGGCCAGGACTGAGGATGGGTGATCCTATCTCTTCATTAACTATCCAAATGAAAGTATTTGCTAACTACCTTATTGTCATAAAAACTTCTTCTAGATGACATATTCATCCATCAAAATCATTATGTTTCAAATCACATAACTGAGGAAGTGATGAAATCAACACCAAATATTTTTCAAGTCTTACTAGAGGCTTACAGCGAGTACCGCAAGACATATATCTCTAGCAAGTATTCTCGCTTAGAGTCTTATTAAGTGGTCCTAAGGGTTACGGCGCCTCATCCGCAAACCCCTAAATGAAAAAACCACCCGAGGGTGGTTCTTGGTGGCCCGGGGCGGAATCGAACCACCGACACAAGGATTTTCAATACTAAATGTCATTGTTTTCGACAGCTAGAACATTAACTAACCCTGTGGCCAGACTCGTTGCCCTATACGCATCGAGATCCTTGGTTTTGATTGGAGCCCGTTGGAGCCGGATGTCTTAGACAGGATTCAATTAAAGGCTCCTTCTTCAGTATTTGACCTGCGCCAAAATAATAGGCATTCTGCTAGTAAGAAACCTCTTTCCTCGCCTTGATAATCACTAAGCCCCTTGGTTAAGGTTTTGAATAAGCAAACTATAGGATGAGAATATCAGTCAATATCTCTTGTCCTACACACGACTAAATTATAGAAAGGTGAAGTAAATATGAATAAAGTAATAGCCGCAGTATTTCTAGGGGGCAGTATTTTTCTAACTAATCTTGTTTTAGCGGAAGACTTAACTGTCTATCTGAAAGAAACAGCTATCAAAAAGTACGATTTAGGTGAAAAAGGAGACTCCGTCCCAGATCTTATTACCCGCTCAGGTAATTTGTTTTTTAAATTAGATGGGCCTGCTGTTGGCACGTACTATACAAAATCAATGATTACTCACATAGATGCCAATAATTTTAATATCCGTGAATTCGTTGTGGAATTTAATTTACCAGACGGAGAAATATTGACCATGGATTACGCCAAAGTTGAGCATGGGAAGGTAGCAGGCAAAGGATTTAAACATAGGGGAGTGGTTCTAGGTGGTACTGGAATCTACTCAGGAATTCGTGGTTCTTATGACCACTCTTATGAATCTGATAAGGTTTCAACGTTTATTCTTCATATCCAAAAATAGTGGCAACCTGTAATAGCAAAACCACCCGAAGGTGGTTTTGCTGTTCTTGGTGGCCCGGGGCGGAATCGACCAGGGCCTAGGATCCTAATCCTTTGTTTGGCCTTTAGTTAACTTGGCTCTTCCATGTATAAAAAGTCTTTTACCAACATAGTTCACCGCTAAAGAAATAATAGCGGTAACAACTCCAGTCACAATTGCTTCCGTTGTGTAGCTGCCGAAGTGTGTTGGGTGTATCAATAAGTCAGCAATAAAACACATGCCACCTGTAATCCCAGCTACAAGATATTTATTGCTAAACCATTGATGAGTAAAAAGCGAAAGGATAAGAACACCAATGCCAGTGATAAATCCTGTCTCTACTGCTTTTTGAAGATGCCCAATGGTTGCCAGCCAAATATTGCCCTGAACCATTACGAGCAAGCATGCCGGTGTGGCCTCACAAAAGGGCGTTATGAACATTTTGAAGTTTGCTTTAAACACGCTTGACCTCCCTGTGATTGGATAAGTAAAGGTATCACAAACATAAAGTCTGATCAACGAAAAAACCACCCGAAGGTGGTTCTTGGTGGCCCGGGGAGGAATCGAACCACCGACACAAGGTTTTCAGTCCTATTGAACACCTCTCGCCTTTAATACATCCTTAACAAAGGGAAGCATATTTTTAGCCCATAACTGGCATCCTGCTACAGTCATGTGACCCGCCTGCCCAGGCTGATCATATTGTCTATGCTCTGTATCAACGGGCACATTTTTTATCCAGTGTCCGTAATAATATGCTCCGTATTTTTTAGCCATCTCAGTTGCCTCTTCACTTGATTGAATAGCCTGATGAGAAACATAAATAGTTGGCATCTTTTGTTCTTGCAGGTAGGCCAAAATATCTCCAGAAGCCCCTATATTGAATCTCTTATTTTTTTCGTTAGGTCCTGGCTCGAATATAACTATCTTGATATTGGGATTAGCTTTAATGCTTTGCTCAAGTCGAGCCTGCATAAAAGTTGGTTTATCGCCATCTACGCCAGCATTAACAACTGTAGCATTTATCTTATTCTGCGCCAAAAGATCGTTTAGGGTTGATGTAAAAGCCTGGTCTGCATTTTTACAGTTTGTATTGCTTGTACCAAGGGCAAATATCTCAAACCCGAATGAATTAACTGAGAGCAAGGTTAGTGCCAAAAAAATGATTAGTTTTTCCATACTCAAATACTATCAAACCCGAATAAAAAACCACCCGAAGGTGGTTTTGCTGTTCTTGGTGGCCCGGGGCGGAATCGAACCACCGACACAAGGATTTTCAATCCTCTGCTCTACCGACTGAGCTACCAGGCCAAGACTTGAAATTATAAATGAAACTGTGTTTTAGCTTGAAAAATGGTCTAACTGTATCTAATCGTTGCTGCTCATAGCCTTACTCCGAGCTGCATGCAATTTTTTGTAGCTATCGAGCATACGATGGTGCCTATCTAGGCCTTCCAACTTGATGCTTGTTGGCGTCAATCCGAAGAATCTGACGCTTCCATCTACCGAGCCCATTACCGCATCCATCCTCTCATTGCCAAACATTCGGCGCAAATTGACGATGTAATCATCGAGCTCCAAATCGTCATCCAGAGAAATCTCGAGCACTGTGTTTAAGGCTTGATAAAACAATCTTCGCTCAATGGTGTTGTCATTATATTGAAGAAAGGCCTCTGCTAATTCATGTGCATCTTCAAGTTGCTGTAATGCTAAATGAATTAATAGTTTTAGCTCTAAAACTGTTAACTGACCCCAGGGGGTATTTTCATCAAACTCGATACCGATCAAAGAAGCAATATCGCCATACTCATCGAGTTCATTATTATCTAAGCGCTCTAGTAATCTGCTTAGGCTTGGACTATCGAGACTATGCAAATTCAAAACATCTTTTCGAAACAACAAAGCCTTGTTGGTATTGTCCCAAATCAGATCCTCAATTGGATAAATCTCGGAGTAGCCAGGTACCAATATCCTACATGCAATCGCACCTAGTTCATCGTACACAGCAACATAAGCTTCTCTGCCCATCCTCTTGAGAATGCCAAATAAAGTTTCAGCTTCCTCTACGTTGGATTTTTCACCACGGCCAGAGAAATCCCACTTAACAAAATCGTAATCTGATTTTGCACTGAAGAAGCGCCATGAAACAATGCCGCTAGAATCAATAAAGTGTTCAACAAAATTATTTGGCTCGGTCACTGCTTCGCTTGCAAACGTTGGCGGGGGCAGATCATTAAGGCCTTCTAAACTGCGCCCTTGGAGCAATTCTGTCAAACTTCGCTCTAGCGCAACTTCTTGGCTTGGGTGTGCGCCAAATGATGCAAACACGCCACCTGTCCGAGGGTTCATCAAGGTGACGCACATGACAGGATAGACTCCTCCCAGAGAAGCATCCTTTACCAATACTGGAAAACCTTGCTTTTCTAGTCCTCGAATACCCGCCAGAATGCTTGGGTATTTTGCGAGCACTTCCTCAGGAACCTCTGGCAAAGCAATTTCACCTTCCAGTATTTCTCGTTTCACTGCGCGCTCGAAGATCTCTGACAGACACTGCACCTGGGCTTCGGCCAGCGTATTGCCAGCACTCATCCCATTGCTAACATAAAGATTTTCAACCAAGTTAGACGGAAAATAAATCACTTTGCCGTCAGACTGTCGTACGTATGGCAATGAACAAATGCCGCGCTCTACATTACCTGAATTAGTATCAATCAAATGCGAGGAACATAAGTCACCATCGGGATTGAAAAGGTTTAGGCAATACTCATCCAAAATTTCTACTGGTAAGGCATCATTAGCGCCAGCTTTAAACCAACGCTCACTTGGATAATGTACAAACGCTTCATTAGCAATGCTTTCACCCCAGAATGCGCCTGCGTAAAAATGGTTATTGCTCAGCCGCTCAATATATTCACCTAAAGCTGATGCAAGCGCACTTTCTTTAGTCGAGCCCTTCCCATTGGTAAAGCACATTGGTGAGTGTGCATCTCGGATATGCAAGGACCATACATTGGGAATAATGTTGCGCCATGAGGCGATTTCAATTTTTACTCCTAAGTTTGCTAAGACCCCAGTCATATTGGCAATTGTTTGCTCAATTGGCAGATCTTTTCCAGCAATATAGGTACTGACGCTGGAAGTCGGACTTAAGCTCAACAAAGTCTGTGCATCTTTGTCTAAGTTCTTTACCACTTCGATCACAAATTCTGGACCAGCCTGCACCACTTTTTTCACCGTACAGCGCTCAATAGAACGCAAAATACCCTGACGGTCATTAGCAGATATATCTTCTGGCAATTCAACTTGAATTTTAAAAATTTGCTGATAACGATTTTCTGGATCAACAATATTGTTCTGTGATAGGCGAATATTTTCAGTGGGTATATTGCGAGTATCGCAATATAGCTTCACAAAATAAGCTGCGCATAAAGCCGATGAAGCTAAAAAATAATCAAAGGGACCAGGAGCAGAGCCATCACCCTTATATCGAATAGGCTGGTCTGCAATTACTGTAAAGTCGTCGAACTTAGCCTCAAGACGTTGCTTATCGAGAAAGTTGACCTTAATTTCCATGGGAATAATTCCGAAATGATGTGGGCGCTGTTATCCGCCTTAATGATGATGTCACGTAACTCAAAGATACATTTAAAAAACCTAATGCAAGATAAGGTCTATTGCTCGCCCTTATTTCGAGATGTATCAATTCCCAAGGCTTTTAGCTTGCGATATAAATGTGTCCTCTCTAGCCCTGTGTACTCTGAGATCTTGGTCATGCTGCCGCCCATAATTTGCATTTGATGTTCAAAGTAAGCTTTTTCAAATAAGTCTCTTGCCTCTCTGAGAGGAAGATCAAAATAGGTTTTTGCAATACCGCTAATGTACTCACCTTCGACGACTGTCGCTACTGACTCATTGGAGGCGGGTTTGGGAGCAGTTCCTGTATTTGCATTTGACTGTAAAGCCTTTTCTTCTAATGTCTCTACATATTTAGGGGAGGTTTCTAGCGCTTTGTTAACCGTCTTTAAAAGTTTTTGTAATGCAATGGGTTTTTCGAGGAAATTTAAGGCGCCAATACGAGTAGCCTCAACAGCCGTATCAATGGTGGCGTGCCCAGACATCATGACTACTGGCATAGTCAGCTGACCCGTTTTAGACCACTCTTTAAGCAAAGTAATCCCGTCAGTTTCTGGCATCCAAATATCTAGCAAGACAAGGTCTGGACGCATTTGTTCACGTATTGTGCGAGCCTGTACTGCGCTCTCTGCTGAGTAAACAGTATGGCCTTCATCGCTCAGAATCTCATTGAGAAGCTCACGAATTCCCATTTCGTCATCAACAACCAAAATACTAGCCATGCTTAGGCCGCCTCTTTTGCTAGATTCATAAATAATATTGATACCTGTGCACCAACCACTTCTTGTCCCTGCATTCGATTCCGTATTTCAATTTTGGCAGAGTGATCATCAATAATTTTTTTGACGACTGCCAATCCCAATCCTGTGCCCTTACTCTTCGTAGTTACATAGGGCTCAAATGCCCTTGCCAATATCTTAGCCGTAAATCCTGTGCCTGAATCACTAATTGTTAATCGAACTGCATTTTGTACTATCCCATTGTGCTCTCCATAGGACACTAATTCTGTTTTTACCTCAACTGGTTCGCTTGGGCGCGCACCCTCAAGACTTGCATCCTGAGCATTTTGAAGCAGGTTATGAATAACTTGTCGCAGTTGGGTAGGGTCTCCCATGATATTAGGGCAACGAGGATCTAGTTGTGTGCGCAAGGGGCTACCCTCGTATAGGCCCAAAATTTCCGAAATGAGCATATTGATCGAAACAGGCTTTAGTTGCGGCGTTGGTGTCTTAGCAAAATCTCTAAAGTCGTTGACCATCTCTTTCATAGCCTGCACCTGACCAATGATAGTTTCAGTGCTGCGATTGATCATTTCCTCTTGCTCGGGGCTAAGCTTGCCGGCAAGTTTGTGCTGTAAGCGCTCTGCTGATAACTGTATTGGGGTCAAGGGATTTTTAATTTCATGAGCCAAACGTCTTGCGACCTCGCTCCAAGCAATCGATCTTTGCGCGCTAACCACATCAGTAATGTCATCAAACACCACCATACGCAAATCCCCTGTCAATTCAGTTCCCCTAACAAATAGGGTAACGCCCAACTCATTATCAAATTCATTTGTGGTGTGGAGCTGGATTTGCTTTTGCCAAACGGGAGCATTTTGGTGGCTAATTTGTGTCGCAGGCTTATCTTCAGAAGCTGTTACAGCAAGCTTCATGGTTGCAAAGCCTTCTTTAATTGCCTCCTCAAACTCCAAGAGGGCGGGACTACTACTCAAGGGCTTGCCGTCCAAATAAGTCAGGTCTTGCTTAAAAATCCGGTCAGCGCCAGCATTGCTAGACACAACGTTATAGTTTTTGTCAAAAATACAAACCCCTGCAGTCAAGCTTCCGAGCACTCTCTCTAAAAATGCCTTGGACTCCTGTAAAGACGTGCGCGTATCGGCTAACTGTTTCGTCATGACATTAAATTGACGGGTAAGCATACCAAGCTCATCCCCAGTATCTAGCTCTGGCTTGGGCGATAGGTCGCCTTGCGCAACCGCTTGGGTTCCCTTTAGCAGCATCAATAATGGTCGGGCTAGTTGACGCCCTAACATGAGGGCTAGAGTGATTGCCAGGAAAACAGCAAAAAATAGAGTGAGTGTCAATGTACCAACAAACATCTTGCGCAAGCCGGTTCGCCCTAGTGACTTCTCTTGATATTCACTATAGGCTGACTCAACAGCAAAAATATTCTTTGCCAGCGGAGTGGGAATAAAACGCACTAACTGTAAGAAATATTTATCGTCTACATCAGATTTGCTTTGGGGAGATTTTTTTCGCACGATCGGCACAATCGCTCTTACTCGATAGCCACGCTGCCCATCATCGAGCTCAATTTGATCTAAGAAGGTAATGCCCTTCTTTTTAAATGCCTCTGAAACTACCTCAGGGCTAGGGGCAGGCAAGTATTTTTTAGGCCTTAGCTCACTAGTGAGAATTAAATTGCGCTGCATATTAAAAAGGCTAACTTCCTGAATGCCAAATTGATTGCGGATCTTCATAACCATCGCGCCAACCTGATCAGAGCTCGACCCTGATGGGGCCTGAACAATTTGTTCGGCAATATAATTACCCTCAGACAATATCTCTTCTTGAGCAACGCGCAAAGTAACGCGTCCTAGCTCTAAACCAGAATTTAGCGCTGCCTCTACCTTCACATCAAACCAAGATTCGATACTACGTGAGACGAACTGTAAAGAAACGCCGTACAAAATTAAACCTGGAACAATCCCAACTAAGGCAAAAATCATTGCTAGTTTTGCAATCAGGCGTGTACCAAAGTGGCCTCGATACCAACGTACCCCAATAACGGCGGCCAAAGTCAATATCACCAGCGTTAAACAAATGCCTATAACAATGTTGGCCGCATAAAGCCAAATGTAGTAGTTATCAAAAAACTCTGTATTGGATGATGCAATCGACAACAGAACTAGAAGCAACAAGGCAAATGCCCCAATCACCCCAATGGCAATCGGAATGATCTTTTTTCTCCAGGCCTTTGATACAAAAATATCGGCCATTAACGGTGCAATTGATGCTCTCATTGCTTAATTACATTAGGGCCATTGGGCGAAAATGCGAAACGATACCAATCGCTTGAAACATTCCAGTCGCGGTTGTTCAGGGCATTCACCTGAAAAGGTTTCGGTAGCTTGCTGAGATCTAAAGTCATACGCAAACTCGCTGTATAGGACTTATTGGCATCAATCTGACCGCCGTCAATCACACGCCAACCCCCAATACTGCCAACCGCTTGTAAGGCCTCAGAAAGTGTTTTCGCAGAAAAGGTAAAGCCTTCTGAAGCAATTCGGTATTGCTGAGTTAGGGGCTGATAAGACAAGCGCGTTTGTCTTAGAACAATTGCAGGTTTCTCATCAAACCAGTACCAGCGTGAGCGGGTTAAATCAAACTCTGCTTGAAAATATAGCACCACTCCTTTTTGTACTGCATCCTCTAATCCCGGAGAAAGCTCTATTTGGAATGCGGCATTTAAAAGCCAGTCGTTATCAACCCTTTCCAACTCAAAGGATTTGATCTTGATTCCTTCTGCGCTTGCGCTTGTTGAAAATATGCTCAACACCATTAAACACAAAAAGATGAGTTGTTTAATTCTTTGGCTCATGGCCCATTTTTCTTAAACAAAGCATAGTAAAAACCATCACTTACCTCAGTAGGCAGAATCTGCCCCGGAGCGCCTAATCGTACCGCATTGCTATGCCTTGCAGCAAACCAGGTTGCCTGATCCTCGCCCTCCTCAGGAAAAACGGAGCAGGTGATATAGAGTAGCAAACCTTCGGGCTTGAGCATGGACCACGCCTGCTCCAAGATACCTCGTTGCTTTTGCTGCAAAGACTGAATATCAGCCTCACGTCTTAAGAAAGGGATATCAGGGTGGCGCGCAACAATACCAGATGCAGAACAAGGGGCATCAAGCAAAATTTTGTCAAAAAGGATGCCGTCCCACCAAGATGATTTAGAGGCGTCGCCTCTGAGCACTTTTACTTTTTCTGAGGCCAAGCGTAAACGGTCTAAATTGCCGCTAATTTTTCCAAGTCGTTCTCCATCCAATTCCAAGGCAAGCATCTGACAGTCGGCGCACTCTAATATATGTGCAGTCTTTCCGCCTGGCGCAGCACATGCATCCAAGATTCTTTCGCCTACCTGTGGATCTAACAAAATTGCCGCCAACTGAGCTCCAGCATCCTGAACAGACACTGCGCCAGTATAAAAACCGGGTAGTTCTGAGACTGGCACTGGGTTTGGTAATAACAATGCAGACGGTAAATTTATCCCCGCTATCTCTTTCACGGGGATTGATGTAATTCCAACCTCGTTTAATAAATCCTGGTATTGCTCACGCAAATATTGTTTTTGATTCACTCGCAAAATTAATGGCGCACGTTTTGCTTGAGCAAACAAAATGGTTTGCCATTCCTTTGAGTAATTACGCTTTAAATTAGCGCGCCACCATGATGGCACATACATTGCAATAGGATCTGGTGGATAAGAGGCGGCTCCCTGTGGGGGCTGAACTATAAGGCTTACCTTACGTAGGACTGCATTAACCAAACCCTTTGCATACATCGTCTTATCGTATTCGCCACAAGCCCTAACGGCCTGATCTACGATAGTGTGATGTGCATAGCCTTTACCTTCGGAGGCTTCTTGTAAAAACAGAGCAATAGCAACACTTAATAAATGGTCTACTTCCGGAGGCGGTGTTTTCGGAATAAATTGTTTAATCAATTCATGAGCTCGAACCCATTTACGCAATGCGTCGAAACTTAAGCTCTGCACAATGGGGCGCTCATGGGCTTCTAGCTCTTCTAAAACTTCGGTAAGCGACCTGCCGCTCATTACTTCACCAACTGCCTGTGCAGCAATCGTAATTGCCTCAGAAAGCGGAATACTGTGAGGCGTTTTTTTATCAGTCAAATGAATTTGCTCTGGGGTATTCCCCGTTTTTTTCTATGGAGTTTGAAAACATAAGGGCTCTTCGTTGACTTTAAGTGACTGAAGGCACATCTTTGCAGCCATTTTTTTTCCACCTGGTTTTTGCATTTCTAAAATCTCTACAGTGCCTTGCCCACACTGAATATAGGCACCATCATTGCCAAAACCCAAGACCTCACCAGGGCGGCCCGTTTGTGTATACACGCCCTCTCTCGGAATTCGAGAGCTCCAAAACTTCATCGCAAGCTCTTTAATATTGCTAGTTGCACCTGGAAAGGGGTTAAAAGCACGTATGTGGCAATCAATTTCTGATGCACTTAAATTCCAATCAATTTCTGCTTCCGTCTTCAATATTTTTTCAGCATAGGTAATGCCAGCACTCGACTGTGGTGTGCGTACTAAATTCTGACCTGCTTGCAAAAAATTGAGCACATCAACAATGGATTTGCTACCCATTTTGGCCAATTGATCGTGCAAGCTTGCGCTTGTTTCATCGGGCCTTATTTCAACTTCATTGACTAGCACGGTATCACCGGTATCAAGCCCCACATCCATTTGCATAATACAAATGCCTGTTTTTATATCGCCCGCTTCAATCGCCCGCTGTATCGGTGCCGCACCACGCCAACGAGGTAATAAAGACGCATGAATATTAAAACTACCGCACCTTCCATGGGTCTGCGTAATATCTAAAATGTCTTGCGGCAATATCAGCCCATATGCTACAACAACCATGGCGTCAAATTCAGTATTGCTCAGCCGCTGATACGCCTCTTGCGCTTGTGCTTGTTTTTGTGGATCAACGCTATTGCGTCTTAGTGTTTCAGGCTGTAGAACAGGAACATTTTTTTCTAGGGCAAACTCTTTAACAGGGCTGGCTTGTAAGTGCATACCTCTACCTGCTCGGCGATCAGGCTGAGTAAGAACCAGGACAATTTCATGACCGGCAGTATGGATTGCGCGCATTGCTTGCGCCGCAAACTCAGGAGTTCCAGCAAATACAATTTTCATTAGCGGCGCCTAGCGCTCACCTGCTAACTCTTTAGCGCGCTTTTTTAGTTTTTGCGAAATACGAGTTCGCTTGAGCAAGGACAAATACTCAACAAACACCTTGCCTTGCAAATGGTCGAGCTCATGTTGCAAACAAACTGCTAGTAAGCCATCAGCATCAATTTCGAACTCTTTACCATCAACATCTAATGCTTTAACTCGAACTTGTGCAGGTCTTTCAATTTCATCATAAAACTCAGGAACAGAAAGGCAGCCTTCACGCCATGATTTCTTTTCGGGGCTTGCCCAAACAATTTCTGGATTAATAAAAACCTGCAAGTTATTTTGATCATCTGATACGTCAATAACTAAGATACGCTCATGTATGTCCACCTGTGTTGCAGCTAAACCAACACCAGGTGCTTCATACATTGTGTCTGCCATGTCGGCAACTATTTTTTTGATGCGCTCATCCACTTGCGCAACAGGTTTTGCAACCTTATGCAGGCGGGGATCTGGGTAACAAAGGACGTTTAGCAAAGCCATGTAGGAATTATCCAACAGAGCAATCAGTCTGTCCTGATTGCCGCAAATTGCTAAAAGATCAAAATCTTTTAATGCCCATGCCCCTTAACTCAAAACATTTCTCCAGCATCACACTTGAGGACCCTTGCTACCCATCCCGTCTAAATGATTTATATGATCCACCGCAGCGCCTTTATATAGACGGTGACCTCAACTTGCTGCAAAAGCCCATGATTGCAATAGTGGGGGCTCGCAGTGCCAGCTTTGAAGGCCTCAAAAATGCTGCTACTTTTGCGCAAGGGCTCTCAAAAGCTGGTTTATTAATAGCCTCAGGGCTTGCAAGGGGCGTTGATGGGGCGGCTCACAAGGCAACCCTTATGCTTGGACCCAATCACCTTACTGTGGCAGTCTGTGGGGCTGGAGTAGATGTGATTTACCCCAAAGAGCATATGGATTTAGCTAAAAAAATTGGCATGCAAGGTTGTTTGATCTCTGAGCTCCCTTTGGGGGAGCCGCCTAAGTCTTGCCACTTCCCAAGACGCAATCGAATTATTGCTGCCCTTTCTCTTGGTGTTGTAGTGGTTGAGGCGGCTGAAAGATCTGGCTCTCTTATTACTGCAAGGCTTGCTTTAGAGCTAGGAAGAGAGGTTTTTGCGATTCCAGGGTCTATTCACCACCCCCTTTCAAATGGCTGCAACCTTCTCATTCAGCAAGGCGCAAAACTAGTACGCAACCCAAAAGAAGTTCTAGAAGAGTTGGTTTTTTGAGAAAAACCTTTTTTAAAGTGGTTTAAATGCAGTTTTTTATTAATAAATCCTTTAGAAAATCACCTCCTGATGAATGAAAAACTTGCCTTTTTGGACTTTTCCCAATTTATCGGTTAATAATAAAAAAGAGGTGGGAAATCGATCAAACCCTGATTTGGTTTAAATTGATCACCTTTTTCCCTATTAAAAACATCATTTCAGGCTCAAATTTAGGCAAACGCGTGGCTAAAGCATCTACCAAAAGCAACCCCAAACCCTCCTCAGCGGATAAACCCAAGGCGCTCATCATTGCCGAAAAACCCTCGGTAGCCAACGATATTGCTAAAGCCTTGGGTGGCTTTACAAAACATGAGGACTATTTCGAAAACGAGGACTTTGTAGTCTCTTCTGCTGTTGGTCACCTCCTAGAAATAGCAGCGCCCGAGGAGTTTGAGGTCAAACGTGGCAAATGGTCTTTTGCTAATTTGCCAGTGGTGCCTCCTTATTTTGATTTGCGCCCGATTGCGAAAACTGAAGCAAGGCTCAAAGTTTTACAAAGGCTCATGAAGCGTAAAGACATTAACTCACTAATTAATGCATGTGATGCAGGGCGTGAGGGAGAGCTTATTTTCCGCCTCATCGCACAGCATGCAAAAGCATCACAAAGCGTCAAACGACTTTGGTTGCAGTCGATGACGCCAGCAGCAATTCGTGACGGCTTTGCAAACTTACGCACCGATACAGAAATGCAACCTCTAGCCGATGCGGCCCGTTGCCGCAGTGAAGCTGACTGGTTAGTCGGCATTAATGGTACGCGTGCCATGACCGCTTTTAACAGCAAGAGTGGTGGGTTCTTCTTGACCACTGTCGGACGTGTTCAAACCCCTACGCTCTCAATTGTTGTTGAACGTGAAGAGCTCATTCGTAAATTTATTTCAAAAGATTATTGGGAAGTTAAGGCGGAATTCATAGCCGCTGCTGGTGTTTATGAGGGCCGCTGGTTTGATCCAAAATTCAAGAAAGATGTTGCTGAGCCAGATGCTCGTGAAAATCGCCTTTGGAGTGAAGCTGCCGCGCAGAGCATTGTTACAGCATGCCGCGGAAAAAAAGCGAGCGTTACAGAGGAAGCAAAACCTGCTACACAGTTAGCGCCTCAATTATTTGACTTAACCAGCTTGCAACGGGAAGCCAATGCACGCTTTGGTTTTTCAGCAAAAAATACTTTGGGTCTAGCCCAAGCCCTCTATGAGCGCCACAAGGTTTTAACTTATCCCCGAACTGATGCAAAAGCGCTACCTGAAGACTATTTAGATACTGTTAAACAAACGATGGAAACGCTTGCTGAACACTCGCAAGAATATCGTTCATTCGCGAAACAAATTCTTCAAGGCGATCCGAAGGACCCAAAATCAAGAGCGGGTTATGGTTGGATCAAGCCGAATAAGCGCATCTTTGATAACTCCAAGATTTCTGATCACTTCGCAATTATTCCAACGCTAGAAACCCCCAAAACTCTGAGTGAGCCAGAGGCAAAGTTATACGATCTAGTAGTGCGCCGTTTCTTGGCAGTGTTCTATCCAGCCGCAGAATTTAGAGTGACGACCCGAATTACTGAGGCCTCAGGACACCACTTCAAAACTGAAGGCCGCGTACTGGTTACTCCTGGCTGGCTTACTGTTTATGGCAAATCAAATCAAGCTGATGACGAGCTGGTTCCAGTCCAAGCAGGCGAGACTGTTCAAAGCGAATCCGTTGTTGCGGTTCCACTAAAAACCAAACCTCCTGCGCGGTATACGGAAGCGACCTTGCTATCAGCTATGGAAAGTGCCGGCAAATGGGTTGATGACGATGAGATGCGCGAGGCAATGGCAGAGAAAGGCTTGGGTACACCTGCAACACGTGCTGCAATTATCGAAGGATTGCTTGCGGAAAGATATATTGTGCGTGAAGCACGTGAACTAATCCCCACAGCAAAAGCTTTTCAGTTAATGACACTATTGCGTGGTCTTGATGTAGAGGAGTTAACTCGACCAGATCTCACCGGAAACTGGGAAAACAAGCTTTCTCTAATTGAGCAAGGCAAGATGAATCGCGATACCTTTATGCAAGAGATCGCACAAATGACTCAGCGCATTGTTAAACGTGCCAAGGAATATGACAGCGACACCATTCCAGGTGACTACGCAATAATGACTACGCCGTGCCCACACTGCAAGGGCCCAGTAAAAGAAAACTACCGTCGCTTTGCTTGTGAAAAGTGTGGCTTTACGATCAGCAAAACCCCTGGTGGACGGGCCTTTGAATATCCCGAAGTAGAGGAATTACTTCGTGAGAAAACGATCGGACCGCTGCAGGGCTTCCGCAGCAAAATAGGCCGGCCCTTCGCAGCAATCATTAAGTTAAGTGAAATACCCGAGGATGACGCAGATTATCCAAATGCAGGTTTTAAGCTTGAATTCGATTTTGGTAACACGCAAGACGAAGAAACGGAAGCGATTGATTTCACAGGTCGTCTAGCATTAGGCGTGTGTCCAAAATGTTCGGGTGCGGTATATGAAGATGGCATGCGCTACGTTTGTGAAAAGAATACTGGTCCAAGCAAAACGTGTGATTTCAAAACTGGCAAGGTTGTTTTACAGCAAGAAATTGCGCCTGAGCAAGTACAAAAATTACTCAAAGAAGGCAAAACTGATCTCTTAACCAATTTCAAATCGAACCGCACTGGGCGGGGCTTTAAGGCCTATTTAGCCTTAGGACCAGATGGAAAAATTGGTTTTGAATTTGAAGCCAAAGCTCCTGGTGCGGCTAAGGCGCCCGCGAAGAAGCGCGCTGGTGCAAGCGCAGCAAGCAAGTCTGCAGCAAAACCGAAGCGAGCAAGCAAGGCGAAGTCATCGTCTAGTACTTGAGCAGCAATTAATTTTGCTGCTAAGGCTGACCATAAAATCCCTCTTGAACCTAGTGCAGTAGCTAAAAAGATCCCAGGCCTTTGCGTAAGGGTACCAATGATTGGCAGACGATCACCAGCTACACAACGCACGCCAACAAAATCCCCAGCCTTGATTAGGCTGTTAGTGTCTCCCTCAAAAAAATCAACCAAGCCTTGAGCTTGTTCACGATTAAAGGCGTCGCTTCCATCCCTAGACCCAAGATCATCTTCGCCCTCGTCAAAGCTAGATCCGACACTCCAACGATAACTACCATCCTCGAGCTGTTGGGCTGGCAGGCAATACCCATCTCCAGAGATTCCAACCCTGGGTAATTTCTTCGCCCATGGGTCATCCTCTTTAATTGAAAAAATGCTGAGTTGACCTCGCACAGGCTTTAAAGGCAGACGAATACCAATCGTACTCAAAAGAGCCTTGCTATCCATTGCAATCGCCACAACAACTTTATTTGCAGAAAGGATTTCTTCATTGGAGCTGCCCAGCAAATGCCATTTTCCGTTGGTCTCTTTAAGCTTTGTAATCTTCGTATTCCAAAGACAAGTTAAGCGCTCATGATCTTGCAAAAGAATATTGCTTGCATCAGATAGGCTTAAAGATGCTCCTCGTGGGAGCCAAACTCCAGACTGTTTAATGCCACAAATGCTTTTAGCTTCTTGAGCATCTAAGGGTTTTGCAATAGATTCATCAAGATCTAACGAATACAAATAATTGCTGATTTCTACACGATCAAAGATCCGATCTTTTTTGGTGGGCTGGAAAATTCCATGTTGATTCCAAACCATTCCCCATCTGACCTCTGCCAGCAAAAAAGCAATTCGCGTGAGGCGTAACAAGCGGGGAGAGCCTCTCCCAATATGGGGATGGGCAATCGCGTAAGCATGGCTTGAGCAAGCAGTGGCGGGGGAACCTGCGGCATCAACAATACAAACTGATTTGCCGCGGTAAATCAACTCATTGGCAATCGTTGCTCCGCAAATGCCTGCCCCAATCACCACTATTTCATGGTGTTGGGGTTTGATCATTAAATGGATCTAGATAAAACGTTTAGTAAAAAAGATTGAGTTAAGCGTTCAGACGCTTTTCAATTTTTGCGCGCATTTCTAATAACTCTTTAGGCAAGCGCTCACCAAGATGCTCAAATAATTCGGTATGTAATTTCAATTCCTGCTTCCAGTCATCAACCTTAGCTGTAATTACCTTGTCAAACTTATCTGTTGAGAAATCTAAGCCCTGCCAGTTCAAGTCAGCATACTCTGGGGAGACACCAAATACAGTTTCAACACCTTTTGCTGTTCCATCAACACGACCCAAAATCCAAGAAAGTACACGCATGTTTTCGCCGTAACCAGGCCACACAAACTTGCCGCCCTCGTCTTTGCGGAACCAATTGACACAATAAATCTTAGGTAGTACAGCGCCTTCGGCTGCCAGCTTCTTGCCAATATTTAACCAGTGCTGGAAATAATCGCTCATGTTGTAACCAGCAAAGGCGATCATGGCAAAGGGGTCGCGACGAACTACGCCAACTTGACCAGTAATAGCAGCAGTTGTTTCAGAGCCCATCGTTGCGGCCATATACACACCCTCAACCCAATCGCGCGCCTCGCTGACTAAAGGCACAGTAGTTGAGCGACGACCCCCGAACAAGAATGCATCAATTGGAACTCCTTCTGGATCATCCCAATTAGGATCGACTGCAGGATTATTTGTAGCGGCCATAGTGAAACGTGAATTTGCATGAGCAGCTTTACGTCCTGCTGCGCCATCTGCAGGAGTCCAGTCTTTTCCTTGCCAATCAATCAAATGCGCAGGTGGGGTTTCGGTCAAACCTTCCCACCACACATCACCGTCATCAGTTAAACCAACATTGGTGAAGATCACGTCTTGGTTCAGCGAGTCTATGCAATTAGGATTAGTTAGGCGATTTGTTCCGGGAGCAACGCCAAAATATCCAGACTCTGGATTAATCGCAAACAAACGGGTTTTGCCAGTAACTAGGTCTTTGCGTGGTTTGATCCATGCAATGTCATCGCCAATGGTGGTTACCTTCCAACCATCAAATCCTGCTGGAGGAATCATCATTGAGAAGTTGGTTTTGCCGCAAGCGGAAGGGAATGCCGCCGCTACATGATATTTTTTTCCCTCAGGAGAAGTTACGCCCAAGATCAACATATGCTCAGCAAGCCAGCCCTGTTCACGGCCCATGTTAGAGGCGATGCGTAGCGCAAAACATTTTTTGCCTAACAAAGCATTTCCACCGTAGCCAGAACCAAAAGACCAAATTTCACGAGTTTCTGGATAGTGAACGATGTACTTAGTTTTGTTATTGGGCCAAGCCATGTCTTTTTCACCCGGACTTAGAGGCTTGCCCACAGTATGAACACAGGGAACAAATTCACCATCAGCTCCCAGTTGATCAATCACCGCTTTGCCCATGCGGGTCATTAAACGCATATTGATAGCAACATAAGGGCTGTCTGATAATTCAACGCCAATGTGGGCAATTGGGGAGCCAATTGGACCCATCGAGAATGGGACTACATACATTGTTCTGCCCCGCATAGAACCCTCAAATAAGGGCTGCAAAGTAGCGCGCATTTCTGCAGGGTTTACCCAGTTATTTGTAGGGCCTGCATCCTCTTGTTTAGCAGAACAGATATAAGTTCTATCTTCTACGCGAGCCACATCATCAGGATCCGACAAAGCTAAGAATGAGTTTTTGCGTTTTGCTGGGTTAAGTCGCTTGAAAACACCCGCCTCTACCAATAACTCACAAAGCTTGTCGTACTCTGCTTGGGAGCCATCACACCAATGAATAGCATCTGGCTTAGTCAGGGCTGCAACTTCCGCCACCCATTCAACTAGGCGCTTATTTCTGACATATTCTGGTGCATTTACATCTATTGTGGCCGTGCTCATGTGGTTTCCCTCTGAAAATTGAATTTTTTAATCTGGTGATTTTATCATTTTGGGGCTCCGAAATACCCAGACCAACAAAGAACAAACCTTTTATTTCCCAATACAGAATTGGCTAAAAATTTTGCCTAAAAGGTCATCTGGGAGGAGTTTTCCGGTGATTTGTCCAAGGTGGTTTTGGGCCAAAAAGAGCTCTTCAGCGAACAACTCTAGGGAATTGTTGCCATTTGCTGCGAATTCTTCTGATCTTGCTATATGCTCCGCAGCGCGCTCTAGGCAATCTAAATGCCTTCTTCGGGCAACAATTACGCCCTCTTGAGGACCATTCCACCCAACCATTTCTAGTATTTCACGCCTTAAGACCTCAATCCCTGCCCCGGTTTTAGCAGAGATCAAAATGGACTCTTTTGAGGCATTTTTTGAGCTGGCCACCCTTAGATCTGACTTATTGACAACCTCCAGAACTGGGCATTTTGCAGGAATCTCTAAGAGGATTTGCTCCTTTAGCCCGTCATCAGAGGACTGAGGGTCTGTCAGAAAAATCACCAGGTCTGCCAAGCGAATTGCGTCCCAAGATCTTTCAATACCTTTTGCCTCAACAGCATCACTTGTCGAGCGCAAGCCCGCAGTGTCAATAATATGTATAGGCACCCCTTCAATGGTGATGCTTTCTTTAACGCGATCACGAGTGGTTCCAGCAATGGGGGTAACGATTGCTACCTCTTCCCCGGCCAGCCTATTGAGCAAAGAGCTTTTACCAACATTCGGGGCGCCAGCTAAAACCAACTGGATGCCATCGCGCAAAATTTTTCCCTGCTTTGCGCCATCACGAAGAGCCTGTAGTTTTGTTTTGACAGTAGCCAAACGCTCATGGGCGAGTGCGTTCTCTAAAAACTCAATTTCTTCCTCAGGAAAATCTAAGGTTGATTCAACCAAGATACGCAATTGGGTAATTTCTTCAATAAGCTCATTAATGTCATTAGAGAAGGTGCCCTGAAGCGACCTGGCTGCGCCACGAACAGCTGCCTCGCTTTGGGCATCAATTAAATCAGCAATTGCTTCTGCTTGGGCTAGATCAATTTTATTATTTAAGTAAGCGCGCAAAGTAAATTCGCCAGGCTCCGCAATAACAAGCCCATTGTCTTTACCCAGCTCCAGGCAGCGTTTCATGACCAACTCGAGAAGTTGTGGGCCGCCGTGACACTGAAGCTCTAAAACGTCTTCACCGGTAAACGAAGCGGGGGCAAGAAAATAAATCGCAATCAGTTGATCTATGGTCTGCCCATCAGCATCGCGCAAGGTCATTAAACTTGCTTGTCGTGGGAAAAGCTCTTTTTGAAAAAGCGACGTTGTAATAGATTTAAGCTTGGGGCCGCTGATCCGAATTACCCCAACCCCAGCCCTACCGGGGGCTGTGGCCAGCGCAATGATGGGCAGCTTTCTGGTCATCATTGCGGTGCACTTTCCATATGATTTATTCCGTCACTGGACTACTTAGCGTCTTTTTTTCCAAACATTTGGTTAATCTGCCACTGCTGCGCAATCGATAACAAATTGTTAACGACCCAATATAAGACCAAGCCCGCCGGAAAGAAAAAGAACATGACTGAAAATATGATCGGCATGTACATCATCACCTTCGCCTGAATTGGATCAGGTGGGGTTGGATTGAGCTTAGTTTGTACAAACATCGATATAGCCATGATGACCGGCAAGATGTAATAGGGGTCAGGCACAGATAGGTCATGAATCCACAAAACCCATGGTGCTCCGCGCATTTCAACGGATGACAAAAGAACCCAATATAGAGCGATAAATACTGGAATTTGGATTACCACTGGCAGACAGCCGCCAAGTGGATTGATTTTCTCTTTACGATACATCTCCATCATTGCTTGGTTTAGTTTTTGTGGCTCGCTTTTATATTGCTCCCTCATAGCCATCAAACGTGGCTGGACTTCTTTCATGCGAGCCATGGATTTGTAGCTTGCAGCCGAAAGGGGGAAGAACACCAGCTTAATCAAAACCGTTAAAAGAATGATGGCCCAACCCCAGTTACCAACATAGCCATGAATCTTTTCCAATAGCCAGAAAATGGGTTTTGCCAAAATAGTTAAATAGCCATAATCTTTTAGCAACTCAAAACCAGGAGCAATCGTTTCTAAAACGGTTTCTTCTTGTGGGCCAACAAATAAACGGGCTTTTTCAACAACTGTAGAGCCCTGCGCAACAACCCCAATGGGGATTTGCATGCCAATGCGGTATAGGCCGTTATCAATTCTTCCAGCATAAATATCGCGGGCAGATTTATCGCCTGGGATCCAAGCACTAGCAAAATAGTGCTGAACCATTGCAATCCATGCCGGCTCGCCAGCGGCAACTTGGGTTGGAATTGTAATTTTATTTTTATCAATTGCCGTGAATTCCAGCTTATTAAATTTTTCTTTATCTGTGTAAGCAGCAGGGCCAGTAAATGTGCTCGCTGAAAAAGCGCCATCGAATGGACCAATTTTTTGTTCTTGACTGCCGTCTCTCACTAACTCTGTATAGAGCACCAACGGTGTAGTGTTTGCGCCAGACTGAGTAACTCGATGCCCAACATCGACAACATAGCTTCCTGGATTTAAGATAAATGTTTTTTCTAGTTTTACGCCATTGCGCTCACTAGCAAGAACGAGAAAGGGTCTGCCCGAACCATCTTTTCCAGATTGAATTAACTTAAATGCACTGGTGTGATTGGGTAAATCATTGTTACCAAGCGCAATCAATCCGGAGCGAGCAAGATATTTATGGCTTGGGGTGTACTGAAACAACTCTATCGGCTTGTTATCTGATGTGAGAGCTTTCAACAATTTCGCATCAACGACATTTGCGCCATTAGCGCTAATTTCTAAAACCAAAACATCATTTTGCAAAACAAACTTTTCTGCGCTTTCCATTGCGCCAGGATTCGTGGCTGGAGTTGCAGTAATCACTGGAGCACCTGATATTTGGCTTGGTAAATCTACCTTATTGGCTACACTGGACTTGTCTGCAGGCGCTATTGAGCTTATCGGTGTGCCACCAAACATAGATGGCTTGCCTTCATGAACCTGCCAATTGTTGTAAAGCATTAGCCCCGACATCGAGAACACAGCCCAAAGAATTGTTTTTTTAAAGTCCATTTGCATTCACTTAATTTAATGAGATGTTTGTTTTACTGCAGGATCATAACCGCCTCGTGACAAGGGGTTGCAGCGCAAAATTCGCCACACCACCAAGCCAAAGCTTTTAATAAATCCGTAATGGTTAAAGCAGTCGCAGGCATATTGCGAGCAGCTCGGAACATATTTGCAATGCATGCCTAAATAGGGGCTTAAAACAAGCTGGTAAATTTTCACGAGTCTAAGGGCAGCATTGTTGAGGAGGCGCACTCTAAATCAACCCCACCATCTGAGAGCGCAAAAGGTCTTTTTCTTTTTTTCTTAATTTGCCGCGGGTTTCTCGACCAATTGGCTTTTTCAGCTTAACCACCACATCCTTATTTAGGGCGTTAGTTTGAGCCTTCCAAATCAACTCTCGAAGCATCCGCTTTATGCGATTGCGATCAACCGCTCTTTTGACTAATTTCTTTGCTACCGCCAGCCCCAGGTCGGGCGTTTCGCTTTCTTGGGAGGGCGCAACATACAAACCCCAGTACATATTTGACTTGGGGTTTGTTTTAAGTAATTCAGAAATCCTTGCGCTGTTCAATGGCTAAATTAAACTGCCAAACGCTTGCGGCCTTTTGCACGGCGTGCATTCAATACTGCGCGTCCGCTTTTGGTTTTCATACGAATACGAAAGCCGTGGGTACGCTTGCGGCGGGTTACTGATGGTTGGTATGTTCTTTTCATGATAGATCCTAGGAAAACCAAGTATTTTCCTTGTTGCAGAGCAAAAGGTCAATCTATCTTGACGAATATATAGGTGTTTTTCTCTATTTTTGGGTGTATTTTTTCTAAACACCTAATTTAAATGAGGTTTTTTTCTTTATACACAAGTTATCCACAGCTTTTCCACGTTTTTCTTACTTGTGGATAACTTTGTAGCATCGCTACAATGGATTCTCTAAAAATATGAGCAACCTACAAAATCCCGCCGCCTTGAATTCAATTAGCCCCCTAGGTTTTTGGGATGGCGCCATCAACACACTTTCTCGTGAGTTATCTCCACAGCAATTTAAAACTTGGATTCAACCCTTAACCCTTGTATCTTTTGATGAGAGTGACCACTCACTAACAGTGGGTGCGCCGAATAGATTTAAATTGGATTGGATTAAAAAAACATTTTCAGACCGCTTTCAAGAGCTGGCCTCGGAATACTTTGGGTTCCCAATTAATATTAGTTTTGTAATTGACATAGAGGTGGTGGCTCCGCCCAATATGGTCCATCGGACTACAGAGCGCCTTGCCTCAAAACCCCCACAAACAGAAGCTTCGGAAGCTGCAATTTCTTTAGAAGAGGGCGCGTTTGAAGTTGAAGATCACTCAAAACTAAACCCTAACCTCACTTTCGAAACATTTGTAACTGGTAAGGCTAATCAACTTGCGAGGGCTGCCTCGATTCAGGTGGCACACAATCCAGGTAGTTCATATAACCCTATGTTTTTATATGGTGGCGTTGGTCTTGGCAAAACTCACCTTATCCATGCAATTGGAAACCACCTGCTAAAGGAAAAGCCCAATGCTCGCATTCGCTACATTCATGCTGAGCAATACGTATCTGATGTTGTGCGCGCTTATCA
>Ga0209188_1001040_pt1:22500-23811 | contig 23811 bp, 4 predicted proteins | sample C_130625_EF_Meta_FD_187307 | JGI IMG/M metagenome (GOLD analysis project Ga0209188, IMG submission 187307) | Freshwater microbial communities from Lake Croche, Canada to study carbon cycling - C_130625_EF_MetaG (SPAdes) (version 2) | ecosystem: Environmental > Aquatic > Freshwater >... | reverse complement strand
CACAAATTAACATCATTCACAAAGAAAAAAGAAGCAAAAAAGAAAGCTAATAGTATTAGTAATAGTATATTAAAATAACACAATGCAAATCTAAAGGTATGTCTCAAGACTACGTCGAAGTGTTTGCAAATCTCCTGATTTGCACTCGCCATGTTTTCTATTGTTAGTCAGAATTTTCAATCCTCACATAGCCCACGGTTTCAACCGTGGGTCAAAATACAAATCTCCTATCTCCAACCGTTTCAACGGTTTTTAATCCAAAATATTTCGCTGGGCGAGATGTTAGCGCAGCGCATCTCATCCTACAGACAAAAGGGATTTTTAATCCCAATAAAACGAACATCAAACTAACAATCCAATTAGCAACCGTCCTATAATTTCACCTTTTAATGCCTAAGAAGCTATTAAAGTAAATCCAACCCATAATTTTACACATATATATATATATGTATGAATCTTCGTTTGAGGTTACTATTTACATTATCGCTTTCAGCTAATATTATAATATCATTTGCCCAACTACCACAATCAAGTTGGCAATGCAGAAAGTTCGGAGATACTTCAGGTTGGATTCCAGCCACAGTTCCAGGCACCATCCACACCGATTTACTCAATCAAAACATCATCCCCGATCCCTTTTACCGCGACAATGAACAAAAACTTCAATGGATAGACAGAGAAGATTGGGAATACCAAACCACATTCACTGCAAATCCCGAAACCCTAGCTAAAAACCACATCGAATTAGTTTTTGACGGAATAGATACTTATGCCGATGTATTTTTAAACGATACCAAAATCCTCGAAGCCAACAATATGTTCCGCACTTGGACAATTGATGTCAAGCAAATCCTCAAACCCAATAATAAATTATATATCCTATTTCATTCAGCTCAAAATAGGGTAGAAGCCCTAGCCAAGAATGATGCACCCTTTCAATGGCCTACAACTGATTATCCAAGAATGTATGCAAGAAAAGCCCAATATAGTTTTGGTTGGGATTGGGGACCAAAATTTACCACTTGTGGCTTATGGAAAAATGTACACATCAATGCATGGGATAATCTACAAGTAAACAATGCACATTTTAAAGTAACAAGTCTCACCAACCAGTTAGCCAAAATAAATGTCACATATCAATTAAATGCCAATGAAGCAAAAAGTGCTGTCATTCATTTGCAGGATAATGCACCAATACCAGCATTTAATATCACCAAGCAAGTCGTTTTACACAAAGGAGTAAATTCAGTTTCACTAAACTTCAATGTCATAAACCCCAAGAAATGGTTCACTTATCAATTAGGCACACCA
>Ga0209188_1001040_pt1:0-17500 | contig 23811 bp, 4 predicted proteins | sample C_130625_EF_Meta_FD_187307 | JGI IMG/M metagenome (GOLD analysis project Ga0209188, IMG submission 187307) | Freshwater microbial communities from Lake Croche, Canada to study carbon cycling - C_130625_EF_MetaG (SPAdes) (version 2) | ecosystem: Environmental > Aquatic > Freshwater > Lake... | reverse complement strand
GGCTAAAGAAGTATGATAGAGGTAGAGCTACTGATTGGGCTAGGGGGCTTCATCGCCTACCAAACCCTGACAAACTCCGAATGCTATCATATATCGCCAGGAGTGAGGCTGCGGGCGCTAAGGTCCGTGGCCGAGAGGGAAATAACCCAGACTAGCAACTAAGGTCCCCAATACATAGTTAAGTTGATCAAACGAGGTGGGATTTCTATAACAGCCAGGATGTTGGCTTGGAAGCAGCCATCCATTTAAAGAGTGCGTAACAGCTCACTGGTCGAGAGATCCTGCACGGAAAATAATCGGGCATCAAACTATGAACCGAAGTTCTAGATTCTAGCTTGCTAGAGTGGTAGGGGAGCATTGAAATCTGCATCGAAGGTGTGGCGCGAGCCATGCTGGAGCGATTTCAAAAGAAAATGTAGGTATAAGTAACGATAAAAGTAGTGAAAAACTACTTCGCCGAAAGTCTAAGGTTTCCTGATCAACGTTAATCGGATCAGGGTTAGTCTGGTCCTTAGGAAAACCCGAAAGGGGCATCTGATGGAAAGCTAGTTAATATTCTAGCACCTACTATGCATTAAAAGTGACGCAGGGACGTGGTTGTTACGAACAGACGGATGTTCGTTGAGTGGAACCTTCGGGGGAAGCGAAACAATAAAATCCCTGCCAAGAAAAGCGAGCATAGCAGCCAGTACCGGAATCCGACACAGGTAGACGGGATGAGTATTCTAAGGCGCTCGGGTGAGCCGCGGAGAAGGAACTAGGCAAATTAACGCTGTAACTTCGGGATAAAGCGTACCGTAGCGATACGGTCACAGTAAAATGGTACAACCAACTGTTTAACAAAAACACAGGGCCCTGCAAAAACGTAAGTTGACGTATAGAGCCTGAAACCTGCCCGGTGCTGGAAGGTTAAGGAAGGGTGTTCGTCGCAAGACAAAGCTCCTGACTGAAGCCCCAGTAAACGGCGGCCGTAACTATAACGGTCCTAAGGTAGCGAAATTCCTTGTCGGGTAAGTTCCGACCTGCACGAATGGTCTAATGAGTTGTACACTGTCTCCTCCGCGAGCCCGGTGAAATTGTAGTATCGGTGAAGATGCCGGTTACCCGCCACGGGACGGAAAGACCCCGTGAACCTTCACTACAACTTTGCATTGATTTTGAACAACCGATGTGTAGGATAGTTGGGAGACTTTGAAGTGGCATCGCCAGGTGTCATGGAGTCATCGTTGAAATACCAACCTTCGTTTGTTTAGAACCTAATCCCTAACGGGAGACAGTGCATGGTGGGTAGTTTGACTGGGGTGGTCGCCTCCTAAAAAGTAACGGAGGCTCGCAAAGGTACCCTCAGTACGGTTGGTAATCGTACGTAGAGCGCATTAGTAAAAGGGTGCTTGACTGTGAGACAAACAAGTCGAGCAGGAGCGAAAGCTGGCTAAAGTGATCCGGTGATTCTGCATGGAAGGGTCATCGCTCAAAGGATAAAAGGTACTCCGGGGATAACAGGCTGATCTTACCCAAGAGCTCATATCGACGGTAAGGTTTGGCACCTCGATGTCGGTTCGTCACATCCTGGGGCTGGAGAAGGTCCCAAGGGTTCGGCTGTTCGCCGATTAAAGTGGCACGTGAACTGGGTTCAGAACGTCGCAAGACAGTTCGGTCTCTATCTGTGGTGGGCGTTAGTAAATTGAGTGGACATGTCCTTAGTACGAGAGGACCGGGATGTACGTACCGCTGGTGTATCTGTTATGCCGCCAGGTGTAATGCAGAGTAGCTATGTACGGACAGGATAAACGCTGAAAGCATCTAAGCGTGAAACCTTCCACAAGATGAGTTTACTTTTAAGGGCTGTCAGAGACTATGACGTTGATAGGCTATAGGTGTAAAGTTGGTAACAACAAAGCCGAGTAGTACTAATTGCCCGTAAGCTTTATTTTTATTTCTTGTATGAGATTGCTTTTCCAATATGTATCTTATTAGTACATTATCATAAATGTATTTTATATTCTTATGGTGATTTTGCCGGGGGTGTTCACCTCTTCCCATTCCGAACAGAGAAGTTAAGTCCCCCATGGCCGATGGTACTCGCATTACGCCGGGAGAGTAGGTAGTTGCCATATTCATTTAAGCCTCATTCATTTACTTGAATGAGGCTTTTTTTATTAGCGTAATCTAGCCTAGCTAAATTATTGTTTTAATAAAAAACATAAGAAATCACAACTCAAAATTTTCACTTTTTTAATTACATTTATTCTGACTTAAACTAATACTTAATAAAATTCTATATTATTAGAAATGACTTTGAAAAATTAAAGCCTCTGAAATCAAAAAGTTATAATGTTAATTCAGGAAATAAATTTTAAAATATAACTTTAGATTCTAATTACATCTACTGCTAAAAGACTTAATTTTTTTGCATCTTAAAAATTTTCTATATCAATAATCTTTAAGAACTATTTGTTCTAATAATCCAAAATTCCACGATTCTTTATCTGATATTTTTAACCCGCTTTTTTCTAATTTAGTCATAGAAGTTGTTTGAATTTTTGATTTAGATACTAAAATAGTATTTCCAACAGTTGAGGCTTTCGACTAAAAAAAGTTGAAAAAGTTGAAAAAATTTGATATTCTAAGCCAGAGTAAAATCAATCTGTTGGTTTTACCACATTTATTATTTGTAAAAGAGGGTTTAAATCATGGATATGTTTAGTAAAAGTGTTACAACTGTTCCTCAAGAACATGAAAACTGGTAGTCAGTGGCGAGAATTGAGTATCAAAGTATATTTGAGAAGGAATAGTAAATTAGTAAAGTATTTATTATTATTTCCATAAATGGAGTTTTGATGCTTCTTTTAAAAATGTTAGTATTCATTTTTTGGAAACCAATAAAAGTCATTTAGATTTCTCCATTGTGCAATTAGATGTTAGTCATACGCTTGTAAAAGTGGCGGTGTTGCCGTTGGTTATCAAGGTAGAAAGTCTTTCAAGTCTGGGAATAGCTTATTTTTATGCGATAATAATAGGCAAATGTTAGTATTATCATGTCCTCAATACGGTGAATATAATGTTTTGTTTAAAATCAATGACCAATTTATAAAGGTACTACAGCTGTTTTAATCTGCAACGATTAGTCACAATGGTATTTTCTTTAATGCTGACCCTTGTTTTTATTGTGAAGCATTTGTATAATTATGCATAGAAAAAAGAATTGTATTGATTGTAAAATCAAATCTAGAAATGAAAAGGGACGGGATAGTAATTACCGCCATTTCGATGAAGAATTATATAAAAATAGATCTAAAACTGAACTTGGAAACGCTTGGATGGTTGCCTTGAAAACTCTACTTGTTATATATGATAAGAAGTCACAAACATGGTTAGCATAATAATGGACGGCTTTTATATTTTTTTTTATGAGATTAAAAGTATAATAAACTTCAACTTCTATAGTAATCAATCAGTATTCATCAAATGAAAATAAATTAAAATAATCTTTTATTAAATAAGATCAACATAATTATAGGATTAATGAAACTATGAATTAGTTAATCATTGCTACTGTAAAAGCATGAATGAACGCTTATTAACTCTAAATTATTTTTTATCAATAGCATATTCTTCTTGTTTTAGAAAATGCAAATAATTTCTTTTCTTTTAATAAAATAATATTTTAGTTTCTTTTCTTTTAATAAAATAATATTTTAGTTTCTTTTCATTTTTACTATTTGCCTTTAAGGTGATTAATAAAAATTATTTGAGGTTATGATATTAAGGTAATAAAGCTAGACCACTAATTAGTGTATTATGGAAATTTAATTCAACACATCAATTTTTTTCAAGAAACACAATGACATCATTAAAAAATATATTTTTCTGAAATAAGTTGTATGCTCTGATAAATCGTTATTTTCCTAAGAGACAATAACCTCTACCAACATTTGTGATTTTTCAAAGACATGAAACCCTCGATGAAAAATCGTGATTTTTGAGCGATACAATGTTTCCGTTTGTAAATCGTGAATGATGTTGTGCCGTAACGTTACAGCGGCACGCAAATCATGAATGATGTGCTGCCGTAACGTTGCGGCAGTACACAAATCGCGAATGATGTGTTGCCGTAACGTTGCAGCGATTCATAAATCGTGAATAATGTGCTGCCGTAACGTTGCAGCGATATATAAATTGTAAATGATGAGCTGCCGAAGGTTTTTTCAGCTTTAAAACGGGTATTTCAGGTATCAAATACCGTAAAAGATACAAAATGTATGTTCCTTGGTATAAAAAAAGCAATATTTTTTTGTTTATTCACTTTCACTTTTTATTTTCGCAATTCTAAATTTATTCAGCTATGATAGAAACATTGGTATACGGAAAATTACGAACAAGTGAAAAGATTGAGTTCTACAATTTATTCAACGATACATTGACTAAGAACGATACGAAAAAGTTGGTTATTGATGCCCTTGCTACCGATTTGAAACAAGAAACCACCAAAATGGAAGGTGTGTTTCAGTTGGAAAAAGGAAGTCCTTTTTCAATTGATTTGGAAAAATTAGATTCGAATAGAGATAGTGATATTAGTGGTATGCGCATTATTGCCAAAACGTACTCTATACATCATTACGATCCTACAATTGTTAAAGCTGCCATTTTGGTAAATGATATTTTTCTTAAATATGGAAAGAATATTGAGAGACTAAATTATGTTTCTGAAACACAAGTGGTAAAGAGATTAGTGGATGATGTAAATACCGATGCTACTTCAAAAGCTGCTTTTGCCATGTTACATTTTACTGAGTGGTTTAACAACTTAGGAGCAGATAATGCAGCTTTTGAAGCAAAATATAGTACACGCATTTATACAGAAGCTACAAAACCCACAGAGCGTTTTCCTTTTTTAAAGGTTTCTTGTAAAGTTAAATACGATGCAATTATAAAAAGGTTGAATGCTTTTATTGAATTAGATACTAAAGATGTATATACACAAGTATACAAGGAAATAAATTCACTAGTAAAGCAATTTAATATTATTGGCGAATCGCATGACGGTACTAAAAAACCTCCAGTTACCACACCATCAACGCCACCTAGTACTATTTAATTAAATATATAACTTCATTTTAAAAGAGCCCATCTGAATTAGTTCGGATAGGCTCTTTTGGTTTTAAGGCACTTTTAAATTCTTTATAAAAGCCAAATGGAATAATTTTTATCCAAAAAAGAACCTTTTAAATACCCTATTTAATTCAAAGAAAATTTGACTTTCAAAGTTCCTTTTTATTGTAAAAAACCCGTGCATTTGTTTGAAACATTGTAATGCTTCTTCCTGAAATTTATTTTTCAGGACAATCTATTTTATTTTGAAAAAATCCTTTTAGACTACTAAAATTAGTTAATTATGACAATTGAAATCAATTAATTACTACGTTTTATAAGAATACCAAGAATTATATTAAGAAAAAATGGTTGAATTAATAACAATTCATTAACATTGCCAAATATCTTCCTAATTTCAAAATAAGAAATAGGCCATTTATTGATTTATAAAGGTGTATTTTTTTAATGCTAACTATTGTTTATAATAGTAGCAATAAAGTAAAATAGGTGGTTTGATTTTTATTTAAAACTTAAAAAAACGTTAAGATGAAAAAAATGTACCTTGGGTTTTGTGCCAAATGCGACAATGGAAAAGTTCTTACAATCAATCCACTATCTGAACTACGAAAACATGTTGGTATTTTCATTTTTTTTCTTGGTCTATTGGGGTGGCAAGGAGCTTTAGGGCAGGTAGGGGTTACAGTAACAAACCGCACCAATACTACCCCAAATTTAGCTGCTAGTTATACATCCCTAGCCAATGCAATCACTGCATTAAATAGCATTACAGCCATTTCAGGCCCAGTAACCCTTACATGCGCTGCAGGGAGTGAAACAGCACCAGTTGGTGGTTACTCTATTAGTTTTATTGCAACTACTACCGCAACAAATAATGTAGTTATTACAGGAACCTCCACCACTACCATTACAGCTTTTACTCCACAAGTAACTGGCTCGCTAAACGATGCTATTTTTAAAATTATTGGTAGTGATTATGTTACTATCCAAAATTTTACCATAAAGGAAAATGCAAGTAATACCACTACTACTGCTGCATCTAATAATATGACAGAGTGGGGTGTAGCATTAATTCATGCAAGCGTAACTAATGGTGCTCAAAACAATACCATTCAAAACAATACTATTTCGCTAAATAAAACTTATGGCAGTACTTTTGGGATTTACAGTAGTTCTACTCATGCAAATGGTTCAACTTCTACAATTATTAGTACTGCTGATGAACCAACTAATAGTACAACTGGACCAAACAATGCGAATAAGATTTACTCAAACAGCATTAGCAATGTAAATTTTGGAATAGTATTTATTGGCTCTGCTACGGTTGCCAACATGGATAACGGCAATGATATTGGCGGGTCTTCTTCTGCTACTGCAAATACACTTACCAATTGGGGAGGATTAGCAGCAGCTTCTGCCTATAGAGGTCTTACTGGTAATAACTGTGGAATTTTTGATAATCAACAAATCAATGAAAATGTATCCTATAATGCCATCACAAGCGGTTCGGCTTTGGTTTCAGCGCTTGGAATATCAGGTGTATTAAAGAATTATAGCTTGGCAGTGCCAACAACTGCCATTACTTCTACAATTACAAATAATACAATTACTATTACAACTGCCCCTACTACTACAGGAACCATTTATGGAATACAGGTTGCAGGAGGAGCTAGTATTGGTACTGGGAATGTTACCAATAATATTATTCAAAATTGCATTATTTCAACTGGTACAACCGCAGGTATAACTGGCATACTGAATGCTGGGGTATGGGGTACAATAAATATTAACAGTAACCAAATAATAAGTAATGCTATTTCTGCAAGTACCTCTACATCTGGTTTAATAACAGGAATACAAAATAGTAGTGCGTCGGGTACTGTTAATATTAATAGCAATATACTCAAAGGCAACTCTTCAGCCGCCACAACTGGTTCTTTTTACGGAATATATCAATCAGGTGCTGTTGTTACTGCGGCAACTATTAGTAATAATACATTTGGCGATGTTTCTAACTCAATACCGCTTGTTACTATGAGCGCTACAACAAACTCTGGTAATGTTTTAGCTATTTATACAACAGCAGGTGCTGCTACTTCTTCATTTACAGCCAATAGTAATTCTTTTTATGGGTTAGTATTTAGTGGTTCTACTGGAGGAACAGGGCTTTGTGCGCCCATTTATAATGCAGGCACTCCGCTTAGCTCAACAATCAACAACAATACCTTTAATAATATTAGCCTAAAGAATACGGCAACTTTTTATTTTATTTTCAATGGTTACGTTGCACCTGCTAATGGTACTAAAATAATACAAGGGAATAATATTGTTACAGGTTTTAGCAGAACAATTGCAGCTACAACAGGCTCTGTTTATGGTTATTATGACAATGCTGCAAACCCTAGTACTGCCACCATAACTATATCTGGAAATAATTTTTCTAACATTTCAACTAATATTTCAACTACTGGTACTTTTGGAGGCATATTCAATTCTGGCACTAATGCATATACCTTAAATGTTTATAGTAATACAATAACAAGTATTACCTACCCTGGCACAGGTACATTTTATGGGATTGTAATGAATGGTAATGCAGGTACTTCAGGAACACCCATTAATTGTTATGGCAACAATGTTTCAGCCACATTGTCGGGAGCCTCTACTGCCTATGGAATGTATGTTGGAGGTTCGGTAGCCTATCTAAATGTTTATAATAATACTGTTTCCAATATTAGTAATTCTGCTGCTGGTACTATATATGGGATTGGTGCAATTGCTGGTACAACTGCTAATTATTACCAAAATGCAGTAAATACCCTTTCTTCTTTAGGAAACGTACACGGATATTATATAAATGCTGGTACAACGATAAATGTTTATCAACATCAATTAGTTTCGGGTACCAATTATAGTATTTATGGATTGTCTTCATCTGGTGCTACAACAGTTGCAAATGCAATTACAGTTGCAGGAGGAACGACAGTTAATATGTATAAAAACAATATCTATAATATATCTAATACCAGTTCAAGTACTACTGCTACTGCTTCATTAGTAAACGGTATTTCACTTACTGCTGGTACTACAGTAAATGCTTACAATAATACAATCGGTATATTAACTGCACCAAGTGTTAGTTATGGTGATGCAATTAGAGGTGTTTCAGTTACTTCAATTACGGCTACTACTAATTACAATCTTTATTACAATACCATTTATCTAAACGCAAGTTCAACCGGAACTAATTTTGGTACTACAGGTATTTATCATTCTGCAAGTGCAACAAGCACTACTGCTACTTTAGATTTAAGAAATAATATAGTAGTCAATCTAAGCACTCCTAAAGGAACTGGTATTACCTCCGCATTATTTAGGAGTACTTCTGCTACTTTTGGCAACTGGGCTAGTACTTCTAACAAAAATATGTTGGTGGCTGGCACATTAGGTTTAAACAATACTATTTTAAATGATAATGGCACAGTTTATCCTACATCAGCATCTAGTTTTGCTTTAAATAATTATAAAAGTACTGTTTCGAGAGATGCGGCATCTTTTACAAGTGAGGCTGGCTTTACTTATTCTACTGCCAATTCTTTCTTTATTAGCCTAACAGGTGCTGATGCATCTTTCTTGCATTTGAAAGCAGGTATCCAAACCCAGGCAGAAAGTGGTGCAGGTGTTATCAGTTCTCCAAGTATTACTGATGACTTTGATGGGCAAACTAGAAATACAACTACTCCAGATATTGGGGCAGATGAGTTTGTGGGTGTTCCTCAAGATTTATCAGCACCAACTATCACTTATACTCCACTTGCCAATAGTTGTATTACAGGTACAAGAACACTCACAGCTACTATTACCGATGGTAGTGGTGTGCCTACTTCTGGTGCTGGATTGCCAGTATTATTTTGGAAAATAAACTCTGGCACTTACAATAGTAGTACAGCCACTTCATTAGGAAGTAGTCAATATTCTTTCTCTTTAGGCACTGGATCAGTAGTTGGAGATGTAGTTAGTTATTATATTGTAGCCCAAGATTTGGCTGGTACGCCAAATGTGGGTGCAACGCCATCAAGTGGAGCTGCTGGTTTTACTACTTCGCCGCCTGCTGCGTCAACGGTACCAACTTCTCCTACTACTTATTTGAATCCTACAAGTCTTTCAGGTACTTATACAGTAGGTGCAAGTGGTAATTATGCTTCTTTAACGGCCGCAGTTGCAGATTTGAATGCAAAATGTATCGGTGGTCCAATAGTGTTTTCACTAACTGATGCTAACTACAGCACTAGTGAAACATTCCCAATTGTAATAAATGCCAACATTGGCTTCAGTAGCACCAATACCCTAACCATTAAACCTGCAACGGGAGTTACTGCAACTATTTCTGGTTCTAGTACATCTTCAATTATTAAAATAGTAGGTACAGACTATGTAACCATTGATGGTAGCAATAGTGGCGGAACAGATAAAAGTCTAACTATCAGCAATACCAATGCAGGTACTTCAAGTGGCGTTATTTGGGTTTCAAGTGCTTCTGCAAGTGATGGTGCAACCAATAATACTATTAAAAACCTAATTATTACGGGAAATGGTTCAGCTACCACTTTATATGGTATTGCTAGCAGTAGTAGCACAGCTCCTACAAGTGCTGCTTTGTCGGCCAATAGCGCCAACACTTACCAAAATAATACAATTAATACTGCACAATATGGTATTGCTTTATTTGGAAATGCTAGTACGGGAGATATTGGAAATGCCATATCTGGTAATTCAATAGGCTCTGCGACTACTGCTAATAAAATGGGATTATATGGTGTATATATCTTCAACCAAACCAATGTGGCTGTACCATCAAACATTATTTTAGGTGTAACTACTTCAACCACTTCTACCTCATCAGGTATTTTTGTAGGGGGTACAATATCTGGTGGTAGCATTACTGGAAATAAAATCAGCGATATAAAAAACACAAATACTGGAGGCTATGGTAGCAATGGTATTGATTTAAAATCTTCTACTGCAGCTACTGGCTTACTTGTTTCCAACAATTTTATTTGGGATGTGGCAAGCTATGGGTTTGCTAGTAATACAGAAGAAGACAATGGCTATGGACTAATCGTAGTGTCAGGTGGTGGATATAAAGTGTATGGCAACACTGTTGCTTTAACCACTTCGCAAACTGATGCAACAGGTTGGCCTGCAGCTTTAAATATTACTACTGGAGCAGTTACTGTGGATATAAAAAACAACATTTTCAGTAATAGACAAAGTGGAACATATCCTTTTGCAGTTGTCGCACCAATTGATGCTTCTACTGCTGCTACGGTATTTAGTGGAACTGGCGGTATTGACTATAATGATTATTATAGCATTACTTCAAATAGACTTGCATTAACTGGAACAGGCTTGTCATTTCAAACAAGTGTGTCAGGAATTGCAACTGCTTTAACTGGCAACACCCATTCTGTGAATGTGGCACCTGCATTTGTATCTACTACAGACCTTCACTTAACTAGCGGATCGAACAGTGGTTTAAAAATAGCTAATGATTTAACTGCTACAGTAGCTACAGACATTGATAGTGATAGCAGAACAAGCAATGGTTTTGTGGGTGCAGATGAAATTGCACCAGTTATTACAAGTATTTCTCCTTCCGTTTTATGTGTAGGTTCAAATGTAACTATCATAGGAACAAATCTTTCAAGCACATCTGCAGCTACAGTTGGTGGTACAGCGGCAACAACTATTGTTTCTGCATCTGCCACACAAGTGGTTGCTACCGTGGGTAATGGAACTACAGGTACTGTTGCTGTAACTACAGGTAATGGCTCTGCTACAAGTGCAGCTACCCTTACTGTTAACATTCCTGCTACCGGTACCATTGTTTTTTCACCAGCTAGCGGGTCTGCTAATTCACAAATACTAATAACAGGTACTGGACTAACTGGTGCTACCAATGTAAAATTTGGTATTACAACAGCTAGTTTCACAGTGGATAATGCAACACAAATTACGGCAACAGTTCCAAGTATTGCTGCAGGAAGTTACAGCATTAGCTTCACTGATGCTTGCGGTAATCTCGTTTCTGCAACTGGTAGTTTTATCGTTACTGTACCAATACCATGTGCAGTACCGGATGAGCAACCTACTAATTTTGTTGTGTCTAGTGGTTATCCAACTGCTATTGCATTAAATGCAAGCTTTACACCTTCTGCGGGAACTTCACCTTCAGGATATTTAGTTGTTAGAAGCACTGCTGCTTTATCTACCGATCCACAAGATGGTACTACATACACGGTAGGAAGCACTTTTGGAGGAGGTACAGTTATTCAATCTGCACTATCTTCAAGTGTATCATTAACAGGATTAACTGGCAATACGGGCTATATTATTACTGTATTTGCATACAATAGTGGTGGTTGCACAGGAACAAACCCAGTTTATTTAACTGATGCTCCTTTGGAATATAATTTTACTACTTGTCCAGCACCACCAACTTCAGTTTCAGCTACTCCTACTTCAAATTCATCAGGTAATTCTGTAGCATTTGCTTGGACAGCTTCAAGTGGTGGTTCTAAAAACGCTATCTCTTATTATATAGAAATAGCAACTGATGCGGCATTTGCAAGTCCAATTAGTGGTTCTCCATTTATTTCTAGTTCCACTTCTTCAACAGTTTCTAATCTAAATATAAGCACTACATATTATTATAGAATAAAGGCAAACAATGGTTGTGCTAGTACAGGCGTAACAGGAACTTTTGCAACAAGCTGTGGCACTATAACTGCTTTGCCTTTCAGTGAGAATTTTGATGTAACATCAAACATCAATTCCTCTACAAATCTTCCTAATTGTTGGTCTTATATTGACAACAATGCAGATGGATTTAGATGGTTAGTAACACAGCCTTTTACATCAACAAATGCTTATAGTTCTTTATACACACTTAGGTATAGGAACAACTCTACTAATACCACCATTTCGGCCGATGACTGGGCAATCACTCCTGGAATTTCACTTGTTGGTGGATCTAGTTATACCTTAACTTTTTATCAATCGGTTGGATTCTCTACTTCTATCAATAGTTTAGTTGTTCATTATGGTACAACAGCAAGTGTTGCTGGCATGGGGAGCAATATCATCTATGCGAATGGGGCAATCTCAAATACCACTCCTAGCTTAGTCACCACCAATTTTACTGCTCCTTCTTCAGGCATTTATTATCTTGGATTCCGTTGCAACTCCGCAGCTAACAAGTTTGAGCTAAACCTCGATAATGTGAAATTAGAATTGACACCTAGTGCACCAACTGCACCAACCAATTTAACTTTTAGTGCTATTGGGTCAAGTTCTATTGGTGTTAATTGGACAGACAATGCCACTACAGAAACTGGCTATAACATTTATTATTCTACTGATGGCATCAACTACACATTGTCAGGCTCTGCTGCTGCAAACGCAACAAGCTATACGGTGAGTTCTTTGCAAGCAAATACTTTGTATTATTTTAAAGTAGCTGCTTATAATGTGGGTGGTGAGAGTGCTGGTTTAGTTGGTACTTCAACTACCTCTAGCTGTGGAAGCTACACTACCAACACTTGGCAAGGAACCCTTACAGCTGGTTCTGTAGTTGACTTCAATGTTGCAGGAAGTTGGTCACAAGGTAGAGTGCCAAATTCATGCGACAACGTAGTGATTAGTCCAACTACTTTGGCAAATGGCACGAGCTACCTATATATGAATGCACCAGTTTCGTTACATAACCTTACGATAGCACCATCAAATGGAACTGCTGGCGCAAGAATTTTTGTTTGGACACAAGGATATAATCTTAGTATTGGAGGTGATTTAAATGTAAGTTCTGGTACCACTACTACTAGTTATGCATACTTAGTATCTGGACCAGGTGCGATAACCGTTCAAGGTGATGCTAATTTAGGTGTAACTGGGGCTGGCATAGGCTCATTTGGTTCTGGCGGAGCTTCTGTATCTCCTATTTATTTCAAAGGAAATCTTACCTTAGGTACAAGGGCATTTATCAATGGTGGCGGGTTGCTCAATTTTGTCCTTGATGGTGGAAACAACCAAGTATTTACTAACAACAACGCAACTGCTGGCAATACCGATATTGGTTATTTCACCATTGGTTCTAGTGCAACTCCTTCTGTAACTTTCGCTGGTTCAGGTTTATCTACTACTAGGATTTTGAGTGACTTAACACTTGGAGCAGGAGCATCGTTGAATTTACCTGCAACTTATACTTTAAACAGAACTGCAACAGGTGGTACATTAACACTTGGGGCAAACAGTAGCCTGCAATTAGGTGGTGTTTCTGGTGGTGTAGGAACTTCTAATTTCCCATCTAATTTTAGTACCTACACTTTCGATAACAGTAGTACGGTGAAATATTCAGGAGCAACAAACCAAACACTGGTAGCTACTACCTATGGAAAATTAATAGCCTCAAATACGGTGAGCCTTACTTTAAATGGTAATACTACTGTTAACAACTCGTTTACTTTAACTTCAGGTAAAATAATCACAGGAAGTAATATATTAAGCCTTGGTGTTGCAGCTACATTTACTGGTGGAAGTAGTACTAGTTATGTATTTGGTAATTTACTAAAAGGCATTCCATCTGCCACTTCAACTAAAACTTTTGAAGTAGGTGATGCTACTTACTACACACCTGTAACCCTTGATTTCATTGGAGGCAGTACAAATGCAACTGGTTCTTTCAAAGTAAGTACTACCACTGGAGTACATCCTCAATTAGCTGGTTCCGGCTTGGATGTAGCCAATTATTTAGGTAGGTATTATACTTTAGTGAATACTGGAGTGACTGGGTTCACTACCATCAACCCAACCTTTACATACAATGCAAGTGACCTAGTGGGTGCTTCTGACAACAGCGCCTTTAAGATTGCCAATTACTATAATAGTGGTTGGGGTATAAATAATACCACTGTTCCTTCATCTGTGAGTTCAAAAGCAACAGGATTAATTTTGTCCTCTGGAACTACTACTGATTTTGCTATTGGCAATTTAGCTGCATTACCTGCACCAACGGTAAATGACCCATCAGCAACACCAGTTTGTGAAGGTTCTACAGTTACTGTAACTGGTACCAATTTCACTGGAGTAAGTGCGGTTACTGTTGGGACTGTTAATGTACCAACTTTCACAGTAAACTCTTCAACATCTATAACACTTACATTGCCTTTATCTGCATCTCCAGGAGGGCAAATATTTATCACCAATAGTGGTGGAACAGGCAATAGTTCAGCATCATTGAATGTAAAACAACAACCGCAAACCACATTTACTCCATCTACGCAAACTATTTGTTCTGGTGACGCAATTACAACTATTGTATTGGGCAATTCTGATAATTTAAGTAGTGTTACTTATACTTGGACAAGAGTGGGTGGATCTACAGGTACGAATGGTACTTCTGGTATAGGAAATATTTCTGGAACATTAATTAATGCGGATGCCGTTTCCGATGTAAATACCTATACTGTAGTTTCATCTTACAATGGTTGTACAGGTACTTCAGTTAATGCTACGGTAACTGTTAAAAGTTCTCCAGGTACTATAACTGTAAGCCCAACAACTGCTTCACTTTGTCAAACATCTGTACAAGCAATAGCTGCTTCTGTAGTTGCTGCAACTGGAGCTTCAACTGGTTCTAATAGCACTAGTACTACAATTACTGTGACCACTGGTGTAAGTGTAACGAGTAATATTGCGGTTAGCGATATACCAACGGGAGCGGTTATCACTGGAATAAGTGTATCGGTTAATGCGACTACTCAACGTAATAGTGACTTCACTTACAACTTAGTAGCCCCTAATGGAAAAGTACTCAATTTAATTAATCAAAGAGGTGCAAGCACCAATACTGGAGCTGGCTTAACAAATGTTGTGGTTAGTTCTACTGGAGTTACTACCTTTAGTACAACTGACCCATCGGCTGGTACTTATGCAGCTGATGCAGCTCAATCTATTAGTATTTCATTCCCTTCAAATGCGCTTTCTTTTGCAGATTTATATTCTGTGGCCAATGGAACTTGGAAATTGGCAGCTGCGAATGCAGCTTTAAGTACAAGAACAGGTTCAATTACTTCTTGGTCAATAAACATCAGTTACAAATTAGCTCCAACTATTTCTTGGTCTCCAACAACTGGATTATTTAGTGATGCTGGTTTCACTGCTTACAACGGTACAAACTTGAGTACTGTTTATGCAAAGGGTGTTACAAATACTTATAGTGCTGTTGCTTCTTTTAATGGTTGTTCAGTAACATCTAGTAATAGTGCTGCAATAACTGTAAGTGCAACTCCTGTTGCAACTGCTACTAATAGTTCACAAACCATTTGTTCAGGAAGCTCAATAGCTAGTATTGTATTAGGAACAAGTAATTCAGTTTCAGGTACTACTTTTAGTTGGACAAGAACAACACCTTCTGGAATTTCTGGTATTGCTTCTAGTGGAAGTAGCGATATTACAGGTTCGCTCACTAATAGTACTAGTTCACCTATTACTGTAACCTTTACAATCACCCCTACTAGTCCAGCTAGTTGTATTGGTTCTGCTATCACAGCTTCTATTACTGTGAAACCAGTGCCTGTTATCAGCATTACCCCTACATCTCAAACCATCTGTTCTGGTAATACTATTACCGCATTGGCTTTAAGCACAAGTAACAGTGTTTCTGGAACGACATACAATTGGACAAGAGACAATACAACTTCTGTTACTTCTGCAAGTGATATTGCCGCTAGTGCAACAGGAAATACAGGAAGTATAAGTGGAAAACTTACTAACACTACCTCTTCTGGAGTTACAGTTACTTTCATAATTACCCCTATAAGTTCAGGATGCTCTGGTACATCAAGCACGGCTACTGTTCTTGTTAATCCTTCTGTAACACTACCAGCAATTACAGGTTCTTCTTCTGTTTGTGTGGGTGGTTCAACTACCTTCGGCAATACGGTTCCAGGCGGAACATGGAGTAGTGGAAATACATTAATTGCTACTGTAGATAATAGTGGTAATGTTACAAGTATTACAACAGGGTCTATTCCTATTAGATATACATTAGCTGTGTCAGGATGTCCTTCACAAGTGGTTTCAAAAACACTTGCAGTAAATGCTTATGTAAATCCATCAGTAACAGTTAGTTCTTCTGCAACTACTGTTTGTTCTGCAGGGTCAGCTACTTTCACTGCTAGTCCTACTTTTGGAGGAACATCACCAGTGTTTAACTTTAAAGTAAATGGATCAACTGGCCAAAATAGTACAAGTGCTACTTATACTAAAACTGGTTTCACTGAAGGAGATGTTGTTACAGTTCAGATTACTTCCAACTACGCTTGTTTGTTAACTACAAATGCAACTTCTTCCAATTCTGTAACTATGCATACCTTAACTACTACAACATGGACAGGTAGCACAAATACTAATTGGAATAATGCTGCTAACTGGAGTTGTATTGTACCATTATCTACATATGATGCGATAATTCCTACATCTGTTTCTAGTGGAAATTATCCAATACTTACTTCTAATGTTACATTGAATAATTTAAGTAATAGTTCATTCCTTTCACTTGGAGGGTACTCACTTACTTTAAATGGCACTTTAACAGGAACAGGTTCATTTAAAGGCTCATCTACTTCAAGTTTGGTCTTGAATGGCAGCAGTACGCCTACTCTTAATTTTAATGCTGCGGTAAATGATTCACTACTATCTACCCTTACAATTAATGGTAGTGGTGGTGCTAAATTGGGAACCAACCTAGCAATAACGAAACTCCTTTCAGTAAATGCGGGTACTTTCAACTTGAATAATAAGATTTTAACTTTAAAATCTAGTTCAATTACCAATTCAGCGATAGTAGGTCCAGTTGCTTCTGGAAGTAGCATAAGTGGTACAGTAACTGTAGAGCGTTACATACCAAATGGGTATAGAGGTTATAGAGATATAGCACCTGCAGTAGCCAATGCAGGAAGCATGTTTACCAACTGGCAAGAAGCAGGAGCTTACACAAGCGGAACAGGTATCTTCATTACTGGTGAGGTAGGAACAAGCAAAGGCTTCAATGCTACAACTGGTATTGACTATTCAGCTAATGGCCTAAACCCAGCTGCATTCTTTGATAACGCTAAATCAACTGGTAATTGGACTAATATTTCAAATACGAAAACAACTACTCTAGATCCTTACCAACCATATCGTGTATTGGTAAGAGGTGATAGAAGCTTCAGCATGTTTGATACCTTGCATATAGCAGGAATCAATGGTAACTTAAACATGGTAAATGCAACAGCTATCCGTTCAACTGGTAGATTAATTACAGGTAATGTAGTGTATAGCTCAA
>Ga0209188_1001036_pt1 | contig 23860 bp, 31 predicted proteins | sample C_130625_EF_Meta_FD_187307 | JGI IMG/M metagenome (GOLD analysis project Ga0209188, IMG submission 187307) | Freshwater microbial communities from Lake Croche, Canada to study carbon cycling - C_130625_EF_MetaG (SPAdes) (version 2) | ecosystem: Environmental > Aquatic > Freshwater > Lake... | reverse complement strand
CCTGAACCTGAACCTGAACCTGAACCTGAACCTGAACCTGAACCTGAACCTGAACCTGAACCTGAACCTGAACCTGAACCTGAACCTGAACCTGAACCAGAACCATATAATGTTTCAAATTTGAGAGAGCTAAAATCTACTGGATAATCTTCTGTAAGAAATTGTTTTGTTATCTCATCAAGTTTTGGAAAACCGGGAGGTATCCAATTCATGTCGAGCTTCCATTTTTCTTTGACAAGGTAAGTAATATAAATATTGCCAATAGATGAAACTGAACATAGCCAAGGCCACCTGTCCTTGTTTTCTGGATGAAGATCTGAGTCCTCATTTGCAAAATCTAAAGAGGCGGATGTGTCGGACGATAAACCAGTTGGAATGTAATATTTATTAAATCTGGATGGTAAAATAGAATTAATATAAGTGATAGCGGCTGGTAGATCGATCGTCGAAACAGTTGTGTAAAAATACTTGGGTAACAAGAAATTTTTTAAAATTTCGTAACCTAGCGCAAGAACTTCTTGTGCGGTTTTTCCTGTATCTGTCATAGTTTGACCTGTCCAAGATACCCGTCCATTCTCGGGATATGAAAAACCACCGAATTGAGGGGCACCAGACAACATAAGTCCAACGCAAATATACGTAATCATATGTAACAATGTACGATCCCGTACGATCTTTTGTGTAGTACCCGTGGGCTCACCGTTTATGTAAGCGCTATCAAACACTGAATTTAATTCCACGTCCGACGAATATTTTAAAATTCCATCTGGTAAATATTTATTAACGAGCTCATACGAATTTGTTCCTTTAATTTGATTTATAGCAATTGTGCAAAAGTCTTGGAGTTTGTTATATTTTACACTTGGATCAAGAGGAAATTCCCAAGTTACACATGTTTTGCTACCACACGTCCAGTTGCCCCTTCCAGGTATTGGTGATATAGCAATTGGACGATTATTCTCCATATAAAAAGATATATATAGATATTGTGCATCAGTTAACCATTCTAGTGAGGGGGTCCATGTCCTGTCTGATGGTTTATAACTTGATTTTCTAACTAATAGGATTAAAATTGCAATTATCAAAATTATAATTACTAAATCTTCTTTCATTTAATTATAGAATGTATAATTAATGGGACTTTTTAGTAATTTTCCAAATACGGACTCACCTGGTAATTTTCCAAGAACTCAGGTCAACTATGTAATTATTTTAATAGTGGTACTGTTAGCCATACTAGGTATCATTTTCATGATGACTAAGAAGTCTAGTTGAGACCAGAATTCACTCAGAACAAAATCGGATGAACAAACTGTGAGAGTGTCCCGATCGATTCATCGAGCGTCCGAAGAAAGAGATCATCGGTCACGCAACCCAGTTGATTTGAACAGTACAGCATGTCGCCATCCAGTCTCGACGTGTCAAAACCCTCCAACATGTGAATCTCGTCAATAAGATTCACAAGTTCGAGACACATCTCTTCGGTGACCTGAACCTGAACCTTTTCGTCGAGTGCAATCAGCTTCGCGAGAATGTCCATTGTTACTTTTTGATTTTAGAGTTTTCAAGAGTTCCTGGCACGTGAATCGCCAATTTTTTTCTCATCAAATTGTATGTCCCAAATATCTAATTTGAACAACAAGGTCAAAAGTCTCTATGTGCAAAGTCTTCAGAATGAGAATCAAATTCAAAAGCTAAGAAATCAAATTAAAAAACGTGAAGAAAATGCAAACAGGCTGAAACAAAATATAGGAACACTCGTTAGAAACAAGTATTTTGTCGGAAATAGGAGTAACGAAATTGCAATGCTTCTAGGAAAACATGGAGGGCTCTCGACAAAAAACCTGCATATGGCCGCCGAGGGACTCAGATCTGTTTCATTTGCTCGTGCAGCAAGAAACAAGGCTATGGAGAGTGCAGAAAAGGTTCAAAAATACAAAAATACATGGCGCGCATGGTTCAAAGGACTTTCTGAAAATAACAGGACAAAATTGAGGATTGAAATTAGAAAGAAACTTGGTCATGCGAGTGCGAATGAAAAATATGTAGAAAACCCTCTGTTTTTTATATCACGAGCTCTCACATTTCCTTTTCCGATCCGTCCTAATAACAATCGTAAGTTCAACTATAGATATGCTGGATCGAAAAGATCTTTAATGGAATTATCAGATCCAAACATAAATGCAATTTTACGTAAATATGGACTTCCATTTTCAATGGCAAGTGCCCGGAATGCTCTTTTAAATGCTAAGGGTATAAATAAGAGTTCTTTCGATAGAGCACTTACACGCGGTCGTATAAATGAAAGAGAGTACAGAAAGATTCCTTTGAACATGTCGTTCCAGGGAGGCCCGAGAAGACCCCCAAAGGGACTCAAGGGCTACGCGGGAAAGAGGGCACGACGTGGTTAAAAAATGAAGAAATGCGTCCGTAAATCAAAAACTCCCCAGAAAGTTTAGTCGGATACTCGTTGCGCTCCTTTTACTTCAAAAGGTCTTCGAGGATCTTGATCCGTTCGTGCATGAGCCCCTCGAGAACGACGTCCATCATCTCCAAAGACTTTTTGGCCAGGACCGCAACCTCGAGCAGGCGAATGTACTCTGCGGCGTACATCATGGTCGGATTCGTCACGGCCCCGTAAATCTCTCTAGGAAAGACATTTTCGGGGGCGCGTTTTTTAAACTCTTCAAGTTGGTACAAAGCATCCTTGAGTGCCTTTTCTCGTTCGTCTCTCTTTGTGAAAAAGTCAGCCTTTGAGGCTTGCGTGTGTATGCTCAATTCCATTGTCATCTGTACGTGTCAAAAGTTTAAGTATTTCTCGAAAATATTATCTTGTGTAAATGCCTCAATTGGTTGTATAAATATTATCTCGTGTAATCTTTCAATTATATATGCCTCAATTGGTTGTATATCGTATTCTAATAATTCTACAATTTTAGAATAAAACGATTTAGAATTATTCAATATAAGTTCTTTAGATACTATAAATTGAGCGCCCGCTCCAAAAACCAACTTCATTTCATCTTTTCTTTCGTTAAATATTTTTTCATACGTATCTGCTAAAGGAAGATTCGCGTGATGTGGACAACCGCTCAAATTAGAATCAAGAATACGTTCACTTAAAAATTTAAATCCAATATTTAAATTTTTGGAATTAACATATCTATTTAAGCTTTCTAATATATTTGGCGAATGTTCGAATGGATTTCCTTGTAAGAAAATTGTATAATCTGCCAAGTTAGCGTAATTCTCGTAAATATGTGTATAGTATGTGTGCGGTTCTCTTCCAACATTTTTAAGTAGGACTTGATTGAAATCATCTGGTAATTTATCTCCTTTATTGTAAATAATTACATTTTGAAATTGTTTTGTCCAATTTACATCTTCATTAAATCTCGAAACTACAATACAAAAAGACATTTCTGTTATTACCGAATATTTTTTTAATTAGGAAGAGCCAGAGACAGTTCAGGCAACGAACTTACTTGAGAGCACCACATGTGTGAATTTTTGCGTTCTGTAAAGTAAAAAGTACGCCAATTGGGCCACGCACTGACAGTCTCGAGATTCATGAGAGAATCGTCGACGTAGTAACACGAATCAAACTCTTTGTAAAATGCAGGATCCGGTTTAGCATATGGACCGGGACATCGAACCTTTACCTGATCATTGATTGCGAGAGCAACTGGCTGGACCCATTGATACGGTGCGTTTGAAAAAAGAGTCACGGGCCACCCGCGTTCAGTAATTGAATGGATCGTTGATGCATCGAGGCGAAACTTTTTGGAATCAATCACGGTAGACAAGTGGGTCATGAGACTCTTGTCATAGACGAATTCGTTAAAATCCGAAGCGTCTATGCCAAATACATTTTTTAGTCCTTTTGCAGTGTGACCGTGCTTGAGATACAGAAAGTTGTTCGTCTCGATCGGGTCAGCGCAGTCTGGAATCTTTTTAGCAACATACCGAGCCGCATTGTGTCTGAGGTGTCTGAAGAGTTTCTCGTCCCGTAGGATGACTCCGTCGACGTCGAGCAAGAGGCATGGCATTCTTTCAGAATAATATATGTTTTCTTAAAGTAAATATGAGCACTCTTGTAATTATTCTGAGCGAAACACGTGAACATGAATTAACTTTTGATAACTTTAAACAAAATGTTATAAACGTATTAAATGCAGATTTATGTGTATGTATAGGAATTAAAAAAGATTACGATTATAATAATCCCTATTATAAATTAGCAAAATATAAATTTACTTACGAAGAACCAGATGATTATGGGACTGCTTTTGATTATGCATACAGTATATTACGCAACGAAAATACAGAAGAAACCCCGATACACTGGAGAGAATTTTTGAAAATAAAAGATCAATTTTTAGGAGGAATAAAGGATACGACTGAGCAGCACCCGGGTTCTTCAGGAATTTTAATATTTTTTAGGTGGTTTTTACTGAAAAATTTGATTCAAAATTATTTAATAAATAAATACGATAGATTTATAATTACAAGAAGTGATTTTATATATCAATTGCCTCATCCAAAAATACAAACCATGTCAAACAAATATATATGGATACCTGATTGTGAACACTATTCTGGATATACGGATAGACATGCAGTTTTATCTAAAACTACCATTGAACCTTACCTGAACATATTGAATACAATTGTACTTAGATCAAATGAATATTTTACAAAAATGAAAAAAGAAAACAATTGGAATCTTGAAAAACTAATAAAATTTCATTTAGACCAAAATAATATATCTGTCAAAGAATTTCCTTATATAATGTATTCCGTGAGAAGTAATTCCGGAACTACGCGTTGGAGCACCGGCACATATTCAGGGTCATTAGGGTATTACATAAAATATTCAAGTGAGTATGATAAATCAACATATTATAAAAATGAATTTGAAAACTCTAATCTTAGGATTGATGAATTTTATGCACATTATTCCTTATTATGGCACCACGCACAACTTCCATGATGTCTAGTGTACACATCTTCTCCGGGAGATGTATTGAACCGTTTCATAGTTAAATTAGTTCGTTCTTTAATTGAGAGCGATGCAAAATTGTGATTCGGAGCGTCAAGTTCCTTTGGAATCTTGGGTGCAAATTTTTTACTCTCAAACGGATAAAATAATTCGGGATGGTCATTTGCGACCCGATGGATAACCTCTGGGCCAGTCGCGTGAAGGACACTCGAGTCATTTTTGTTCATGAGCAAATCTACGAAAACATATTTCCAGAATTCGTGATTTTTAGGAGATCCCATGAGTGCATTCTGGTAGACTTCACCCCACGTTTCCCATGGAGTTTCGGCCGCAAATGTAAAACCGGACGGAAGAAGGTGCTCAAAGTTTTTTACGCATTCAAAATCCATGTCTGCGTAAATTCCTCCATATTCGTATAGAATAAAGTAGCGCGCAGCATCGAACCTCATTATATTTTGAGGATAGGAAATATACGTAGGATAAAACCATGAATATTTTGTTCTCATAAATTCGTCAAGATCTTCGTCGGTCCACATTTTGTATTGCCACGTTGGAAAATTGCGTTTCCAGCTCTCTTGACATGGTTTCCACACAGGATCCCATTTTTTTTCGTCTCTGGGTGCAGTCTGATGAATAATTTTTGGAATTTCGCTGGCTTCTATTAACTGTTTCTTAACTATAAATAAAACTGTTAGCAATGCAAAAGTGAAGAACCACATTAAAATAGGTTTAGAATTTAATTACACCACGAACATGAACCGTGATGGATGGAATACGAACCTGATGTTGGCTCCATTTTCTTTCCATTTTTATAGTAAGGTTCAGAACCACCTGAAAACAAATCCGATGAAAGTGGGTGTACCATTTTTGGATTTTTATCCATCACATTTACGATAACTTGAGGACCAGTCGCATAAAAGACGTGAGGTTCATGTTGATTCTTTACGAGATGATCTATAACTTTATTCCAAAATGGATGCCCCCGAGGACTTATCATGAGAGCGTTTTGAAATTTTTCACCTTCATATGCAGATTCTGCAATTGAAACCTTGTCAATCGGAAGAAGATGATCAAACCGTCGGATACACTCGAAATCCATGTCTGCGTATATTCCTCCATACTCTTTTAGGATAAAATACCGGGCCGCATCGATACGTTTTATGTTTAAATTGTAATTTTTGTACATTCTGTAATAATCTGGATAACACGATTCCATAAATTCGTCAAGATCTTCATCGGTCCACAATTTGTATTCGTAATCTGGAAAATTGCGTTTCCAACTCCCCTGACACTGGGCCCATATCGGATGCCAGCGAGAAATGTCCCCCGGTGCGGTTTGATGAATTATTTTTGGAATTGATTTTCTATTTAAAATTAAAATTAAAAAGAGCACGATGAGAATCAGAATCGCTACAATCATTACATGTCCCAGTGAAAATCATCTCGCAAGTTTGGAACCCTGCAGTTGCTAAAGTTTTTACTGACGGTCGACAGAGATTCGTTTGTGTATTTTCGAATATTTTCAGCTTCTATATAAAATTTTACGGTGCTTTGAGTGATTATAAGTTTCTGTAACAAATCCGTCATTACAGTCACAAACATGTCGAGAACGTTGTGGACATCTGTATTCTTCTGACGGCTTTTTTCATCGCGCTGAATCATGCTCTTGAATTTTTCATCGGTAAGCTCGTTGAGCATGTATTTGATTCTCATCTCACGGTGATCGGCCGCAACTCTGTCGTAGGAGGGCATCAAAACGTGCTGCGCGTGAACAGGTGCCCTGTAATATGAATGTTGTGAAATGTATTGTCGGACTATGCTCCACTCGGGAAACCCGCCGCACGGAACATCCAGTGGATTCCTGGGAAGACCCCCGTTTGTGCGCATGTAGTCGTAGTAGTGGGGGTTGTGAATGATTGTATTTATGATTGTTCCGTGACGCCAACTGAATGCAGTGTGACACGCAGTGCACCACATTTGATCGCATCCATCAATTTTGAAAATCATAGACGCACATTTTGGACAAGGCCTCGAGTCTCGATCGAGCAACCTGGCAGTCTCGATGTTGGAAGGGACGCACACGTGGTCATCCATCTTGAGCTCGTGACATTCTGAACATGTCGTCTGCTCACAGATTCCGCATTTCCACGCACTCGAAAGAAACCCTTTACATTCATTCGCGGGACATGCACGGACAAAGACGCGCCGAATCTTCTGACTATGAAAGTTTCCGTACCGCATAGAAAACAAAATCTTGAGACGCTCTTCGCAGTTTTCTAGAGATGCCCTCATTGTATACATTGCAATTCTTGCGGTTTCGAGTGCACCCATGCGACCCTCGATTATTCCGGTTTCGTCGAGAGAAGGAGTCGATGCCACCCGAGTAAACACTTGACGCGCGCGAACAAGGTTTTCAACGGCAATTCCTTTTTGAATATTCCATCTTCTAATTTGAATTTCAAGTTCGACATACGGCTGCGTAGCTGGCATGAGAGCTTTTTCGCGTTCAAAGAGGACATTTTCACGGTGTTCTTTGTACGTCTTGTTCATAAACTTTTGAGTAAAATGCTGAGACATGAATGACCGGGGCCAAACTTTCTTGCATGACATGCAGTGCGCATCCTGACTCGAATCCAGCAGGTATCTCTCTGTACACGAAGCACACGCGGCAAATGAAGGACAATAACTACAGATGATTTTTGATCGAGTACTTTTATTAAACGGTTCACAACACGTCGCGCACGTCTCTCTTGTCATTAGATTGTACGGGCTCTTTTTTTTTATCTTTCACTTTGACCCCATGTCGAGTAACAATTACAGAAAGGTCGAGGTCGTCGTCGTCGTCGTCTGCCATGTCGGCCCACGAAATCTTCTTATCCATTAATTCAATGGGCCATCTTCTTTTTAACCGCCTTAATCTTCTTCTTAGCCTTTGGAGTCGGCTTGGATGACGACGGATATTTCTTGAAAATTTCATCCAGTCGCTGTTGTTGAAATTCCATCTGATTCTCCCTGGCCTGATCGCGGGCAATTGCGATCTCAATCTGCTCTTTGGTGTACCCTGCACACTCCCATGCAATTGCCATCTTTTCAATCGGGGGGCGCGTCGACTGAGGGTACCCATTCTCGCTAAGATTTCCCTTTTTGGAGTATTTTGCCATAAGTTTGACGATCGGCTCAGGATCAATAGCCTGAAATGGATCGCTCTTTAGGTCTTCGACGCGCGGGTGCTCCGCGAACCACTCTTCACACCGTTTTACATAGGCGGGCCCGAGACCCATTTTCTTTGCGTACCATTCGTAATCTATGGGAGGGGTCCACGGGGTTGGTTCTGGGCGCTTGACACAGTCTGTCCCGCGACGCATAGAGTCGATAATTTCACCTGCACGACCAGGTGTTCCGTTGGGGACAGGACGTATCGATGTCTGAGTGGTCCATTCGCTCACAATTGCCCGACCTTGAACGCGGCTTGTAAACTGGCTGGGAGGAGGAGCACTCCGTCTGATTGTCGGTCGAGTATACATTTTTGGTGGTCCTATTCCATTCTGAGAAAATGCTGGTGTGAAAAAGACTCGTTTTTTTTAAAATCATTTACTATGATTGCGGGGTTCATATATTGCCTCCACGTTGCGCTTCTCGTTTTTTTACTCATTGTTCCATTTACAAACAACGAATATCTTCTCACGATTCATTTCATAATTATTCCATTCATAGTTCTTCACTGGATCACAAATCAGTCAGTCTGTGCACTCACTGAAATTGAGAAATTTCTATCTAACAAAACAGATGACGACGATACATTCTTTGGAAAACTCGTGGGACCAGTCTATAAATTCAAGACACAAAAGGACGAGGAAATCTTTCTCTATACGCTCATGGCGGCTTTGTACACAATGACTTTTATTAAACTACAATCAACTGGTTTCTCTCAACTTCGACACGACTTTTCAGTCATCTTCGACAAACTGGTCGTCTAGCTCAACCTCCGTGTCAGACCCGGAATCAGAGTCAGCCTCGGCGAGAATCTCAGCCAGGCGGTCTGCTGCGGACTTGTTCACGGTAAACTCGGTTGGAACCGGGGCAAACGGCTCGCCATATGTTTCGCAGACGGTGCACGGGTCGGAAGGCTTCTCGTCAATAGGGTGCGTGTGAACCGGCTCGGTCTTGGCAACCTTCTTGACCGTCTTCTCAGTCTTTTCGCCGCGAGACTGCTTGAGGTGGCGCAGGCAGAACACCTCACCCTTGAGCGCGCTAAATTTGCACGGCTCCTTCTTGCTCGTCTGCGCAGTGCAGCACTTTTTGTCGGTCGTCTCAACCTCCACGGACTTTGGCTTCTTGGTGTACTTGCGAGGAACCTTGATTGCCGCCTCGGAAGTCTCCAGGTACTTGGCACTCAGTTCCTCAAAGGAGAGCTTGTAGTCATCAGCCACCCGCTGGAGAAAGGCACGGTCGCGCTCGCGGACAAGGGCATCGCACGCGATCGAGAAGGAGGTGGCCATCTTTTGTTTGTGTTTGGTAACCTTTTTGCATTCTTGAGAATGTTGACTTGAGAATCACCTGAATTTTTTTTCACGGACCCAGGCATTGCAAACGTATTTCGTTCCTTTTTTAGGAGACATTCCTCCGTGAAGAGCTTTTCGGTGACATTTTTTCCCGTCTCGATCGAGGGGCCTGAAAAACATTCCTCCACCGGGCGGACCTCTGAAAAGTTTGTCAATGTTTGGAAAATGAGTGTATCCTTCCTCAAAGTCGTCATTGAGATACACGATGAGTGTTCCTATACGGTGTCCACCGTTCTCCTGAAATGATTTACACCCGAGGTCGTCGTCACAGCACGAGTCGTGGTGAGGCCTGTAGTATGTCCCTGGCTCGTACTTGACAACCTGAAGATCTTCGCAATATTCAATATTCTTTCCCGTGAGTTTGCATGCAAGATCTAAAATCTTTCGAGCGGGTCCAAAGGTTTTGGGAATCCATGCAGTTTCACTCGTGCGGATAGAATCGTCCGAGCCTACAATTTCACTTTGTTGAAATTTAGGAATTGATTCATTTATAAGTTCTGTACACTCTTCTGGAGTAAGTACACTGTCAAAAAGGAGAGGCTCGTGCCAGTCATCGTCGTCCGTGTACCCTGTACCGACATAGACATCTGGAATTAAGAAATAGAGAATGAGAAGAATTAAAAATAGGACGACGAGAATCATCTATTCTGTTCCAACAATTTTCTTACACGCGCAATGCTGCGTATTATCCCGCGAGCCTTTGTGAGTGCGACCGTCTTGTTCTTGGCCCGTATGGCTTTGAGGAATTCGGTCGTTCTGACAGTTTTAGGACTCGTCTTCACCTTTTGGAGCTCGGCGACCCGGGCTGTATTCTTTTTGCCTTTTTCTGGTTTGTTGGTTCCGAGCGGGTTTCGGGGCATAATCTTTTTGTAAATGAACGAGCCGGCAAGAACAACCAGAACGTCTTTGTACATGTACTTGAGTTTCTTAATTGGAAACCCTAGGCGGTGAGAAAGATCGGAATTTATGTGAGTTCTGGACATTCCGGGAAGATATGCAAGCGTGCAGTCTACGAAATCTTCACCATTCTCCTTTTTGAACTGGACAACGTGGTAGGTTCGCTTGCCACACGATGGAATGTACGACTTTCGGGAGTAGCTCTTGATTTTCAAAAGGTCTGGTCGGATAAATCCCTTGAGAAAATTGTACATTATGGTGTACATTTTTAGGGAATACATCTTGACACCCTTGTCGGTAAGAGGATGATCTACGTAAAATGTGAAATCGAAATCGTGCGTGTCTGCAACCTTCTTGGGGAGCGGACTGACGCCCCGGGACATGAGGTACAGCTTGACCGCCATTCCTCCGCCGAGAGAAACGATGAAATTTCGACGAGGACTGACGAGCGACTTGTGATGCTTACAGTAATCGACAAAGTCCATTTATAATAGTCTGATAAAAGAAATAGCCGAGGTCTAATTACATGCCACGATTCACAGTAGACTGGTTTTCGGGATATATACCTGCGTGGAATAATGTATTTTCAACGGTAGGAAAACCTAAAAATGTTCTAGAGATTGGATCATTCGAGGGACGATCCGCATGTTTTATTCTCGAAAATACAGATGCAAAAATTACATGTGTAGATACGTGGTTGGGTTCCGATGAACATACGGATTCTGAAAAAGAAAATTTGTACGAACGATTCTATAATAATGTAAAAGAGTACGGTGACAGAGTCATCATCGAACGAGGAGAGTCTGGTGTAGTTTTGCGGAAATTTCCTTGCGAACCGACATATGATTTCATTTATATAGATGGATCGCACTACGCAAAAGATGTTCTCGAAGACGCTGTTCTTTCATGGAGACTTTTGAAAGATGGAGGAGTTATAATTTTTGATGATTTGAGATGGACAGATGGTTCAACAAAGGATTTTACAAATCTTAAATTTCCATTTAGCGGAATTAATGCATTTGTAGCTATATATAAACCAAAGATACTGGCCGAATATAATCAATTGGTCATTCAAAAATTCGTTAATACTAGAATGCTTTCAAGAAGGTTCAACGTCTATTCCCAATTTGGTGAAGATGGAATCATAGAATATCTATTTGAAAAGCTCGAAATAAAAGATGGAGGAACGTGCTGCGAGTTTGGCGCATGGGATGGAAAACACCTTTCAAACACATTTAGACTTGTAAAGGAGAGACAATTTAAAGCACTTTACATTGAGGGTGACGAAGAAAAATATAAAGAATTGCTCAAGACTGCAAAAGAATATCCGACTATCGTTCCTCACTGTGAAATGATTGACAATAATTTAGATTCCATCTTCGAAAACTTAAATTTTCCTTTTGATATTGATTTGCTTTCGATTGACGTTGACTCGATTGATTACGAAATATGGGATACAACAAAAAAGGTGAATCCAAAGATTGTCATAATTGAACCAAATGGATCTATTCCATCATGGGAAAAGATTCCGTACAGTCGAGAGAAAGGTGCAAGTTACTATAGTCTAGAGACCCTTGGAAATGAAAAAGGGTACACTCTGGTCTGTAATACAGGGAATCTCGTATTTGTAAGAAATGATGTAATGAATGATGCAATTGAAATTGATGATCGGTTATTTCCGTGGCATCTGGAACCTAATCTTAAATATGCAATTTTGAATGGTTTACATGTTCCATTTGATGTTTCGAGGTACCGTGAAGGTGCGCGTCTTGGATACATCGGTCCTATTTAACACGGCGCACCTTGACTTCCATGATCTGTTCGCGGAACATTCTTTTCGTCGAAACCTCTGCCTATATGGTTATCTGGATCCCATGATTCTTTCATCCACGGTGTCTCCTTGAACCCGCTCGTAAACAGACTTTGGGTAAATAGAGGCCAGACAAATTGACCCAAGAATATTTGATCTACATTGTATTTATGAATTTTTGAATATTCATTCATTGGATTTTTTAATTCGATCGGTAAAGGTTTTCTGATTCCGAACGCTCCTCCAACTACAGGAACCTTGTAGTGTTCTTCGTGTTCCCGTATCACGTGAAACACCTTACCCGAGTCGATCCATTCTTTTACGGCTCTCTGGTCCCTCCACGTAAATCGAGAATCAGTGTCCCTTACAATTACGCAATCGTGATCCTCAAAAAGTGGAAGAAACCTCCAAAACATACCGTAGGTTCCGTCGGTTACGTGAATTAATTCCACATCGAGATCCTTAAGAGTTTCGATAATTTCAACAGGAACAGTTGAACTGTAATACATGCGAACCGACCACCCAGGAAAGAATTCCTTTGCGGCCCGTGCGTTTTGAATAGCCCCGTACGTATACGTGGGAATAGAACCCCACAGACTATAAGAAATTATACGCTTCTTATTATTCACAAGTTGAAAGTTCTTGTTACCATACATTGCAGCCATGTACCCAAAGGTTGACAACCCCGGAAGGCCCGGATAATTTCCAGCGGTTACGTACACTTTTGGACACTTGCTCAACAGAAAAAAGTCGACAAAGACGTTCCGACGATCCTTTGTAGGAACATCTGGACAGTTTCCGTGAACGACCGCAATTGTCGTATCGAGCGTTCGGGCATCTGGAAAAAGCTTTTTCGTCTCTGGAGAATCGCTCGCAAGGAAAATCGGGCCGTCAATTTCCTTGAATTTCAGAATTGCATTTTCGTCTGCATACGTGTCACCGTCATACTCGACACAGAGTCTCGAATCTTTTGAGGATGCACCGCGCCGAATGTGGATGCCGCATGTCACGCCATCAACCAAATGCGAATATTCATCTAGAATAGTTGAAAGTTCGGGGGAAGGGCTGACGAATTGCGAAACGGATGATTGAATAATTGGATTAATGATTATTTTAGGGATGTACGTTCCAGTCATGCTTGTCGTTGGGAAGTGAAAGGTGAGCCAACGGTCAAGTTCATAGTCCTTGATTGAATCGTGAACGACACCGCCCGGGTGAGCACGAAAAAAGTCTGTCAAGAAAATCAGAAGATTTGCAAGACCGTGCCCTTTTGGATGGTGCATGATTGTTATTTTCGAACGATACTCGTCGACAAGTTCTGAAAAGTTGTAATTTTGTTTCTTTGGAAAGTTCTGTACATATTCAATCCAATTTCCTGGGCACGCTTCTCCGTTCAGACTATCATTTTCCAAAATTGAAGTCTGATGACATACATACGTCAATAGCATCGGTTTATTATTCATATGAAGAAAACCCATTTGAGCCATGTCAATAGAGTAATCAAAATTTGAACATTCTAGAAAATTTTTTGCAAATTCTTTTGTGACCCAATATGCTTCACATCCACCGGGGTTTTGAATTATGTATGTTTTATCAGACGATGGGGGTACAGTCCATTCTTTTTCCAAAATATGAACACCTGGCCCAAGTCGTAAAAATCCAACATCTCTCGGAAAATTTGCAAGTTTATCGAATTCTGGATGAATAATTACATCATCTTCAAAAATTATAGCTTCAGAAATGTCACTTCGCACAATATCATACATTATCCAATAATGTTTTAAACCAGACGCAACATACCCAATTGGCATCGGAGATTGTGTTCTTGTCTTGATCCACTGAACAAAATGATCGTCCTTGTTGAATCCTTCGATCCATGTTACGTCATCTATTCCGTGGTTTTTAAATTGTGAAATACACGAATTTTTTCGTTCAGGTCGTTTTGGGTAATGAAGAACGTAGTACTTCATTTACAATCAAATGGGACGTAGTCTCTAACTTAAATCGTGCGGAATATATGAAGTTCTCTGGTCGTTATCTTTTGGATGGTACATGATTGTTATTTTAGAACGATACTCGTCGACAAGTTCTGAAAAGTTGTACTTTTGTTTCTTTGGAAAGTTCTGTACATATTCAATCCAATTTCCTGAACAAGATTCAGTCGTAGAATCGTCAGTAAACAAAGATGTCTGATGACAGACATAACACACGAGGAGAAGTGATTGAAGAAAACCCATTTGAGCCATGTCAATAGAGTAATCAAAATTTGAACTTTCTGAAAATGATTTTGCAAAATCATTCGTAACCCAATATGCTTCACAGCCACCGGGGTTTTCAATTTTCATAATTACATCTGCAGATGGTTTCACATTCTCCCATTCTTTCGCTAAAATGTGCACGCCTGCACCTAGTCTCATGAAGCCTATATCCCGTGGAAACATCTTTAATTTATCAAATTCTGGATGAATAATTACATCGTCTTCAAAAATTATAGCTTCAGGTATGTTGTTTTCTACAATGTCGCGCATAATCAAGTAATGTTTTACAGAAGATGCAACTTGTCCGAGTGGCATTGGAGATTGTGTTCTTGTCTTGATCCACTGAACAAAATGATCGTCCTTGTTGAATCCTTCGATCCATGTTACATCTTTAATACCTCTTTCAGAAAACTGCTCAAGAAGACGTATTTTTCGTTCAGGTCGTTTTGGATAGTGAAGAACGTAGTACTTCATTTACAATCAAATGGGGTGTAGTCTCTAACTTAAACAATAAAACCGTGCGGAATATATGAAGTTTGCTTTATGTTCACTGGTCGTTGGGTCTGAGTACAAACAAAGAATGCACCTTTGTACACAGAGCCAAGATGATTACGTGAAAAAGAATGGATACACTATGATTCGGGACGAATCGGTCTATGATTCTAGCCGTGCGCACTCATGGTCGAAGATACCACTCATTCAAAAGTACCTGAGCGACTATGACTATTTAATGTGGATAGATGCAGATGTAATGATTATGAATGACGATCGCCGAATTGAGGATTTTATAAACCTCATCCCTGACGACAAATTTCTCTTCATGGGGAGAGACTTAAACGGGCTCAATGCAGGAGTTTTTATAATTAAAAATTGCAAAGAAACATTTACATTTCTGGAAAAGGTTTGGTCAAAGACAGAGTATCTTCAACACATTTGGTGGGAACAGGCGGCAATCATCGATTTGTACAATTCTGAATACAAGGATAAATTTTACATACTTCCTCACAAATACATTTCAATATTCAATGCGTATGATTACCGAATAGACTCAAAGGTGCATTGGAAACCCGGAGATTTTTGCATCCATTTTGCAGGAATCCATCATCCAGACATTTTAGGACAGATTCAAATGATGTACAGCCAAATGAAATCGAATGATGAATCTGGAATCCAGAGAATTGAAAATTACAAAAACGAGCTCAGCAGTTTAAAGATAAAACTGGCTTAGTTTCAAATGCTCGTGGACACGTTCATGTTCTATAACGAGTTTGACGTTCTCGAACTGCGGCTTCGTCTTTTAGACCCATACGTCGATCTATTCGTCCTGGTCGAATCGGAAGTGAATCACGTGGGAACATCGAAGGAGCTCTTTTTTGAAAAAAACAAGGAACGATTTGCAGAGTGGAGTCACAAAATCAAACACGTCATTGTGTCCGCCGGCGAGTCTCCAAAGGATGAAGATCCATGGTCCCGTGAAAAGTATCAGCGAGAATGTATTCTACGGGGCCTCGAGAATGTCCCTGACGAATCAATCGTCATGGTCAGCGACGTTGATGAAATTCCAGATTTGACAAAGATTCAGTTTGAAAAACTTCACAATGCCGTCACGTCTGTTCACATGTGGATGTTTATGTACTCTCTCGATTACGTGTTTACGGGTGAACCGTGGTTCGGAACGGTAATTACTACGTGCAAACTTTTTAGATACCATGGACCAAATTACTTACGAGACAATCGATGGAAGTTTCCACCAATGTACTATTCGGGGTGGCATCTGAGTAGTTTCGGAAATGCCGAACACGTCTGGAACAAGACGAGAACATATGCGCACGGAAAAGACAAGGAGCGAAAAACAGAAACTTTTGAAATGTTTGAAAGATATGTATCAAACGGAATTCACATTGACGGAAAAACAAAACTCATCCCGAGGCCACCCGAGGTACCTCTACCCGAATCTGTCGAAGTTCTTCGACGACTACGCCTTGGGACATTCCCATGAATCGAGCCTTTGACTTAAGAAGTTTCTTGATTTCATCAACGTCTATAAACTGAAAAAACCTTCGTTTGGGAGAAACTGAATGGAAAGGTCCATTCTCTTTTTCGAGAATTCCTTGGCAGACTGGCCAGGTTACATCACGAAGTTCGCGGAGACCCTCCTCGACCTCTGTGAGCCGTTCGAAAACGTGTCTTTCAAAATCTGTAAATGTCATTAATTCATTCGCGCATCAAAACTTTAGGTGGGGCCCAAAGTGAACCAGCAACATGGACAGAATGCCAAAGCCTACGCCGACCCACTGAAGAGGGCTCTCAAACTGTTCGCCTAGGATAAAAACGGCAACGAGAGACCCCAGAACGACAATCATGCCCTCCCACATCGCCGAGACCCACAGGAGGCTCCCAGTCGCCAGAGACTTGATGAGGAAAAAGAGAACCCCGACGTATCCCAGAATACCTAGATACATGTGGTGGTGTTTCCCTGTCGTTGTAAACATTTTGAAATTTGCATTTCCCCAAATTTCAGAGACTGTCATGAGAGCGACATTTACGATGCTCATGTCTAATTGGGGCAAACTTTTTTGTTCACAAAGAGAAATGTGGCTTCCCTGGATACTTTCATGGGTCACACCGCACATCAAACTCGAACGACGGGCCAAAGAGATTATCTTTGCACTCTACTTAAACAACTGCTGACTTGGAAGGGCATGTGGCTCTTTATTGGTCCGAGCCTCCTTTCTGGAATCGGGCAGGTGACATTGAATTATTCGAAATGTGTTCCGGATTCAGAGTATGTAGAATTCGGAAAGGTTCCGAAACGAAAGAGTTACACACACGGGTTTGCATTTGTTTTACCGATTAATCTCGACGTGCATGACGTCTACTCGAGCATATGCGACACGATGATGTACATGACTGTATGCGAAACCGAGCCCGTCAATCCAGTGTACGGGGTCCTGGAAAAATACAAGACGATCCATGTTCCGTCTGAATTTTCAAGAGGAATTCTGGAAAAACAATTTCCAAAAATAGAATGGAAACTTTTACACCACTGGGCGCCAATCAGGGTGTCCAGACCGAAGGAGCATCCGTACTATACATTTTACACAATTGGGAATGTTGCAGATCCCAGAAAAAACATTCATGGAATTATAGAATCATTTCTTCGGTGCGAATTTCCAGACGCTCGGCTCGTCATCAAGGCGACATGCAATCGGGACATTCAGATTAAAATTCCACACGTAGAGGTTATAAATGGTCTTTTGAGTCAAGACGAAATTGACGCGATTCATGACCGGTGCGACTGTTACATCAATTGCTCGCACTCCGAGGGGGTCGGAATGGGGGCCGTTGAGGCTGCCCTGAGAAACAAGCCAGTCATCATTGCAGACTATGGCGGGCTCAAAGAATATGTAAAGACCCCATGGGTTGTGTCGTGCACAAAGGGACCCATCGGGTTTGATGATTTTTTATTTACGAAAGATCTTGAATGGGGGTTTCCAAACAAGGGTGAATTGCAAAATTTCATGAAGGAATGTTACTCGCAGAAGATTACGAGCTGGGATCACTCGTGGACTCGCCACCTTGTAGAACAGGTTCCTAAACAATTCCAGCTCCATTCGTAGGAAGCTGGTTGTTCCGGACACGGTTCATGTTTGAGACCATTGCATTTTTGAGTTTGTTCAGACCGAGCTTGGCAGACTTGGCCGATTTTGCCGCACTGGCCGCCTCGGCCGCATTTGCCGCAGAGTTAAAGTTTGCCGAAATTCCCTTGAGGTTCAGAGCGTTCATCTTCTGGGCAACTCCGCGAAAGCCTGCAGCTGCAGAGTTGTAGCTCGAATTTGCTGCCCGAACATTCTGACTCACATTGACACCACTGAGCGCATTGTTTTGCGCCGTGGCCGCATTATTCAGACGTTTAAGAGCATTATTCGTCTGTGTAATTGCAGAATTGGTCGTTGCCATTTGTATTTATCGATATTTTATATTGGTGCACCATCAAGTTCATCTGTAAGATTCATTCCGGTAATGGTGTCTGTCTGGAAGTCGCTTGGCATGTGCATCGACCCGCTTGGCATGTGCATCGACCCGCTCGAGTACGTATGGGAAACGATTGGCTGGGAGCCGCTTGGAACACCTGGGAGAACGGGCATGTGCATCATCGACCCGCTCATTTTTTCCCAATGACGTGGGGGTGCTGAACTGGAGTAGTCTGCCATTTATATACGTCGCTACTATTTTCTGAGCCCGAAAGCCATTTGTGACTGATGTAGACTGTTGCTGCCACGACAATTGACGAAGCGACAAGAAAGCCCTTCTGGGAATTGAGATACAGAATAATGTCGTCAATGATTTTGACCCCTGTAGGTTTCTTTATTATACGTGGAACAATGTAGACAATGAGACAATTGACAGCAATTGCCGTCCAAATGTAATTCCAGTCCATTAGATTGGGTCATCATTTTTTTCTTCCCAAGAGGATATTAATTTCTGCACGAGTCTTTATCAAATTCCTCACGAGATTCCTCTCCCTCTTCTGCAGAGCTTTGAACCTCTCCTGTTCCATTTTATGTCTCATGCTCATGCTGCGAGACAGTGGACTCTTCATTTTGTTCATCATTTCACGCGACAGGTTTGCAAAAGGATCCTTCATTTATGATTATACAATAAAAAAATCACCATTCGAGAGTCTTGGCAATTTCAAAAAGGTGAACCCGTGTCAGAGGCTGGAGCTTGTTCCAGATGTTCTCTGGGCTAATCATACTATGATTTCCTTGTTGCCGGGTTGAAATGTTCATGTACATGTAGTCAAAATTGTGAAGAGCTTTTCGGACCGCCTTTTTCGTAGGTCCATTTGAATTGTTTTTCATTGAAAAATGAAAGTAATACGAGTACATTATAAACTTTATGAGTCCTTTCCGTGACGTGTCCTTGTGGTATTTTCGGAGCATCGAGTTTGAATTGTTGAAATTTTTTCGCTTATTCAGATTTTTCATGTATTCCGGAATTTTAGGAAAGATTGGCATGGCGACCATTCTGTTGCCCGAAGGAAGGTTCACGAGTCTTGCGCGGGTCGCTGAATTTGTCCGGAACTTTGGCTTTTTCCGTGCATTAAAGTTTAAACGGCGGGGAGTGGTTTCAAAGCGGTGGGTGGTTGTATTTGTTCGTGCCAAGGGAGCAGGAGTTCTCATTTGATTGCTGGGTCTTGGTAAAGAACGCAAAAAGGCGTTTCGTAGTGCTCGGCGCTGGGCGGGGCTGGGTGTGGAATTTCCTGGAAGGGGTGTCATTAAAGCGCGCATGTAATTTTCGTTTGGCATTTATAGTAGCCATTATTTTTTTGCTGATCGAAGCGTGTTTCTCCGCGGCAAGACGGCCGATGCATACATTTTCTTTTCGCCTAAAATCTTTCTTATAGGAACCGCCCGAACACGAGGACCTCTCATAATTCTGGTAGATACAGGCACTTCACCCTCAGGTAAAAGATTCTCGACATTTTTTCCGTACTGATAAAGAGGAACTCTTGCTAAACGTGCAGCATTTGCACCATAGGCTCGTAGCTTGGTCCCTATGCCTTGTCCACGAACAGTCGCCGATGTTCGCCCAAAGTTTATATAGACTCCTTTTTTGTTCTTATAGGGAGTAAATCGAACATATGATTCAGTCCTATTCGGATGTCTATAAAACAACCCAACTTCTTTAAAGTTTTCATTTATCTCCATGTTTAAATTTCTGTTCCCTTTGACAACATTTGCCAATTTGTTTGTAAATTTCTCGAAATTTGAATTGTTCTTGAACGGTTTGTTTTTGGTCTTGAGAGTGTTATGGAGGCCCTGATATTTTACAATGTTTTGGCCACCATGAGATATGTAATTATTAAGAGCTTTTCCAAAGACTGAATTATTCAAAGTACTATTCATCACCTTTTGACTGTGCTTTACTACAATTTTATTGTACTCTTTGTTATAATATTCTGCTTTATTCCCGTAATGATTATGATACTTTATATAACTTTTTTTATATGCATTCTTGTTTAGGGGAATCTTTCCACTTATCATATTATCCATATGTTTTTGTGTATTATATAAAATGTCATTTCTGTTCTTTTTTCGGTTTAAAGCTATTAATTTACGGTATAGTTCAAACAGGTTAGGATTTCGACTGTTGGCAACTTGTCGGACTCTACTCGAAAGCCATTTTTTTGCATTGGCATTAGAATATGGATATTTACTGTACAAATTCAAAAACTGTTCTTCATTTTGCCTGTTCCATCTGTTCCTTCCGTTAAAATATTGTTTCAAAATTTTACCAGCAAATTCCTTGTTATGTGATCCGGCCATGTAAGAATTCCATGTCCTGGTAAAATTTGCGCGATCGGCCGGAGTCCAGCTGGACTTGTTATTTATCATATGTTCGAGCTTATTTTCCATTGTAATAGTCCCAGATATTTTTTAGTATGATTTCATTTTCTTTTGGTGACCTAACTGCAATTCTGACACCATTCTCAATCTTACGAACTGCTATGTCATTTTTCTTCATAAAATAATAAAGTTCTTCATTGTACACGACATAAAAATTACCATGTCCGAGTGACAAGCCGAGTTTCTCGACAATTTCAAGTTTCATTTGATTTGTTTTTTCCCACATAGATTTATAGTAGTCTTCATCCTGTAACGCCAAGATTCCGGCAATTTGACCCTGATACCCAACTACCCACGGTGGAGTTCTTTGCTTTAGTTTATCCATTAAAATCGTGTTTGGCCCGGATATATACGCAACACGTACACCGCTAAGCGCGTAACTTTTCGACATGCTTTTACATATGTATAAATTTGGAGAAATTACATTTTCAAGCGATTCTTTTTGAGAAAAGTCGATATAGGTTTCATCAATCCAAAAATTTGTATCTACGAAATCTTCTATTATGGTTTTGAGATTTACCCATTTTCCTGTTGGAGAATTTGGATTTACCAATAGTACAAAATCATATTTATTTTTACTTAATTTATTCATTAATTCTTCTTCGTCACACGTATCAACTGAACATCCTATAACTTTTTTAAGGATATGAGGATACTCAGAGTATGTTTGCTTATAAATTAGTACTTTTGATGATGGGGTAAGCCACAGCGGCAACGCTCTAAATATAAGATCTGAAGATCCCGCACCGACAACAACCTCCTTTTCAGATGAAATTGTGCGATACTTTCTAATTGTTTCAATCAACTGAGTACAATTAGTAGAAGGGGAAGACCTCAAATAAAAATCTGTATTTTCATTCAACACACTTTTAATAGTGCTAGAAGGAGGGAACCATGCGTCTAGAACGTCTGCTACAATTTTAGTAGGCACCTTTGTAATGTCATCGGATGTGTCTATTATTTCTCCTCCATGGATTGAACCAGAAACTAAATTTAGTTTTACATTTGTAAATTTAGTATTTGCATCTGAAGTTCCTCTCATTAATACAAATGACACATTTCCACAAGTTGAAGTTTTTGATGGATCTTCAATCATTCCCATTTTCTTATATACGTTGACCATGTCGCTCTTGGCAAGAATGCAAAAAGTCTTTGACCAATTTCTTGAAACGCACCACCTTTTTGACGCATTCATTAAGTTTGAAGCTACGCCTTCATTTCTATACGTTGGGTCTACCGTTAATCGACCAATTTCGTATTCCTGTACATCAGTCTCGACTTTGATGTGTCTCTGCCATTCGTAGGGTGTTCCAAATCGTACATATATAAAACCAACTATACTTCCAAATTCGTTTTTAGCAACTATATAATCACCTTCTTCGCCACCAGGGAGTGTGTCGCTCGAATATTGGTGTAATTCATCAACGTATACGGCTCTTCTTAAATTGCGAATATCACTACGTTCATTTTTACTCGCGATTGTAATATTCATGTACCATTTTGAAGAGTTTTTACTTTAAGTCACAGTCTTAAGAAGTCCATGTCCTGGTAAAATTTGCGCGATCGGCCGGGGTCCAGCTCGACTTGTTATTCATCATGTGTTCGAGCTTATTTTCCTGCAAGATTATTTTATCAGCGAATAGAAATGCTCGAAAAGGTTTTGGAAGCAAAAAAGAAATTCCAGAATGCGCAAAAGAAATGGGAGGCTGCAACTCGCGCCCATCGGAATTACGAGCACGCATTGTGGAATAACTTTCACAAGTACAATTACGTACGACCTTCTCTGGCAAATTCGAGAATAATGCTCAGAAACGAAAATAGGATTCGTAGAGAAATGAAAAATATGTTTAATCATAAAGACAAATTAAGTAATAATGCAAGGCGGGCAGGGCGAAATTTCGGCAAGGCTGTAGAAAATTTGAACCGGGTCCTCAGCGGAAGAAGTTTCGAAAATGTTGTGCGTCAAAACTATTTTAAACACGCGACTAAATATGAAACGGGGACGAAGAAGCGACCGAGATTTTATTAAATTCCTAGAAAGTCCGTAACATACTTGGGAGCCCCCTTGCAACACTGCTTGATGATCCACTCTTGAGTGACCTCGCGCTTCACGTTGTACTTGGCCAGAACCTTGAAAACCTCCTCGTTCCAGTGGGGTGAGTCGCCCCGCCAATACCCGTCGTGGCCTTGAATAACCGCGTCCAGAACAGAGAATCCCAACTCGTCCCGGCCATTCACGTCCGCGCCATTCTTGAGGAACATCTCGATCGTCTCGGGGTCGCGCCACTCGGCCACTTGAAGAAGACCCGCCGTGTTCACCACCGGACCCTGCATCCAGAAGAGCTGCTCGAGACTCGGAGCGTTTTCGTCATTCTGAATGTGAACGTCGATGAGAGCGCGGGCGATGGAGGAAGCCATTTGTTTGTTTTGTTGGGAGACGCGAAGGACCTTGGCACTGACATCACACGAATTTTTACACATATCTTCTAATAAGCATAGCAGCAGTATTCGCAGTTGCATATTTGTGAAGATCATCAAACCCTGAAATATCTACACCCGTTACCAGTTCAATCATGATTCGCCACTTTTGATAAAAGATAGGTGAGGGATCATTGAACTCGTTCAAGTAATCTCGAAATGTCTGAATCTGAGATTCCATCGTTTTTGTTTGGTGACTCACTGGGAGACGCGAAGGACCTTGGCGCTGACATCACACGAATAAGCACCGTCCCTTGAGATCATACATCTTTTTCAACTCATCATAATCCGATTCAAGACATATTTTACACAGTGATCTATATCCTTTGAAATATATAGGTGAATACTGAGAACGTTTGCAAATTACACAAGGAGTTTCTTGTTTCCAGTTTCTGGTTCGAGACTCGACGTAAGGTTTCATTCGAGGAACATTATTTATC
>Ga0209188_1001033_pt1 | contig 23905 bp, 3 predicted proteins | sample C_130625_EF_Meta_FD_187307 | JGI IMG/M metagenome (GOLD analysis project Ga0209188, IMG submission 187307) | Freshwater microbial communities from Lake Croche, Canada to study carbon cycling - C_130625_EF_MetaG (SPAdes) (version 2) | ecosystem: Environmental > Aquatic > Freshwater > Lake | place... | reverse complement strand
GTCAACTTGCAGTGATAAAGCAAGCGCTAGCAAATGCAGACGTAGCACCAGATTCTATTAGCTATATTGAGACACATGGAACAGGCACAGATCTGGGTGATTTAATTGAAATTACGGCGTTGAAGGAAGTCTTTCCAACTACCGAAAGTAATAATACTGATTGTGCAATTGGCTCAGTCAAAACTAATATTGGTCACCTAAATACCGCAGCAGGAATTGCTGGCTTAAGTAAGACTGTTTTAGCATTACAGCACAAACAAATTCCGCCAACTCTACATTTTCAAAAAGCTAACCCTAAATTAGGATTAGAAAAGAGCCGCTTTTATGTGCCCACAGAAATAGAAGAATGGGCCCCAAAAAATCATCCCCGACGTGCAGGCATAAGCTCCTTCGGAATTGGCGGAACAAATGCCCATGTCATACTAGAGGAAGCACCACCTAAGCCTACGTCGCATTCGCGCCATCAATGGCAGATTATTCCGTTTTCAGCCAAAACTCCAACGGCCCTAAAGTTATTAGAAGATGAATTTTCTCAATACTTAAAGTCAGAACATCCTCCTAACCTAGAGGATATTGCTTATACCTTAGCCGTAGGAAGAAAACATTTTCCATATCGAACTAGTTTTGTTTGTAAATCAGTAGATGAACTTATATTAGCGCTTGAAGAGACGGATCTTGGCGCCACTAACGATAACATCATAAAAAGCAGTGAATCGCCACAAGTTGTATTTCTTTTCCCAGGCCAAGGGACACAGTTTATTGGAATGGGGGAAAACCAATATCGTGACGAACCTCTTTATCGCGATATTATTGACTACTGCTCTGAATATCTTGAGCCTATCCTTGGTCTTGACTTGCGTCAATTTATCATTGATAGCCAAGCTCATTCTAAAAATATAGATGAACTTATCAATGAAACCTGGATAACCCAACCGTGTCTTTTTATTACCGAATATGCGTTAGCAAAACTTTGGATGTCTTGGGGTGTTCAACCAGACGCGATGATCGGCCATAGCCTTGGAGAATATGTTGCAGCCTGCTTATCAGGGGTTATTGAACTCGATACCGCGCTTACTTTGGTTTGCCAGCGAGGCAGATTAATGTGGAGCGCTCCGCAAGGCTCTATGCTAGCCATTTCCCAATCTGCATCTGAAGTCAATCTTAGGTCATTTCCTGACCTATCTATCGCTGCCGTAAATTTAGAGCATGCAATTGTTGTTGCGGGTCCTGAAGATTCAATTAATGAGCTAGCAAATATTCTTGAAAAAAGTAATATTGCCGCTATAAAACTCCAAACCTCACATGCATTTCATTCAAGCATGATGGACTGCATCCTAGATGAATTCAAAGCATATGTAGAGAAGCAGCAATTTTCAGAACCCACAATTCCATATATTTCTAATATTTCTGGCTCATGGGTGACCGAGCTTGAGGTAAAAAATTCAGAGTATTGGATTGATCATTTACGCTCCACAGTTCAATTCTCAAAAGGACTAGATACTCTATTGACAGGAGAAAATCTGATCTTCTTAGAGCTTGGCCCCAAGGCTGTATTAAGTAGCCTTGTGAAGAAAAAAGCAGCTAATAAGAACATAAAAGCTGTAATACCATGCCTCAATACCGATACTTTCTCTCAAGAACAATCCAGTTATGAGGCACTAGTGAATGCTTGGAAGAATGGCGTACATATTGTTTGGAGCAATTACTACGCTCAGGACCAACTATCTAGAATCCCTTTACCAACATACCCCTTCGAACGAAAACGCCACTGGATTGATGCGCCTGCGCCTGGCTCATATGCACCAATTAAACAATTACAGGGTCGACGTCCTCTTGATGAATGGTTCTACCTCCCTCACTGGCGCCCTACTATTTCACCCGCCCAATTAGATCTCAATATATTTTCGAAAGAGAAAAGAGTTTGGCTCATTCTTGCCAATGAATCAGCACTTTGTCGAGAAACGATCGAATTTTTATCTAACTTAAATCAAGAGGTCATTACTGTTAGCGCTGGGGAGAAATTTATAGAATACTCAGCAGAAAAATATGTGATTGCTCCGCTCCAAGAAAATGATTACATTTCTTTAATCAGCAAATTACAGCACATCTCTATCTATAAAATTCTAGACTTCTGGTCATTTGATGATCAATTGACTGCGAACTTTAAAGAAATGATCCCCAACCTTATTTTAAGTGATCTCGCAGTTGGTTTTTTCTCACTCATATACTTAAGTAAAGCACTTGCAAAATTAATACCAGCAGATAAGCCAATTGATATCACTGTCATTGCAAACCGCTTACATGACGTTTATGGAAATGGTAAAAGTGACCCCATCAAATCTATTTTGATTGGACCTAGCTTAGTCATACCCCAAGAAGTTCCTCAAATCACTGTGCATTGTCTGGATCTAGAGACAAGCAATGAAACAGTCATTAATAACTCAGAGACAATATCCAAAATATTATCCGAGTGCGAAAATGGCTCAATTGATCCAATGGTTGCCTATCGCGGTAATCAGCGTATGGTACCGAGCTATCAGCAAGTCGAGTTAAAAGCTAGCTTTAATCAAAATCCTATTTTGCGCAACAGAGGGGTCTATTTGATTACAGGTGGTCTAGGTAGGGTTGGGTTACTGATAGCTCAATACCTCAACCAACAGGTCAAAGCACGTTTGTGCCTAATTAGCCGAACTGAATTACCTCCAAGAGAAGAATGGTCAAAACTTTGTCAACATGATTCGCCTCTCAAAGAAACTTTGCTGGCAATTCTCCAGCTTGAAGAGTCTGGATCAGAGGTATTGATTCTTTCCGCAGACGTAGCAGATCTTCAATCCATTGAAAAGGCTTTCCTATTATGTAAAGCAAGCTTTGGTGTAATCAATGGAATATTTCATGCGGCTGGACTCCCTTCCCTGGTAACACCATTCCTCGATCTGACGCCAGCCATCGTTAAGGATCAATTTGCTGCAAAAATTGATGGCACTTTCAATCTAAAATATTTACTAGATCAATACCCGGTTGATTTTTGCAATCTTGTATCTTCCACTTCTGCAGTTCTTGGTGGCTTAGGATATGCAGCATATAGCGCGGCAAATATTTTCTTAGATCATTTTGCTAGCGTGGAAAATAATCATCAGAATCATACTCGTTGGTTATCAATCAATTGGGATGCATGGAATTTTTCTAAAGTACAAAGTGAATTTACTCAAGCTCTAGAATTCTCAATGACACCGACTGAATCAATGACTGCCTTAGATAGAGTCTTAAGACAACAACCATCGGGAAGAATGATTATTGCAACAGGTGACTTAGAGGCGCGCTTCAAAAACTGGGTTATCAGAGAAGATTGGCAAGAAAATACCTTACAAATTTCCCAAGAGCAACACACTAGACCTGAGCTTGACAATCTATATGTGGCGCCCACTTCTGCCACCGAAATTTCACTAACACAAATTTGGCAATCTTTATTAGGCTATTCTGAAATCGGTATCAATGACAATTTTTTTGATCTTGGTGGAGATTCAATGTTGGCCATCAGATTAATGAGTGCCATTAAGGTGAAATTTGGACGGCAACTAGCCCTCACCATATTATTAGATAAGCCGAATATCAAAGAACTAGCGGAGTTAATGGATATTACCAACAACCAAGGCTCCAGCACTCCTCTTGTAGCTTTACAGCCGATGGGGACACTAACTCCGATTTTTTGTATCCCAGGTACTGGTGGCTCAGTCCTGTATTTGAGATCGCTAGCAAATGAATTTATAAAATGGGATCGACCATTTTATGGATTGCAGGCGATTCTTTCACCAGATACATCTAAACCAATTATGGACATACATGAAATTGCCAGACTTAATATCAAAGCAATTCAAACCATTCAATCTGATGGTCCTTATCAACTTTGTGGGCATTCATTTGGAAGTTGGGTAGCGCTTGAAATGGCTTTTCAACTTCAGGAAGCAGGCCACCAAGTATCCCAATTGATCATCTTAGATACTGGCATCCCATCCGAAAAAGATTTGTCAAGAATTAGTAATTGGGATGATTGTGAATGGTTAATTCTTGTCTCCAAAATCATTGGTGACACCTACAATAAGACCCTAAATCTCAAGCTAGAGGAATTGCGAGAATTAAATTGGGAAGGTCAAATTGACCTACTATTTAGCGAAATGAAAGCCAACGACTTAATTGAAGATGCTTCTGGGATCGAAGAGGTCCGTTCGCTGGTTGAAATGTATAAAGCCCAAGCTCAAACAATGTATACCCCAAGAGCCTTAAAAGTGCCTAATTTAGCGTTAATTAGGGCTAAAACGCTAGTGGATGGATTTTTAGATGGAATGCCTGCTGAACTGCAAAATGATCCATTCTGGGGCTGGGGACAATTTAGTCAATCCATGCCCAGGTTAGAGCATGTCCCTGGCACACATTTAACAATGGTTCAACCACCTAATGCTCAAGCTCTTGGAATGATGATTAACGAAATTATGAAAAACTCTGCTTTTTGAGTATGTAATTCATTGAATTTAAATATTATTTGAATAGAATTGATAAATGACTCTTGCTCTTTGCCATGGCCCCTCCCTCGTCGCCAACCAGAATGAAATTACCCTCTTATCGGATCTCATTCTTAAGGCAAATCCAAATACTTCGATTATTTACCTTGATCGGCTAGGAAATGAGCGTTTAGAAACATACGGCAGTCTCTTAAATGAAGCTCGTAAAATTTTGCAGGGTTTAAGAGATCTTGGTCTACAGCCGAAAGATAAGCTGATATTTCAGCTTGAAAACAATGAAGATATCTTGCCTACTTTTTGGGCATGTCAGCTAGGCGGGTTTGAACCAGCTATTGTTCCGGTGCCAGTCACCTATGACACTGACAATAAACCTTTAGACCAAGTTCAAGATTTATGGAATTTGTTTGATCAAGCAATGATTTGCACTACGGCTGCTTTGAGCACAAACCTCAAAGCTTCTATTGCAGTGCCGGCTTTTGCGAATGCAAAGATTGCCACGATTGAATCATTAAGACAAGCATCTCCAGCTGATACTAGCTTTCGCGCACAACCGTCTGATACTGCCCTCTACTCCCTCTCTTCTGGAAGTACTGGCAGATCTAAAGCTATCGCGCTAACTCATACAAATTTACTATCTCGGGGCAAAGGATCTAATATTCTCTGTCACAACCAAGCTAACGATATTATTTTTAGTTGGCTTCCGTTTGATCATATTGGAAATATATCTGCTTATCATATCAGCCCAATTTTAATGGGCTCACAGCTTGTTTATGCGCCCAAAGAATTGATACTGGCTAAGCCACTAAGATGGCTTGACTTAATTGATCGTTACCGCATTAGCCATAGCTGGGCACCTAATTTTGCATTTGCTTTAGTAAGTAAAAATATCAAAGATGGAGAAAAATATTCTTGGAATTTAAGTTCAATCAAGGGTTTGTTATCAGCAGGAGAGGTCATCTCCAGATCAACTATTCAAGAGTTTGTTCACAAACTTGAACCCTACGGGCTGGAAAAATCGTGTGTCATCTCCGCATTTGGAATGGCTGAAGTCTGCTCAGGGGTAACTTACCATCTACCTGCTAAAGATTGCTTAATAGAATTTCATCATCTTGATCGTCAACATTTATCGGGAGCAATTAAGCTCACAACAGAAGATGATCACAACAGCGTCTCCTTTGCAAACCTTGGTCCAGTAATTCCCGGTGTTTCAATGCGAATCGCGGACGAAACAGGAAAAGTAGTAGAAGAAAATGTGATTGGTCTGTTTCAACTGAAAGGTGCACCTTTATCACCTGGCTACTATAAGAATCCTGAAGCAAATAAAGCATTTCTGGATGATGGATGGTTTAACACTGGTGATGCAGGCTTTATATCAAATGGCCAATTAAGTTTAATTGGTCGCTCGGAGTTAGGCATTATTGTCAATGGTGTCAATCTTTCTAATACTGAAATTGAGACATTGGTTGAGCAAGTTCCAGGAATTACGCCATCATTTACTGCCGCTTGCGGAGTCTTAGGCCCCAATAATCAGGGTCAAAAACTAGCCATCTTTTTTAATCCTACTCAAGCATTAGATGAGATTGAATTTCAGAAGCTCTCTAAATTAATACAAGGACAACTAATTAAGTATATAGGCATTAAGGCAGATTATTTAATACCTTTAGAGGCCAACTCCATACCAAAAACTCCTATTGGAAAAATACAGCATAAAAAACTAGTTCAGCAATTTAACTCTAGCGCTTTTGATCACATTATCTCTTCACAAGAAGCTCAACTAAACAAACAAAATGCAGCAAAAAAAGCGCTACCTTCAATTCACCATCATTCTGAAATTGAAAATCAAATTATTTCCATTTGGAAAGATGTTTTAGAGCTTGATGAAGTTGGATTAGAGGATAATTTTTTCGAACTTGGTGGGCACTCCTTGCTGTTAGTCCAAATTCACGAGCAACTCACCCCAATTTATCCTACCCTCAGTTTTGTTGACCTTTTTAAATACCCCACAATTGCATCTCTAGTGTTGGGCATGTCAGATCAATTAACATCAGATTCGCCATCAATGAAGGGACAAGAAAAAGCAGAGGCTCGACGTAATCACCAGATAAAAGAAAGTCATGATATTGCTGTAATCGGTATGGCTTGTCGCTTTCCAGGGGCAAATGATATTGAAACTTTCTGGAATAATTTGATAACTGGTACTGAATCGATTTCTCAATTTACTGCAAAGCAAGTCATTGATGGCGGAATCAGTGCTGAATTAGCTACCCATCAGAACTATATCAAAGCTAGCCCTACCTTAGCCAACATCAAAGGTTTTGACGCTGAATTTTTTGGCTACTCTACGAAAGAAGCGGAGTTGATGGATCCGCAGCACCGGCTTTTTTTAGAATGTTGTTGGGAAGTATTCGAGGATGCCGGTTATGACCCTTTAACCATTAAAAAAACAGTAGGTATTTATGCGGGCGCCGCTATGAATACTTATTTAATGAATAATGTGCTTCCAAATCGACATACCTTAGATCCAAATGATGATTTAAATATCACCACCCTTGACTCTATGGGCGGCTTCCAATTGATGGTTGCCAATGATAAGGACTATATTAGTACCCGCGTTTCTTATAAGTTGAACTTGACAGGACCGAGCGTCAATATTCAAACTGCCTGCTCTACTGGAATAGTTAGTATTCATATGGCCTGTCAATCACTTTTGGCGGGTGAAGCAGATTTATTTATTGCTGGAGGTTCTTCGATACAGGTACCAGAACATTCTGGGCACTTATATCAAGCTGGTTTGATTGTCTCTGATGACACGCATGTTAGATCATTTGATGCAAAAGCTAAAGGCACCATCTTTGGTAGTGGTGCGGGAGCAGTTCTATTAAAACCTCTAAGCCGCGCCATTGAAGACGGCGATCACATCTACGCCGTTATCAAAGGCTCTGCGGTCAATAATGATGGTGGGGTCAAAGTTGGCTACATGGCTCCGAGCAGTGAAGGGCAAGCAACCGTGATTGCTGAGGCCATTCATATTGCCGGCGTTCCTGCAAACTCAATTGGCTTAGTAGAAGCGCATGGTACTGGCACCGAAATGGGTGACCCGATTGAGTTCAATGGACTGACACAAGTGTTTCGATCCCAAACCGAAGAGACTGGCTTCTGCGCTCTAGGGTCGGTCAAAACTAATGTCGGCCACCTTCAAATTACCTCCGGAACAGTAGGATTTATTAAAACCGCTCTGGCTTTAGAGCATAAATTAATTCCTCCTATGCTCAATTTTGAGGAAATTAATCCTGGTATCGATCTTGAATCTAGTCCTTTTTATATCAATACATCCCCCACGGAATGGAAAGTAAAAAACTTTCCCCGTCGTGCAGGCGTCAGTTCTTTAGGTATTGGCGGCACTAATGCCCATCTTATTTTAGAAGAGGCACCTGAACGCATCTTCGAGAGAAGTGAGATTGACCGCCCACAACATATTCTCTTTCTGAGCACACGCAATAAATCTGCACTCAATGAACAGGTGGCGCAATACATTCAATTCTTAAGAAAGAATCCGCAGATTGATCTCAGAGACATCGCCTTCACTGCCAATACAGGTCGTCATGCTTTTAATAGCAGATTAGCAGTCTATGGTCCTAATTCAGCAGAAATTGCTCAATCCCTAGAAAATTGGCAACAGTCAGGTTCTGATCCACAAGTAAGACAAGCTGAGCTTGTTAGCAATCAAAAAAAGCGTACTGCTTTCTTATTTACAGGCCAAGGCTCTCAATATCCCAATATGGGGCTAGAGCTCTACCAAACTCAAGCAGTATTCCGTGAAACAATTGACTATTGCGCCCAAATATTAGACCCCCTGCTTCCTAAGGGTCTACTTGAGATAATGTATTCGCAAGAACAAAACAGTGAACTCATTCATCAAACTCAATTTTCCCAACCCGCCCTCTTTGCTCTTGAGATAGCGCTTGCTAAACTATGGAAATCATGGGGTATTTCTCCTAGCTATGTAATAGGTCATAGTCTTGGAGAAGTTGCAGCAGCATGCTTCGCTGGCGTCTTCACTTTGGAGGATGGCTTGCAATTAGTTGCTAAACGCGCTCAATTAATGCAGGCTCAGGATACCAATGGGGAAATGTGGTCAATTCAGAGCACCGCAGAGAGTATTAAACAATACCTGCTCCCATTTACAGACCACATCGCTATCGCTGCAATAAATGGTCCTCAAAGTCTAGTTATTTCCGGAGAAAAAAATGCAGTTTCTGAAGTCATTAGCAAACTCAATGCTGATGGATTCAAAACACAGCGATTAATTACCTCTCACGCCTTCCACTCCCCCTTAATGAAGGACGTAATCGAACCATTTAAAGTATTTCTAGATGGTATTGAAATGCATCAGCCTTCAATACCATTAGTTTCCAATTTATCTGGCGATATTGTAGGTCCTGAAATTGCAAGCCCTCAATACTGGTGCGATCAAATTCTCAGTCCTGTTTTATTTATGCAAGATATACAAGCCTTGGAAGGCTTAGGCTGTAATGAGTTAATCGAAATTGGTCCCAAACCTGTTCTACTTGGTCTTGCTTCTCAAGTTCTAAATTCTGAGATAAGCCTACTACCTTCCCTGCTGCCTGAAAAATCCAATTGGTCAGTCATGCTTAATAGCTTGGCAACGCTTGCTGTATCACAAAATATTGACTGGATCAGCTTTGATCAACCCTTTAAGCGCTATCGTTTTGCTTTGCCAACCTATCCATTTCAACACCTTCCTTATTGGATAGATCGGCCGAAAGGAAATACAAATAAAGCCCTTACTAAAAATGATGGTCGTTTACTTGGTGAAAAATTACCACTTCCAAGCGTCAGCTCAAATATTTACCAAAGTATTCTGAACTCAGATGAACTTTCTTTATTAAATGATCATCAAATTTATAACGAGCTTGTCGTATCAGGAGCTTTTCACGTGGTCATGATGTTAGATGGGGCTCTATCTCAAAACCGATTTGGCGAATTCTCCTTAGAGAATATTTATTTCCCAGAGCCTTTGGTATTAGAGCGCAGTAAAAATAAATATGTGCAATTAATAATTACTCCCAATACCGATGATAATTCCGCACAATTAATTAGCTTTGATGAACCAAATCCAGCTGCAAGCACAAATCTAAAGGTTTCGACTCATGCAGAGGCGCAGATCCGAGCTGTCGTCCAAAACATGGTTAAGAAATCGTATTCTGACATTCGCAAAAGATGTAATACCATTCTTTCAGTTGCCCAATTTATTCAAAACCAAGCTGATCGACAAATTACCTTAGGGCCAAGTTACCAGTGGTTCAATGCAATTTACAAAGGTGAAGATGAGGTGGTTTGCGATATTCATACACCTGACTCTTTAGGTGGTTTGAATCCAGAACAACTTCATCCCGGCTTAATTGATGCCGCTTTTGGAATGTTACTTGCATCTGGAACATTAGATCCACAAAAGACTTGGTTACCTTTTACTATAGAATCAATTTGCGTTTATGCGAACCCAAACAACAGAAAAATCTGGGGGCACCTCACTATTCGCAAGTCTGCTAACGCAGAAAATATCATCGCTGACATTAGCTTAGTGGACAGCGAGGATGGTAGCGTTCTCATTGAATTTAAGGGATTAGAGGCACGTTCAGCTGAACTGAGTGCCATTCAAAAATACCTCCCAAATCCAAGTAAAAATCTCATGTGGGAACGTCATTGGAATGAAATTTCACTACCAAATTCAGAGTTTGGAAATTCAGGAAAGCCCTATTTGGTATTCAAGGATGATCAAGGTTTTTCTGAACAATTGGTACAAGTGCTAACCGCCGCCCAGCAAACTGTCTATCTAGTAAGCCCTGGTGAAAAATTTTCAAAAGATGATCACTTTCAGTACACCATTAACCCAAATAGCAAGAAGGATCTTCATCAATTGGTTGAAGAGATCCAATCAAAAGAAGGTGGGCTTGGTGCTGTAGTTAATTTTTGGCCCATAAATCAACTGCTGACTAACAAAGCAGAGCTCATATCTGAAATTGAAATTCACTGTCAATTTCTTCTACATTTAACTCAAGTTCTGGTAGGCTCTGCTATATCTACAGACTTTAGATTATGTAACATCACTCTAGGCGCACAAGTAGCTCAAGAGGAATCTAGAGATATTAAGCTTGCTTATGCACCGCTACTTGGGATGAGCCTAAGTATTGCTGCAGAACACCCCGAACTCAATATTGTTTGTATCGATCTAGATGTTGCAAGTGACTCAAAACAGCTTACATCTGTGGCCGTTCAAGCAATTACCCAAAAGCATGATCAAGCTTGGTTGGCTTTACGAGATGAAAAACTGCTCACTCCCAACCTTGCATCCATGAATGAAATTCCAATTGATGGATCGATATACCCTAACGCTAACTCCACCTATCTTATTGCTGGGGGTAGCAAAGGTATCGGTCTTAAGGCGGCCCAATGGTTCGCTAGTCAGGGAGTAAAACATCTTGCAATACTATCTCGCAATAAACCTTCGAGAAATAATCAGGTGCTTATAGATGAACTCGAAGCAGCAGGCGTCAATATTAAGACCTGGCAAGTTGATGTCAGTGACAAAACTGCATTGCAGACTACCTTCCTTGAAATTGAAAAAACAATGCCCCCCTTAAAAGGCGTTATTCACTGCTCTGGAATATTGGCCGATAAACTGCTTCCAGATTTCGATTGGCAACAGTTTTCCAAAACCTTTGATGCCAAAGTCGAGGGGGCATGGAATTTACATGAACTCACTAGAAATATCTCATTAGACTTTTTCGTTCTGTTTTCTTCAGCCGCATCCCTTGTAGGGAATCAAGGTCAGGCTAATTACTCAGCTGCTAATGCATTTTTAGATTATCTTGCACAATTCAGACATGCAGCGGGTCTGCCTGCCACCTCGATTAATTGGGGTCCGTGGGCAGATATTGGAATGCTGCAATCCGATCCAGTTGCCAAAGTACATTTGGCTAGACTAGGTTTCACGCCAATCTTACCTGATCAAGGTTTTGCAGCAATGATGGTAGCTATCAACTCAGGAAAGCCGCAAGTAGGCATTATTGATTGGGACTGGCAAACTTTTCTAGATCAGTCCCCATGGATAGCCTCACTATTTACGAAACTGGCAAGTCAGCAGCCCAATAAAAATGTTATACAACTATCTACCACTAGCGTAATAGAGAACTTTGCCAAGCTATCTAAAGCTGATCAGATTTTGCAAATAGTGCTATGGGTAGAGGAATCTGTTAGAAGTACATTGGGTGTCGCAAAAGAACAAAAGCTTGAACACGATAAATCACTAACCGACCTTGGATTAGACTCTTTACTAGCAGTTCAACTCCGTAATCATCTCGGTAAAACTATTCAACTCACCCTCCCTGTTAGCCTTGCTTTTAACTACCCAACAATCGCTGATATGATTCGTTTTATTACTGATTTGCTTGAAAATGCTTTACCTAAAGCGAATCTAGAGCCTGCTTCCCATTTGAAACCCAACGAATCTAAAAACTCTGCTAGCCAATCCGCCCAAGATTTACTGGCTGACCTCGAGAAATTACTTAATTAAGATGACTTCGTTCTAGGCTGTATTTATTTATGATTGATTCTCAAACGAAGTCTCCACTCGATGGTGATGAAAAAACGCTGCTAAAACAAGCTCTTCGCAAAGCCTCAGAGTCGATTAAAGATCTGATTTCTGAAAATGCGCTACTGAAACAAAAAAGTCCAATTGCCATTATTGGCATGGCATGCAGATTCCCCGGGGGAGCAAATAGTCCTCAAGCTTTTTGGGATCTTCTAAAGGAGGGGACCGATGCAATTTGCGAGGTACCAGAATCACGCTGGAGCTCTCAATCCCATTTATCTTCCGACCCAAAAGAACCTGGCAAGATGTATACAGCTCAAGGTGGATTTCTACAAGAAGCTGTAGATGAGTTTGATGCCCACTTCTTTGGCATTACTCCAAATGAAGCAAAGGCTATGGATCCGCAACATCGACTCCTATTGGAGGTCAGTTGGGAGGCATTTGAAAACGCATTTATTACCCAAGAAAAACTTAAATTTAGTCGTACTGGGGTCTATATTGGAATTTCTGGAGATGACTATGCGCTCAATCATCGCCACTCCCATAATCCTAATAATATTGACGCATATTCAATAACAGGCTCAACATTTAGCACTGCAGCTGGTCGTATATCCTATCTATTCGGCTTACAAGGGCCTTGCATGGCAATTGATACTGCCTGCTCCTCCTCTTTGGTTGCCATTCATCAAGCAGTAAGGAGTTTACAAATCAAAGAGTCGGATATGGCGATTGCTGGTGGCGTCAATCTCATTCTCCATCCTGAAATGCATATAGGCTTTTCTAAGCTCCAAGCCATATCACCAGACGGTCGATGCAAAACATTCGATGCATCAGCCAATGGCTATGTACGAGGGGAAGGCTGTGCAATTGTTGTTCTAAAGCGGCTTGAAGATGCACAAAAAGATGGTGATTGCATTTTAGGGCTTATTCAGGGAAGCGCAATCAATCAAGATGGAAAGACGAATGGTCTTGCAGCTCCAAATGGTAATGCGCAACAAGCCGTCATCAGAGAAGCATTAGATAATGCAAAGCTTCAATCAAATCAAGTAGACTTTATCGAGGCGCATGGTACAGGTACGATTCTAGGAGACCCGATTGAGGTAGAAGCTCTTGGAGACACCTATTGTAAGAATCGTAGTACGCCACTCCTTCTAGGATCAGTCAAGACCAACATTGGTCATCTGGAACCTGTAGCTGGGATGGCAGGATTAATAAAAATCCTACTTGCACTAGAACATCAACAGATCCCTAAAAATCTACATCTTCAAAAACCTAACCCGCATATCCCTTGGGAAAGCTTGCCTATTCAATTATTAAACGAAATAACTCCATGGGAAAAATCAAACCACCAACGCACTGCTGGACTGAGCTCATTTGGTTTTAGCGGAACAAATGCTCATCTCATCATTTCAGAACATAAAAAAGAGTCTTTAGTTGCAGATGACGTTGTTTCACCTTACTGCATACTAAATCTATCGGCACAAAATAATTTTGCCCTTAAGCAATTAGTTGCCCAATATATCAATTTAATCAAGAAGAAGAATGATCATTTAATTGACTTATGTTACTCAGCTAGCCTTGGTCGAAATCATTGGGATACACGTCTATCTATCATTTGTAAAACTCATGAGGATCTAATTCAGAGTTTAGAAGCATTTTTGAATGATGTAGACCATCCAAATATTATTTACAGTGAGGCTCCGAGTAGCCAGCCCAAAATAGCATTTCTATTTACTGGTCAAGGATCCCAGTACTGGTCTATGGGGTCGCAACTCTATGAAGCAGAGCCAGTCTTTAGAGAGGCTTTTGACCAATGCGATGCCATTATCAAAAAACTTAGGAATATTTCTCTGAGGACGCTGCTGTTCTCATCGCCTTCTGAACAAATACATCAAACCCAATACGCACAACCCGCTTTGTTTAGCTTGGAGTATGCGCTTTGCCAATTATGGCAGGCGTGGGGTGTCAAGCCAAATTTTGTAATGGGGCACAGTGTCGGTGAATATGCAGCCGCCTGTGTGGCTGGTGTTTTTAGCTTAGAAGATGGCTTACGTCTTATCACCAAACGTGGGGAGCTTATGCAAAGCTTGCCTAGTGGTGGAGGTATGGCAGCCATTATGTGCTCGCATGAAATATTGCTCCCTTATTTAAATGAGCTAAAAGATACGGTAGAAATTGCCGCCTTCAATGGTCCATCGCAAATTCTAATTTCTGGTCACAAAGTATCAGTAGAACAACTCTGCGAAAAACTGGCATCAATCAATATTCATACTCAATTATTAAATGTTTCTCATGCATTCCACTCTTTCTTAATGGAAGAAATACTGCCTTCCTTCAATACCCTAGCCAGTGATATACAGTACTCAAACCCAACGGTTACGATGATGCCAAATTTATATGGCGAAGAAACTACTGGCGCCTGTATGTCTGCTGACTATTGGACTAAACACATACGACAGCCTGTGAAATTTTCAAAAGGGATAGAAAGCCTCGAACAAAAAGGGGTGAATGTTTTCCTTGAAATTGGCCCAGATCCAATATTACTGGGCATGGGGAAACATAGTTTTAGTAAAAATGCAACTTGGATTCCTAGCCTTAAAAAAACAGTTCCAGAGCAAGAGCAAATATATCGTGCCCTAGGTCATTTATATACCCAAGGAATTAATGTCGATTGGAAAAAAGTGTATGGACCAAGAAACCCAAATTGGATATCAATTCCCAATTATCCCTTCCAAAGAAAAAGCTATTGGCATCAAACTCGCAGCCTTAGTAAAAGTTCATCCAATCAAAATGTGAATGGTCCTTTTTCTCTTAATATCACTTCATCACCAATGATCAATAGTGATGTCATAACTGCAGACCTCAATATTGAATCGATGCCCTTATTGCAAGAGCATGTAGTTGCTGGAAAAATGGTTTTTGCTGCTGCAAGCTTTATCTCTCTTTTAATTGAAATTACTCAACTATTAGCTAATCGTGTAAATACCATTTCAGCGCTTGTTATTCAAGATTTAACTTTTCATCAAATGTTAACTATTCCCCAGTCTGGGTCTAGAAAGATACAAATCGGCATTGAAAAGGAGCCTCAACTCCCTAGAAAATTTAAACTGATCAGCGCTTATGAGACAGGTGAAGCTGATTATCTAACTCATTTAACAGGTTCATTAGATGTTGAGCCCGAGAAACCACTCATTATTTCGCGACTTTCACTTGAGGACTTTAATCAAAACTGGGACTCATTTCCGAAAACTATTTTGCGTGAAGAGCTATATGCCCGTCTGCTAGCTACTGGGATCAACCTAGGCCCATCCCATCAATGGTTGAATGAAATTCGGGCAGATCAGAACACTGCTCTCGCCAAATTATCTGTGCCTTCATCCATCAATGAAGGGCTTAATAGCTTAAACGAATTTATCCTTCATCCAGGTTTAATAGATTCCTGTTTTTGCTTATTTACGAGCTTAATTCAAACTGATGGCAATAAGACATTTTTACCTTTTGCAATCAAAACATTAATTTTTAATCCCCATCCCTTAGGAAAAATGCTTTATGCAAAAGCACAACTACATCCCACCAACAGTACTAAAAAAATAATTGGTGATATCGAGCTCTATAGCGAGAAAGGCGATTTAATAATTCAATGTATAGGGATCGAGGGCCGTGAGGCTAATATTCAAGAATTAGAGAAGGCATTTAATGTAGATGCTTCTGATTTACTCTATACAATAAATTGGCAATTAGACACCACATCCAAAGCAGCACAGACGCTGAATAAGCAGCACTATATTGTATTCACCATCGATCAAGAATTTGATCATCATTTAAGGCTTTCCCTTCTACAAACTGGATCAATTATTCACTCCATTTCACTGGGAAATTATTTTCAACATAAAAATGATGATAGTTTTGAATTAGACCCCTTTGCTGCCGAAGATATTCAAAAGCTTATCGATTCCCTGGTACAAGAAAATCACGAGATTGCTGGATTTATTTATTGCTGGGGATTAAATGAAATTGACTCTTTAGAGAATAATATTTCTTTTGCCTGCGCCCCCCTCCTTTCGCTATTACAGAAAATTAGTCAATTAGATCATTTAAATCACCGTCCTAGCTTAGCGATAGTTACCTGTGGGGCACAATCGATTGACGTGCTCGAACCTCAAACGATATCTCAAGTGGCTCAACTATCCCTGTGGGGTCTTGGGAAAACGATTTCATTAGAGTACCCTCAATTACGTTGTATCAAAATTGATCTTGATCCCGCTGCAACTCCCTTAGAAAATAGCCAGTTTGTAATTTCAAAATTAGCTCCACCCCCTACCCCCTATCACCTCACCATCCCATCCTCTGGCAGCCTGGCTGATCTTGCTTGGCAAACCTGTGAACGCCAGACGCCCTTAGCAGATGAAGTTGAGATCGAGGTGCAAACAACCGGACTAAACTTTAAAGATGTGTTGTTGGCCTTACACCGTGTCAGCGCTTTGGGTACTGGCTTAGGAGTGGAGTGTGCCGGCAAGATCGTTAGTGTTGGTCCAGGAGTCACGCAATTTGCAGTAGGTCAACGAGTACTAGCGATGGTGCCTGGATCCTTGAGTCGCTTTGTCTGTGCTCCGGTAGCCACTACCGCCGTCCTACCACCAGAGCTGACAGAGGCCGCAGCCGCTACGATCCCCATTACCTTTCTGACCGCCGCGTATGCCCTAGAGAGTCTAGCCCATATCAAGCCTGGAGAACGAGTCCTGATTCATGCAGGAACCGGGGGCGTAGGCCAGGCCGCAATTCAAATTGCCCAAGGTGCTGGGGCCGAGGTATTTGCTACCGCTAGCCAAGGAAAATGGCAGATCCTCAAAGATTTAGGCGTACAACATATTTTTGACTCGCGGAGTACGGCATTTGAAGCGGCCATTCAAGAACTCACCCAAGGGCAAGGTGTGGATGTTGTACTCAATAGTTTGCGTGGTGAATTTACGGACGCCAGCTTACGTTTACTGCCACCTGGTGGACGTTTCTTAGAAATTGGCATCACCGACCTAAGAACGCCTGAACAAATAGAGCAAATCGCCCCTGGGATTGCCTACTTTCCGATTGATCTGATGGATCTATACCGGGATCAACGCCCCATTTTACAAACCTTACTCCAAGAGCTCATGGCGCGCTTTGCTCAACAGGAGCTCAAACCTCTGCCTTATCAGCTCTATCCTGCCAATGCCGTTGAAACCGCCTTTAGAACAATGCAACAAGCCAAGCACACAGGCAAAGTGGTGATTGATCTACAGGAAAGTCCAGTGGTGAAGGGGGAGGCACAATACCTCATCCTCGGAGGACTTGGAGATTTAGGTTTGAGTATGGCTAAATGGCTTACCGATAGGCAGGCAAAACATATAGTCTTGGTTAGCAGGAGTACCCCATCAGCTGAAAAGCTTAGACATATTGAGGCTCTTCGTGATAGTGGTACTGAAATAGTAATTATTCAATGTGACATCAGAAAAGCGGGTGACATTGAAATTTTATTTTCTGAACTTTCGAAATCTTCATACCAGCTTAAAGGGATTTTTCAATGCGCTGGAGTCCTTGATGATGCAATGCTTGCCCAGCAGAATGAACAACGCTTCGCCAGCGTGCTGCTCCCTAAAGTTGATAGTAGTTGGTTAATACATCAGCATACTAAAAATTTATCGCTTGATTTTTTTGTTCTGTTTTCTTCGGCTACCTCAATGCTTGGCTCTTCAGGCCAGGCAAACTATATATCGGCCAATTCATTTTTGGATAGTTTGGCGCATTTACGTAAGGCTGAGGGACTTCCTGCAACTTCTATTAATTGGGGTGCTTGGGACTCCATTGGGATGGCTGCACGAATGAATTTGCAAGATCAACTTGCTAAATTGGGTATTAAAACGATTAGCCCTAATATAGCCCATCAATTACTTGATGAGATTTTGCAAATATCTCCAGCACAGATTGGCGCATTTGCAATAGATTGGAAAGTGTATTTAGGTAACAATAACCGTCGTGCATTTTTTAATGAAGTTGTAGAAGAAACGAATATTCTTGATCCAAATTCAGCAAATACTACCCAATCTTCATTCCTCATTGAATTTAAAGCAATCGATCAAGATGAACATATTTCTTTCATTCATAATCACATTGCAAAATGTGTAGCCGCAGTACTCGGAATTCCAAAATCCCGAAAAATAGATAGAAAACAAGGATTTTTTGATCTAGGGATGGACTCTTTAACCTCGGTTGAATTAAAAAATCGCTTGAGTACAGACCTTGGTATGAACTTACCAGCAACTTTGGCATTTGATCACCCCAATATCAATGCCCTAGCAGAACATCTCTTGTCACGATTAACTCAATTAACAGAAGCCCCCCTAGATCCAACGCAGCAAACGAGAGAAGAGCATACAAAACAAGTCGCAGAGTTGAGCGAAGAAGAAGCTGAAGAAACCCTCAAAAGAGCCCTAAAAGAAATGGGGTTTGAAAATAAATGACTACCAATCAATTCAATAGCTGGATTACATGCCCAAAACCCCAGACTAAGGCAAAACTTCGCCTATTTTGTTTGCCATTTGCTGGGGGTGGTGCCTCCTTATATCGTCCTTGGACTACAGCTCTAGCGCCCGATATCGAAGTTTGCCCAATCCAACTGCCGGCACGAGAGAATCGTTATTCTGAAAAACCTATTACTGACGCCTATCAACTGGCAGAGACAATAGCCACCCAAATCATCCCCTTTGCTGACAAGCCATATGCTATTTTCGGCCACAGCATGGGGGCTTTATTAGCCTACGAAGTCGCTCGAGTATTAGAAATCCACAAAATCCGTCCTCCAGAAGTACTCTTTCTTTCAGCCCATCGAGCACCACATATGCCCAGAAAACGGGATCTTTTGCATGCTCTGCCTGATGCACAATTCATTCAAAGTCTCAAACAATATGGTGGATTTCCCGAAGAAATCCTTAATAATCAAGAGTTTATAGATTTTATCCTCCCTACTATGCGTTCAGATATGACCTTATGCGATCTGTATGCCTTTACAAAACGGGAGGTATCAATCCAAACCCCTTTCGAGGTTTTTGCTGGAGTAGATGACCGTGAAGCAGGGCCTTCTGAAATGGAGTCTTGGTCTGAACATACCCAAGGTCAAGCCAATTTAACCGTATTTGATGGCGGCCACTTTTTCCTCCGAACGCATTCTAAAGAGCTACTTTCACACCTCTTAAATACAATTCATTCATTGAAAATTGACTCCAATAATGAATAATATTGAGTCTTATTTATGCCCCATTTTGATGCATATAGAGATATTTCTACAATATAGGGCAGAGTGAAATTATTCCGAAATAAAGACGTGTTAAGCTCAAAATTCACTTAAAAAATAAGAGTTTGTACCAAACTCTTAAAAAAATAATGCAGTACCAAAAATAGGTTTTGGACTTAATTACATGGCACAGAGTAGCTCTGAGGCAAATCTCTCTACAGTTAAGCAAGCCTTAATTGCGCTTGAATCTGCTCGAGCACAAATTCAAGCAGCAGAAAAACAGAAATACGAGCCAATCGCAATTGTAGGCATTGGGTGTCGTTTCCCAGGAAATATTAATTCTCCGAAAGATTTTTGGGAATTTCTCATTGCAGAAAACGATGCAGTAACAGAAATTCCAACAACACGTTGGGATAGCAAAGCATTACATAGTCCTAGATATGAAGAGGCTGGGAAAATAATTACTACCCAAGGTGCTTTCTTCAATCAAGTTCAAGAATCAGACCCTGAATTTTTTGGTATCTCGCCACGTGAAGCAAAGAGCATGGACCCGCAACAACATCTTCTTCTTGAAGTCTGCTGGGAGTCACTTGAAAATGCGAATATCTTACCGGCAAGCTTGAATGGGAGCAAGACAGGAGTATTCGTTGGAATATGTAATCAAGATTACAGTCTCTTACTAATGTCTCGAGAAAAAACGGAGATTGATGCGTATATGACCACGGGGATGGCGCATAGCGTGGCTGCTGGGCGTCTTTCATATACCTTGGGCCTACAAGGTCCCTGCTTAGCGCTTGATACCGCTTGCTCTTCATCTTTAGTCTCTGTACATCTAGCATGTCAAAGCTTACGTAATCTCGAATGTAATTTAGCAATTGCTGGCGGAGTAAATTTAATTCTGAGTCCAGAAACCAGTATTGATTTTTCAAGAAATCACATGCTCTCCCCCGATGGAAGATGTAAAGCATTTTCAGAGGAAGCGAATGGGTTTGGTCGGGGTGAAGGTTGTGGCCTCATTGTTCTCAAAAGACTTTCAGATGTAGATCCAACTAAGGATAGAGTGCTAGCGCTGATTCGTGGCACCGCTATTAATCAAGATGGAGCAAGCAGTGGGTTAACCGCTCCAAATGGTCCCTCTCAACAGCGCGTGATTCTTGATGCACTTAAGAGCGCCAATCTTAAACCGCATCAGATAGATTACATAGAAACACATGGTACAGGAACTAGCCTAGGAGATCCTATTGAGGTAGGCGCATTAGATGCAGTCTTTTCTGAGACTCGTACACAAGATCATCCATTATTAATTGGCTCAGTAAAAACTAATATCGGACACCTAGAGGGCGCAGCAGGAATTAGCGGTCTGATTAAAACTGTACTAGCGCTTCAACATCAAGTCATTCCAGCTCATCTCCATTGCGATACCCCTAATCCTCATATCCCTTGGGAACAAATACCCATTCAAATTACGCAAGAAAAAACAATCTGGAACTCTCATTCTCAGACTCGGTTGGCTGGCGTTAGCTCTTTTGGCTTTAGCGGGACAAATAGCCATGTTATTTTAGAAGAGGCGCAGCAAACTTCATTAGTAACTACAGATCTTGCCCCACCCAAACAAAGTTTCTACATTTTAAATTTAAGCGCACGTTCTCAAAAAGCTCTTAAAACTCAAACTCAATTATTTATTACTCAACTAAAAGAAATAACTGAGAGAGAACTCTCAAGTTTTTGCTTTACAACCAACTCCACCAGAACCCAATTTGAATATCGCCTATCTATTGTTGCAAATTCCGTTGATGACTTTATTTTTAAGCTTGAGTCCTTTTTAAGGGGTGATAAAGCAGCATTAACATTCGAAAAAAGAATTAGTCTCAATACAGGGACACCATCGATTGGCTGGCTTTTTACTGGACAAGGTTCTCAATACACCGGCATGGGAAAAGAGCTCTATATCAATGAGCCTACCTTTAAGCAATCGCTTGACGAATGCGCCCATTATTTAGATCCTATCTTAGGCCGATCCTTAGTTCAGCTCATTTTTGAAGATGTCTCAGATGATTTAAATCAGACTATCTACACACAGCCAGCACTTTTCGCCCTAGAGTATTCATTAGCAAAGCTTTGGCTATCATGGGGAGTGAAGCCCGATATTGTGGCCGGGCATAGTGTTGGTGAATATGTTGCAGCCTGCATCGCAGGAGTATTTTCACTGCAAGATAGCCTTAAATTGATCGCCACTCGCGCTCGCCTGATGCAAGAATTGAAGATGGCCGGTGGAATGCTAGCCGTCTTTATTTCAGCAAGTCAGGTAGAGGAAATTCTGACAAAATTAAAGCTAGATAAACAAATTGAGATTGCTGCACTCAACACTCTCAATGAAACCGTCTTGTCTGGTGAGCTGTCTTCTATTAACATTTTGATACCAGAGCTCAAAAAACTAGAAATTCATTATCGCGAGCTAACTGTATCTCACGCTTTCCATTCAGCACTCATGAATCCAATGCTTGATGAGTTTGAAAAATTTGCACAATCAATTTCTTTTTCTGAGCCAAAAATTACATTACTTTCAAATGTCAGCGGCAACACAGCAAAGGAAGAGCTAACAAATCCTAACTATTGGAAAGAGCAGATTAGAAAACCAGTTCAATTTACAAAAATAGTTCAAAATTTAGAAGAGGCCAATATAGATATCCTCATGGAAATTGGCCCACATCCAGTCTTACTTGGTATGGCTGCAGAAAGTAAGAGTGCGAACTATATTGAACTCCTGCCAAGTCTGAGAAAAAATAAATCTGGGTATGAGTCTTTATTAGAAAGTCTATCTAAACTTTACCTTGCCGGGATAAATATCCAGTGGGGAAGTTTTTTTAGGTCTTCGGATTTATTACAAAAGGATCTGCCTACCTATCCATTTCAAAGAAAGCGTCATTGGTATAACTCAAGCCTAACTACAAGCTCATCGGAAAATATTAAAAGTTCAAAACTTTTTGAGCTGATTAAGAATGGTGATATCCATGAAATGAGTAGTCATATTCGAAGACGTGTCGACCTAGCAACTGTAGATAGGGATATCTTGAATAAGATTTGCCAGGTCCTTACTGAAGATTATCAATTAAGTGGCAAAAGAATAGGCAATGTATTTATAAGCCCTGTCTGGGAATTGAAAAATACTGCTCCTAGCTTAGGTAAAGGGAAGTTACTTTCAGAACGCTACTTAGCATTCGCTTCAACGATTGATGAAGTTCCAGAAAGCGCCCTCAATGGAACAGATAAATCCTATATTTACGTATTACCCGGCGATCATCTAGAGAAAAAATCAGATACCCTTTGGGTCATAAACACAAAAGAGGCGACTCAGTTCCAAGAATTGATTCAAATCGTTCAGCAAGAACATGGCCTCGCAGGTATATTTTTTATATGGGCCAAAAAATGGGATGAAAGTTGTGTCGATAGTCATTTTGGGGAAGAGATACTACTGAATGCAGTCAGCGTTCTTAAAGGGCTTAAGCAGCTTCAGCTCCAAATCCCTCTTTGGTTTTTAGTTCAAGTTCCAGAGAAATTTTCCTTAGTTGAATTTGCTACTCCGTTTTCCTCAATGCTCAATGGATTTGCTAGATCACTCTTCTTAGAAAATCCACGACTTAAGGGTGGGATTATTGAATATGATACTGAAAGCGCCCCGTTGGTCTCTCAAGAAATCTCCTCCGATACCAAAGAAGATCAGATACGTTTGATTGGAAAAAATCGATACGTAGCAAGATTGCGTAATTCACCCAAGCAAGAATCTACCTCCCTGAAATTAGATAAAAATGGGGCGTATCTTATTTCGGGTGGCTTAGGCTCGCTTGGTCTACAAACTGCAGAATTTCTTGCTCTACAAGGAGCGGGAGAAATTATCCTAGTTGGTAGAACTCCTCCCGATCAAAATGCACAAGTAGCAATTCAGAGAATGGAAGAACTTGGGGCAAAGGTTCTTTTTATTCAAGGTGATATTACCAATCAAGAAGATGCCGAGAGATTCTTCTCCAACCTACGGAAAAATAACTGTGAATTAAAGGGAGTCATTCATGCTGCAGGCATAGTAAGCTCTGTGTCTTGTATCGACCTTGATGAAAAACACATTCATGAAATGCTCGTATCCAAAGTCATTGGAGCATGGAATCTACATCAAAATACTAAAGAAATACCACTTGATTTCTTTATTATGTTTTCATCTATTTCAAGCCTGATTGGCTCAACGCAACTAGCCCATTATTCAGCTGCCAATAGTTTTTTAGATGGCCTATCCTCCTATCGCCACTCTCTTAATCTTCCGGCTCTTAGTATTAATTGGGGGCCATGGGAAAACGGCGGTATGGTTGACGATATAGCGGGAGCTAAAAAGGTAGCTGAGAGTGGATTCTCACTTCTTAAGCCAATCGAGGCACTAGACTTTTTAGAGCAGACTTTCTATCAACCAGAAGCACAAATTGCGATTGTCCAAGCAGACTGGGATCGCCTAAAAAATGTCTACAG
>Ga0209188_1001031_pt1 | contig 23942 bp, 20 predicted proteins | sample C_130625_EF_Meta_FD_187307 | JGI IMG/M metagenome (GOLD analysis project Ga0209188, IMG submission 187307) | Freshwater microbial communities from Lake Croche, Canada to study carbon cycling - C_130625_EF_MetaG (SPAdes) (version 2) | ecosystem: Environmental > Aquatic > Freshwater > Lake... | reverse complement strand
TGATTACTTAATTCAAAGTTAAAATTAAGATAAATCCAAAGCCAGGCTACTAGAGCAAGTGCTAGCCAGAAAATACACTGACTTAGAGCACGTTTAAAGGTCATTGAAGCAATACGGCGTTGTCGGGAGGAAACGAAAGCGGATTTAGATCAGCGCGGGCAACCTCATTGCCTAATGCAACTAATTCCTTAATGAGCAGCGTTGGATCCTCCTCATGCTTTGCGTCCACAAAGGCCTTGTAGTCGTTTGCATAAGCGCCCGATTCTTGCATCCAGCGTTTGATAATTTCAGCGAAATCATGCTTCCACTCAATTTTCTTAGATCTTGCCCCATTTCTAAAAAATTTCCAGGTCAGCTCCTCTTGAGGCATAATGCCTCCAAAGGCATTGAAGATAATAGGACAATTATAATACAATGCCTTAGCGCATGTCGTCGTTCCTCCTCGAGTCACAATCACATCACTTGCCTGCATAAGTAAATGAACCACATCGGAGTATCCCTCAATATAACAGTTAAATTCAGGGTGGTTTGCTCTCCAGTGAACTAGCTCATTGTAGGTTTCTTTATTACGGCCGCAGATTACAATCGCCTGACACTTAGCTGCGTAAGGTAAAAGTTCAGGTAGCAAATCGAGATGATTATTTGCTCCATTACCACCCGTTGCTAAAAATACAGTAAATAGATCTGGCTTTAATCCTAATCTAATTTGTCGAAACGCGCCCTGCTTTGCTTTACTGATAATTTCTAAATGTTGCTTAGGTAGCATGAGTGTACCTCTGACCCGAGTTCTTTCACGAGCCATACCTAATTTTATAGCGTAATCATTTGCAGTGTCTGTGCGTGAAAAATAAAGATCAGCACTGGGTTCAACCCAGTTCCTGGAGTAGCCCCAGCCCCCAGAAAATTCTCCGCAGTAAATTGCACACCGTACGTTAGCTTTACCCAATACTTCACGCGCTAATTGAAAATAGCCCCGGTTTAAGCAATCGTGCACACTAAATATTAAATGCGGCTTATACTGATTAAGTACATTTACATAATACGCCTTACCAAATGTAACACTCTTTGTATTGATGATACTTAAGAGTTCAACAAAAGCATAAAACGCTTTGTGCACCCATGGCGCCTTTTTCTGGATTGAATTATAAAAGTTAACTCCACCCCTATTTACAGGCGATGACTTTTCTAGCATCTGCTCAATTTGAACATCCACATCATGCCGGTATAATTGAAAGCACCATTCAGCAAAAGCCTCGGCACGGGCATCATGCCCGCCGCCCGTACTTGATGTTAAAATAAGTATACGAAGTTTTGACACAGTAAGCTGCTAAATAACGATTTACCCTAGTTAAAATAGGAAGCAGTGAGCGCCCTAAGTAACGATTTAGGTAATAGCCGAGCAAAGAAAGGTGCAAGACTGGCTTGAAAGAACCCACCTGAACGAACACTACCACTTTCACCTCGTAGGAGCGCCTTCCTAAGATCTCGCGCCGCCTTATCCGGGTGCGGAGCTTCAGTTAAATTCTTCTCTAAAGCGGACCAGGCAGCCACTAAACGGGCACTCTCCTGAGTAGGAGATATATGAGCTGATTTTACAGCATGATTAAACGCGGTCTTATAATCCCCTGGTCTAAAGTCTATCATAATAACCCTACTTCCTTGTGCTTCGTACATTAAACTTTCACTTAAAGCGGATAAACCCGCTTTAACAATATTGTAGCCACTCATAAACGGCAGTGGAAATTCTGTAGCAAGAGAGGAAACGTGAACTAACGTTCCTTTGTTTTGTTTTTTAAAGGTACTCCATGCCGCATGACTTAAAGAAACGGACACGCCAAGCATCTGATCAAGTTGGAGTGTCCAGTCCTTAATTGATATAGTCTCGAACAATCCAAAGACGCCGTAGCCTGCATTTTGAATAACAAGATCAAATGCACCTGCCTCGGCTTCAGCAGCTTTAAATGCCTTCAATGCGTCTAATGAAAAAGCCAAATCTAAAACAACAGGTGTAAATAAAGGACTAAATTCTTTTTTTAATGACTCTAATTTACCTGCTTCTCTGGAACTTCCCCAGACCTTAACGCCTTCCTTTAAGAGCATGCGAGCGAAGGCTTCTCCTAAACCGGAACTTACCCCAGTAACAAAAGCGGTCTTATATTTATTTTGAAGTAAACCGCACATACGAAGTAGTGTCTATTATACTTTTTTAAATACAATCGAGACATTAGCTCCGCCAAAGCCACTTGCGTTTTTCATAATGTAGCTTGGAGCAATCGTTTCTGTTTTTCTAAGAAGAGCGATACCCACACAGGCTGGATCCACCTCAGTAATATGTGCAGAACCGGGCATAAATCCATGCTTAAGTGCTAACGCACTAAAACCTGATTCCATCGCACCTGCGAGCGATAGCCCATGACCCGTAAGTGCTTTAGTACTACTTACCCAAGGCTTTTTTACCGAATCAGGGAATACCGCTTTTATCGCTTTAACTTCAGAAATATCTCCAATCAAAGTAGATGTTGCATGAGCATTTATGTAATCAATGTGCTGAGGTGTTACTTGAGCAGAAGCCAGGGCATGCTTCATAGCTACCTGAAGCCCGGCACCTTCAGGATGAGAAATAGCAACATTATAGCCGTCAGAGGCCTGACCCCAGCCAACCACTTCACAATAAGGCGTTACACCTCGTTTCATGACCTCGTCTTCACTTTCTAAAACAAGTACAGTTGCTCCGCCGGTACCTACAAAGCCGTCTCGTCCTTTATCAAAAGGACGTGACGCAAGCTGTGGATCGGTCTGTAACGACAAGGTCCTCATGCCTGCAAACGGTAGTATTGCATCTTTATTTCCATCTTCTGCCCCAACAACAAACATACGTTTTTGACGTCCCAATGTAATTTCATCGAAGGCAAATCCTAGAGCATGTGCAGACGAGGCGCAGGCACTTGAGAAACCACAGGAAGATCCGTGTATTTTAAATGCTGCTACTAAATTAAAATTAAGCGTACCCACAATTGAAGATACGATACCAAAGGGTGAGCAGCGCATGACACCTAATGTCTCGACTCGGTTATGATGATAATTGGTAAGATAAGGAGAGCCTCCAGATGAGGTATAAAGTCCGGTAGCTGGATTAGAAACATCAGCCTCTTGTAGCCGCGCGTCTTTAATTGCCTGCAGTAATGCGCAGTGGGCGTAAAGACCGTGAGGCGCCATTGTCCGCATAAGTTCTCTTTTAAAGGAATACGTATCAGGATATCTCCAGTCCTCTTGATCCACAGCATCTGTAAAAAAGCCTTTCACAGTACCTACTACTTTGCAGGGAATTTCTGGTCTATTGAAGGCAGGATATAATTCAAAACCGTGGCTTAAATGACGTAAACTTTGCTCAACAGTCGTTGAGTCATTTCCTATACTCGTAATGAATCCAAGTCCTGTAATAAATACGCGAGGCATGCCAAATAAGGTGTTTTAAACGTAACTAAATCAAAGGCTTAATTGCTTAAGACGACAAGCCTCTTGCTTGAACAAAACCTTACGAGCTAACCACGGCCGCATGAAGTGGCGGCGTATCTGAGCTGAGCTCGCTCGGTGTTCCTTCAGAGGCCTTCTCAGTCGTAGGTTCTACTGCTGCATCTACAAAACCAAAGGTAAGCGTTATTTCCTCGGCAATAACAGCTTTCTCCTGCCCTACACGAATAGCACCTTCAAAGGTAGCGAGGGGCATCTTTAGCCGCTTAGGCTTTATGGAGAGGCTTAAAATATCACCTGGCTTACAAATGCGGTGCGCTCTTACTCCTTCACACCCAGTGAAAAAGATCATAGTAGAAGCTACCACTTTACCTGGTTCAGGGACAAGGCCTTCGAGTAAATACAGAACGGCTAACTGACCTAATGCTTCAAGCATGATTGAAGCAGGCATGACTGGATTATCTTTAAAATGACCCTGTAAGAAAAATTCTTGGCCTGAAATCTTATACTTACCACTTGCTCCAAGAGAACTCACGGAAGCCTCATTGATAAAGAGAAAAGGAGGCTGAATGGGCATGACTGAAGCAATATGCTCAATCGGTAAAAATTTAGTAGGTTTAGGAAGCGGGAGTCCTCTTACCTTACAATCAATGAAGGCTTTAACGTCGCCCACCGTACGTAAATTTCGCAACTCCTCATTATTGATTGTCATTTGTAACACATCCTCAACCAAAATGACAATTTCCATCATGGTCAGCGAATCGATCCCCAAATCCTCAATCATGCGTAAATCATCTGCAGCATCTTTTAGTTTTACTCTTAATTCTGGTTCTACATAGCGTTCTACTACGCCAATAACAACAGCGGGGAGATGCTCAGGATTACCTGTCTTACGAAACTGTACAGCAGCTTCGAAAGTGGAAGGGGAACAGCGCTTAAGCACTTCACGTAACGCCACTTCATCTTCAGGACTAAACGGTTTTGCGAGGGCTATAAAAGGAGCCTTCTTTTGAGATGAAGTGTGTGCTAAATCTGGCATGAACATATAGTTATAAGTCCTTTTATCCTATGAAGTAAATCGGATTCTTAATGGCTATAAGCGCAGTTACTTAAGGAATGTGAGCTCAGAGAGTAAGTTAAAGTTAGTATGCTCTTTATTTAGTATAAGTAATTGTTATGTATTTATTTATACAACTTAGTAGTCGTAGCTTAATCGCAGTATCATAAGCCTAGCCTTGGCTATTTCTTAGGTTACGATATACGTTTAAATTCCATGGCAGAGACTTTAAGAGCTCCAGATCCCGTTTTCTTAATTACACACGAATTCTATCCTGTGCGTGGTGGAATTGCTACCTTTACAGAAGAAATCGCTAAAGCAGGGACAGCATTAGGCTTTTCAATCCATGTATGGGCTCAGTCAGCTGCTCCGAGTTCTGAGAAACGCTGGCCCTTTACCTTAAAGCGACTTCCTCTTAAAGGAAGCCATGGCATTATATGCCAACTCCGCCTCGCTAAGGAATTAATTACGCATCGGCGCATGCTTAGGAAAGCAACAGTCTATTTACCTGAACCAGGCCCCATGCTAACGATGATGCTTCTTCAGTTTATCCGAGGCTTCACGCCAAACCGTTTGATTTTGACGTTTCACGGTTCAGAAATTTTGAAATTTTCTGCAAATCCTTTTCGCCGAATGCTTGGACGAAATTTAATTAAAAAAGCGACGCGGATAAGCACCTTAAGTATCTACACCCAAGAACTTTTATTAGCTCATTTTCCTGAAGCGAAAGGAAAAATATTTTTAACTCCCGGTGCCTTAAGATCAGATTTTGCACTCGTTCCTAACACACCAAAGCAAAAAAAGGATAAACTCATTATACTTACAGTAGGACGACTCCATCCCAGAAAAGGGCAACTGCTGACACTTCAAGCTTTGCAGCGTCTCGCTCAGGACGTACGTTCTAAAATTGAATATTGGATTGTCAGTGGCCAAAGTAAAGAGGGCTATGATGAGCGCGTTATTTTAGAGGCAAGTAAAACGCCTGATCTTAGCGTTAAACTCCTGCATGATTTACCTGATAATGAATTATCAGATGTATACGAAAGTGCAGATATTTTTGCTCTAACAAGTACACCGTATGAAAATAGTATCGAAGGCTTTGGCCTTGTTTATCTTGAAGCTGCTGCCCATGGACTGCCAGTTGTTGCTCATGCCATAGGGGGAGTTTCAGAAGCCGTACTAGATCAGGTCACAGGATTTTTAGTTCCACCCGATCGACCTGCCCAATTAGCAGCGGCCTTTGAAACGCTTATTCACGACGAGCCTTTACGAAAAAAACTAGGTGCAGCCGGTAAAGCGTTGGCCTTAAAAACAACGTGGAGTGATTCTGCACAGGCTCTTTTTAAATCTTAAGTATGTTCACTTCAGAAATTCAAGTTAGAGTCCGCTACTCGGAAACCGATATGATGGGTTTTGTTTATCATGCGCATTATTTGCCGTGGTTTGAAATAGGCCGCACCGAACTGTTTAAACAAGCCGGGATATCTTACAAAGAACTCGAGCTTCAGGGCTTTCGACTTCCGGTACTTGAGGTAAGTGCCAAGTATTTAAAGCCTGCGTTTTATGATGATTTAATCACGGTAAGAACAACGCTCGTTGAAAAACCGCTCTTACGGCTTAAGCTCGAATATGAAATTAAACGAGAAGACGATATTCTTACTACAGGGACTAGTTCACACGCTTTTATAGATAAATCAGGTAAACCCGTTAGACCTCCTGAATGGGCAGCACGTCTGTTAGAAAAAGCGTTCGCTTTAAAAAGTGAGCAGAAATAACAGCTTTAACGTATCGAATTAAGTATTACTTTTTATCGCAACTTAAAGCTAGTGGGATTAGCTGCGTGACCGAGCAAATTCGAATGACTCTCTTTCCCATATACGGACAACATGGGCAACAATCTCTTTAATTGGCTTTTGGTCTGTTAGTACGACAGTTCCACTTTCTTTATAAAAAGGCTCGCGTTGGGTATACAGCATACGCACTCGTTTTTCAGGATCTTCAACAGCAAGTAAAGGCCGTGTCGATGAACGACTTGTACGCTCTAAGATGGTTTCTATAGAAGCATGTAAACACACTACAATTCCTTTAGCCCTTAAGATATCAGCCATACCCGGTTGAACCACAAGTCCCCCACCGCATGAAACTACTGTCTTTAATTCAGGATGCCCTGATTGAATAAAATCTTTCTCCATGAGCCTGAAAGCACCCTCACCTACGGAGGAAAATATTTCAGAAATAGTACAGTTCTCTTTTTTTTCGATTTCTTTATCACTATCAATACTTGTAAAGCCTAAACGCTGCGCAACCAATCGACCAACGGTTGTCTTTCCCGTTCCCATAAATCCTACTAGATATAAATTTACCTCTGCAGCATTCATCGTCTTATCCAAATACAGCAAAGCCTCCGATACATTGCAATCGGAGGCTTTGTAAAATAAAGAGCTAGCCTATTAAGGAGTAGGAGCTGCAGGTGCTGCTGGCGCTACTGGAGCAGCTGGCGTTGGTTTAAAATCAATTAACTCAACATCAAAAACAAGCGTGGATCCTGGAGGAATATTAGGACGACCTTCGTCGCCGTAGGCAAGAGATGCTGGAGCATAAAGTTTAATCTTACCGCCCTTGTTGATCTTTTGGATACCTTCTGTCCAAGCTGGAATAACTTGAGTTAAAGGAAATTCTACGGGTTGACCGCTTTTAAGTGAGCTATCAAAAACAGTACCATCTACTAAAGTACCTGTGTAGTTAACTTTAACAGTGTCTGTAGCTGCAGGGAATGCACCCGTGCCTGCTTGTACTACTTCATATCTAAGACCCGAAGGTAGCGTTACAATATTTTTATTTTCTTTAAGTTTATCAAAGAAAGCGGATGCAAGTGCTGTACTTTTCGCTTTTGCTGCAGCTAAGTAAGCAGCTTGGCGCTTTTGCATTAATTGATCGAGCTCTGGTCCAATCTTTTCTAATTCGAACGGAGCCTCTTTACCATTCATTGCCAAAGTAAAGCCGTGTATAATAGCTTGGATTTCTGAAGGTGAAAATTGTAACTCAGTAAGGCTACTGCGTTTAGCAATAATCCAACCTACTTCTTGAATTTTCTGCTCGTCTGTAAATGCAGAGGCTGCTTGTGCAGGTGGTTGTGTTGTTTGCGGCATTTGAGGCGATGATTTTGAGTCCTGAGCGTTCAGGAGAGTTGCCGCAAAAAGCGGAGTAAGGATGAGACCTAATGTGGAGGCTATTTTCATGCGTGTACTACAAAACTAGCCTTAAAAGACCCGTAAATGCAACCCCTTAGAAAGAAACGCTCTAAACGGGCTTACTAGGCTCGGCGCTGGAGTAGCGCTTTATGCTGCTTAAGGTCTTCCTCCAACTGAACAATAAGCGAGAGCCTATCTTCACACGTTTTAGCTAACGTGGTTATCATAACTTCTTTTTCTTCTAAGCTTTTAAGAAACCCTGCTATATCTTTAAGCCTATCGCAATGGGCATGATGGATTTCAAGGAGTGCAGCATCCTTTTCCTTGGTTTGTTCGGATAAAAATAAAATCTCCTTAAGCTTAAGATCTGTATCTTTTTTAAGCAGTTCGATTTCTATGTCTTTGGTATCTGTTTCGAGCTTAAACATCTTCATTTCTACATCTTTCTTATCTGTCTCCTTTTTAAGCATCTCGATCTCAGCCTGCTTAACATCCGTTTGTTGTTTAAGCATTGTGATCTCTACATCTTTTTTATCCGCCTCCCTTTTAAGCATACCAATTTCCACATCTTTCTTATCTGTCTCCTTTTTAAGCATCTCGATCTCAGAATCTTTTTCTGATGCAAGCATAGCCGTTTCAATGAGTGTCTGCTCCCGCTTTAAATGAAGCGCGCTACGTTCCTTAGCTTCAGAAGAATAATGCCCCATCATTTCTTTAACAGACGCAGGATAAATACTTAACTCTCTTAACTCATTACCATTTATTTTACCATCGGCTAGAAGATCAAGCACGGCTTGGGTTACATCAGCCTCTGGTATTGCTTTTACACACGGTGCATCACCAAACGGACAATCCCATCCGCAACCAAAACAGGGAAGCGGATTAATAAGCAAAATACCCTGCTTAACTTCAGGTTTAAAACGGGGCCAGGTTCCTCCACCAAAAATAGCGACACTTGGTATATTTAAAGCAGCCGCTAAATGCATAGCACCCGTATCGTTACCAAGATAAAGTTTAGCCTGAGCGATAAGTGCAGCTAAAATACCAAGCTCTCCTTCATTACCTACCCATAGCTTAACGTCCACTTTGGGGCAGAGGGCTTTTACTTTTTCAAGACTTTGTTTCTCTGAAGAATGCCCTATGAGAAGTACCGTAGGTGCGGGGCTATCTTTTAAACGATTTACTACTTCAGCATATTTTTCTAGCGACCATCCCTTAATTGTTACGTGAGCAGAGCCTGCTGCTGCACACACTAAATATTGCCCTGGTTTTAAATTATTTTGATTTAAAACGTGATCTGCAGCCTGTAACGCCTGAGGACCTAGTGCTAGCTGAGGAGCTATCTGAGGATTAATAGTTCCCGTTAAGTAATCTGCTAGTCCATACATTCTCTTCCAATCCGCATCAGCTTCAAACGGGGGAGCAATTTCTTTGTACTCCATAGTATCCCCCGCATGCATTGCCCATTTTAACTGTAATCCAAAGTAAGGATCTCTCTCTTTCGAAAGAAAGGCAACGTGCCGCACCTCTGGAGCAGCACTTGCAATTACCATATCGATCCAGTTGCGCCTTGGACATGCCGCTACAATAAGATCAGGAGCGGCCTGCGCAACGAGTCGTTTAAGGTTATTAATCTCGTCCTTAACGCTAAGTGGATTAACAGAAAATGGATCAATATCTGTATACAGCCAATCGATATTAGGGATTAAAAGCTGCGCAATCTCTTTATAGGCACTGCGTATCAGCACCCTGATTTTAGCAGCAGGCCACTGTTTTCTTAAGGCTAGGAGTGTAGGCGAAAACAATACCAAGTCACCCATTGCATCAGGGCGAATAATTAAAACAGAGACTGGATGTTGGGGTTTCAAAAAAAGTATTTCTAATAAAGAGCACCACTAAGGTCTAAGCAACCGATTGTGTGATCATTTATAACCTTTTATGAAAAAATAACAACTGACGAGTCTGAAATAATTTTAGATCTACCCCACTGCGAGTAAAACATGAAACAGGCCCACTTTAAAACAACCTAACGAATCCTACTTCGTTTGCATTTTCTTAGCCATCTTCCACTTAACAAAACCGACTGTACTAACAGAAATACCCATAACAGAGGCTATTTCTTTAGTTGAGTATCCCAGATGGGATAATTTTACGATTTCAGCCTGACGATCACCGCGTTGATAGCTTTTAAGCTGAATCTTCTTATGCTTAATATTTGTATTATAAGTATACGTAAAGTTACCCACATGGCTTAAAAAACTCATCATTAAGGCCTCTTTTTTTGAGGGATCACACGTGGCAGCGAGATGAGCTACTGGAAAATTAGAGGATAAAGGAATAAGGGGAGTAAGCAGAAGAAAAATTGGAAACTCTTTATTACGTGACGTCATATTGATCAGCTCACCTATGTAAGGTTTTTTACGTACCATCACTTGGCGTTGTATATCAATAACCATCTTACTATCGGTATGTTTAGGTACCAAAATTTTAGGAGATAATCCAATAATCTGCTCTACCTTGTACCCATATGTTTTACAGAAAGCCTTGTTGGCGTAGATAAGACGATAGGCTGAACTAGTAATCGTGATCGGATATTCAAACCCCTCTAAGAGTGATCCCAAAAGAGAATTCTTTATTAAGTTGTAATGATCCGAAGATAACATGGGGATACATGCAGTGTTGCGAGATAATGTAAGTTTACTACCACTCTTTTTTTTATTTCCTTTTATAAGCATGCCTCTTAAAGTAGAAAGCATTTGTGATACAGTTACTCACCACGATGAGTAATAAATATTAATACGTACAGTTTCTCATAGGGGGTTATAAAGGGATATAAAATAATAAAAGACCGCTCTATAAAAAAATTCCCACAATCCGGAAGCATTCCGTACCCCAAGAATGCCTGCTTGAGTATTAGCTATAATTAAAGCAATTTTACGTTTAATAAGAAACGAATGAATTCAGACCAATTTTGGACAAGTGAAGATGGCCAAATCCTAAGTTTAAAAAACAAGGATGAGAAAACAGTGAGCTTAATTTTAGCTTTCTGGCCTAGGAACCCTGCCGAATTCGTAGTTATTAAGGACACTATCACTTCCCTTAAATTTACAGAGCGCAGTACCCTTGCTCGTATTGGTATAGAAATGAAAGCTTTGGGTGTTCCTTATGTAGATGCGAACCGAATTCTTTTGGAGGCCGATGCGTTTATTTATGATACGGATTTCCCCAATGCCTCATATTGGAAAAAACTGTTACGACCAGGAATGCCAGTAGGACGTCTTTTTTATGCTCCTCAGGCAGCTAAACTTTCCACGCAGGAAATTTGGGATGCTATAAAGCAGAATAAACTTAAACTACCGAATACGATTAGCATCGATCACGCAGGCCGAGTTTTTTTCACTCCCCACCAAGTCAACTATACGCTTAATACACGGCTTCAGCGCCTAAACTTTGAATACATAGCTTCCGGAGACAAAACGGTTCGAAATTTCTTGGACAAGGTTCAAATTCGCCACGAGTCTTCCCCCCTAACCGTAGAGCCATGCTCCGGAATACTGACCAGCTGTTCTATGTACTTAAAGGAACATTATGTCGTACTCAATCAAGGTGAAGGTAATTTCGGAATTCATACAGGAGCGGTACTCTTAGATCCTATAAAAACATTCGGAACTAATGTAATGCTTGAGATCTACAACACAGGAAAACAGCCCGTTGTTAATCCGCTTGTTTCCGTTGAAATATTTAGAGCTCCTCCTTTAACCGATCCAGAATTTAAGACACTTACGAAGAAACGCACAAAGATGATGGCTCAAGCCGGTGCCCTCTTTGCAAGTATAGATAGTTTCCCTCCGCTTAAAATTCCTGACGTTCAACCACGCACTCGTATTACTGTACGCGGCCAGTCTGCGTCCATGGAAAATCGTGCCATCTGCTTTAAAAGTAATACAGATATTAAAACCTTGCTAGGCACGAAACAATTAGGCTGCGGGTGTAAAACCTTAATACAGGCAATTGAAACAGCTCCTAAAGAATCAGATACGCTCGTGGCTGATTATTTTCCTGATCTTTTAGAGCATACAGAACTCGTTAGCCGTATAGCAGAACTAGGGCTTAAACGTATTATTTTTAGAAAAGCGTCGCGTACCCATGGTTACTTTCTCTCAAGTAATGCACATGCTCGGCTTGATACCTTTCATGCCTTGGGAATAGATATCTATTTATACGACGAGTTAACTAAGAATTTATATCTCCATGTTTATAAAAAAGATAATGGCTTTTTTATTCGTGAAGAAATGGCGCGTAAATTCCGTGAAGCAACCATCCTTGCCTTCTACGGTTCAGCTGTAGGATTAGAGCAAGAGGACACGGATCGCATTTCTCGTCTCGTTGAAAAACTCACCACATTTATTGGTAGCAACCTCGGTGTTTTAACAGGAGGTGGCGGAGGGGTGATGCGTCTTGCTACGGAGCAAGCACGCTCCAAAGGAGCTTTAACGGGAGCCTGTTTCTTAGAGTTGGAAGCTCAGCCTCCCGAAATTGGGGTGGACTTCTTTAACACCTTCCAAGAATCCTCAAGACACTTCCGTCAAAAGTGGTTCGAAGTAGCCGATTTTTGTATTTTTAATGTGGGTGGTGTGGGTACTCTCGAGGAAATAGGCATAGAACTCTGTAATTTGAAACTCGGTATTCGTCCTAGGATTCCTTTTGTTTTTTATAACGCCAAATTCTTCAAAGATTTGCGCCGCCAAATTGAGCATATGATTGCAACCAAGCGCACCCCTACTTGGATGGCAGATTACATTCTTTTTACCGACGATCCTGATGAAGTAGTCGCCTTTTATAGAAAGCGCCTTCAAGTCCTATAAGCACCTAAGGCCGTCTTTTTTAAATCTTTCGTGTATCTTGGGCTTCCTTTTTAAGTCCTGTCATTTAGGTTACGTTACGTCATGGCAACTCCCCTTCTTCCTCAGTCTATATTAGTCGTTGGTTCAGGCGGACGAGAACATGCGCTTATTACAGCCTTAAAAAAAGCGCCCACTCAACCCGCTCTATGCTGTACTCCTGGTAATGCTGGGATTGAGCGTGATGTACCCTGCTATTCAGTAGCCTCAGACGATATTCCTGGGCTGATTGCCTTAGTAAAAGAAAAGAAAATAGACTTTGTTGTTGTGGGTCCTGAAGTCCCTTTAAGTCTTGGTTTAGTTGACCAACTTGGAGCATTAGGCATTGCAGCCTACGGCCCTAAAGCCAAGGGAGCTCGCCTTGAAGCGTCTAAGACCTACACAAAAGAAATTTTACTCAAATATAATATCCCAACAGCTGAGGCTGCCTTTTTCGTAGATAAAGATGAAGCCTTTACATATCTCGATACTCATCCTGCACCTATCGTGATCAAGGCTGATGGTCTTGCAGCAGGAAAAGGAGTTATTGTAGCCCAAACAACAGAAGAAGCAAAAAATGCAGTGGTTGAACTTCTTAATCTTAGTCCAGCTGCAGGTAGCAAAGGTACACCCAATTCTATCTTAATCGAAGCGTGTTTAACAGGTGAAGAGACCTCGCTCTTAGTTGTAGTTTCTGGAAAAGATTATATCATCTTACCTACTGCCCAAGATCATAAACGCATTGGTGAAAATGATACAGGACCTAATACGGGAGGCATGGGTGCTTACTCGCCTGCCCTCGTTGTAACGCAGGCACTCTTAAAACAAATTGATGAAACAATCGTAGCCCCTTCTGTTCATGCAATTGCCTCGGAGGGAATAGACTTTATAGGTACCTTATTTATTGGGATTATGTTAACGCCTGATGGCCCAAAAGTCCTAGAATACAACACACGGTTTGGAGATCCAGAAACTCAAGTTGTCCTTCCTCGACTTAAAACAGATTTACTCTCATTACTTTGGGCAGCAGCAAAGAAAACCTTAACTACAATCAAGCTCGAAGTGTCTCCCGATGCTGCACTCTGCGTCGTTGTAGCGGCAAAAGGCTACCCTAACGCATACCCCAAAGGAGATGTTATCACACTTCCTCCCTTAGAAGCGCTTCCTCCTCGTTCGTATATTTTACACGCGGGTACAACGCTTAATGCAGCTAAAGAATTAACGACAAACGGTGGCCGAGTCCTAGGCATTGTTTCACTTGCAGCTACGTTAAAAGAGGCAGCGACTAAGGCGTACTGGATTTGTGATACGATTACCTGTAAATCAAAAGTATTTCGTAGAGACATTGGTGCACGTCAATTAAAACGCCAATGAGTCATTTTTCAAAATTTAAAGTTTACCTTAGCCTAAGCCTTTTTTTGTGCACCTCTTTACAGTGGCTAATCAGTGCGCCCATTATCACGCCCCTAAATTCCCATATTATTTATTTAAGACTTCATCGTCTACCAAACGACTTACCTGCACAATTAGAGGCTCTAAATAAGGTATGTATTCTCGATTTAAGAAATCTTAAATCGAGGGATGAAGATGCCCAGAAACTAAATGCGTGGGTCCTCAATCAGGCTTCGCTTAAAACACCGGTTCTCATTCTTCAAAATGAGGAGACTAGTTATTCGTTAGTTAGCCCTTATACCCCAACTCATACAAAAACAATAGGGGTAATTACCTTGGGACCAACCGTCTCACGTTTTCCACCAGATATTCAAGTCGATGTCTCATCTGAAAGCGATCAACAAGGCTATAAGGCCTTTGAAACGGGAACTTCACTAGAACTACTCATCACCCCTAAAATAGATAAAGTAAGAGATGATGAAGAACGGCTTAATAAAGAACACGTCACAGATTCAAGTCAGCCCTTAGAGCCTGAAGTAAAAGAAAATCATTTGTCTACAGTTGTAACAGATCCTGTCTTACAACGGGCCTTTCACTTAGTAGAGGGTTTAGTCGCTCTTAAACGAATTAATTAAGCAAGAAACCTAGCAAAAATGCGTTGGTTTAGCTGATACCCAATTAGGATACATCCTAGTTAGGTGTGCTAAACAACCGAGCAAGAGCCTGTCACCCCAGTTTATCTCTTTTTCATAAAAGCCTTGGAGCAGGGCGTACTTTCCAAGTCGAGATTCACTTACCTTACGAAACTATCCCTAGTTTCACTCATAAAGTACTCGTAGTAGTACCCGTTAAGCCATTCCTTAGCCAATGGCTCTAAAATTTATTATCCTCGTTTAATAAAGCGCTTTGCTTTTCCATAAAAACTCTATCCTTTATTTAGTATATAGATGCCGTCACTTGGACATATCTTAATTGTTTGCACTGCAAACATCTGCCGAAGCCCAATGGGTGAAGCTCTCGTTCGCCATGCCTTACAGGCTGAAGCAGAACCGCTTAAATCGCTGAAGGTTATTTCTGCGGGAGTATCTGCTCGAGGTGGAGAGAAACCAACTCCGCACTCAGTTACAGCCTTAAAAAAGGTTAGCTTAGATATTTCTGGCCACGTAAGTCAGCCCCTCACCGATAAGCTCATTAAGGATGCTCTGGCTATAATCTGTATGACTGAGTCACACATAGCTATGGTTAACTTAATGGCTGATCCAGAGCCCAAGAATCTCGTTCTTTTTCGTCAGTTTGTCGGGGAAGGAAACCCAGAAATCCCAGACCCTTACGGTTGCCCCCTGCCCCTTTACGAAGAATGTCGCGACGAGATGGTTCAAGCGCTTCCTAGCTTAGTCGAATTCCTTAAAGAACAGATTAAGTAAGCTTTCTTTTTTAGGAAAATGGCGTTGTAACCCAAAGCAGGCTTGCGAGCATTTTTTAGGCGTATAAACATAAACGTTTAACCTATGCTCAACTCGTCTCCTCTTTCCATCTTAGATCCAGAGATTTATGCAGCTATCGCTGCAGAATTGAAACGCCAACAGGGTCATATCGAACTTATAGCTTCAGAAAACTACACCTACCCAGCAGTCCTCGAGGCTCAAGGAAGTATTTTAACCAATAAGTATGCAGAAGGCTACCCTGGCAAACGCTGGTATGGTGGCTGTGAGCAAGTGGACAAAGTTGAAGTCCTAGCGATTGAGAGAGCTAAGAAACTATTTGGTGCAGACCACGCCAACGTGCAACCGCACTCCGGTTCTCAAGCTAACTTTGCTGTTTATTTAAGTGCACTCGTTCCAGGGGACAAGATTTTGGCCATGAATTTGAGTCACGGCGGCCACTTAACCCATGGTAACCCCGCTAATTTTTCAGGTAAATTATTTCAGGTCGTAGCTTACGGCGTTCGTGAGGATAATCATTTAATTGATTATGATGAACTCGCTGCTACTGCGATGCGCGAAAAGCCCAAGATGATTACTGTAGGTGCAAGTGCGTACTCCCGCATCATTGATTTCAAGCGTATGGGTGAAATAGCTAAAGCGTGTGGTGCGTTACTCTTTGCCGACATTGCACATATTGCTGGACTCGTCGCCTCAGGCCAGCACCCCTCGCCTTTTCCATATGCAGACTACGTAACCACAACGACCCACAAATCGCTGCGCGGACCTCGCGGCGGTTTAATTCTGTGCAAACAAGAGCATGCTAAGGCGATCGACTCAGCACTCTTTCCTGGAAGCCAAGGCGGACCACTCATGCATGTGGTTGCAGCAAAGGCGATCTGTTTTGGAGAGTGCTTAAAGCCAGACTTCGTAGAGTATTCCAAGCAGGTCATCACTAATTCTAAGGCACTAGCTCACGGTATGATAAGCCGCGGATACAAAATCGTTTCAGGGGGTACTGACAATCACTTATGCTTAGTCGACTTACGCAGTAACTTACCTGAACTCACAGCAAAGAAAGCGCAAGAGACACTCGATCTTGCCTTCATTACCTGTAACAAAAATACAGTTCCTTTTGAAACGCGCTCGCCATTCCAGGCCTCTGGTATTCGTTTAGGCACTCCGGCTATGACAAGCCGCGGGCTTAAAGAAGCCGATATGGAAGAAATCGCTTCCTGTATTGATCTAGTTTTAAAAGCAATTGGAACTCCAGCAGAGGCTCAAGCTATAACAGATGCAGGAACAAGAGCTCATGCGCTTATGACTAAGTTCCCCCTGCCTTATAAATCAGTGTAACGGCTAGCTGTAAGGGGCAGCAAAAAGTGTGCTGCCTCTTACTTCTCTTACGTTAAATTTAACCGCACGTTTTCATTTTAAGAGACTCTATTTATTTCCATGCAAAACGGCCGCACGCCTAAATCCGCCCTAGGCGTTATCTTTTTAACAATCTTCATTGATCTACTGGGCTTCACGATTGTATTTCCACTATTCCCAGCAATTTTAGATCACTACTTAAAAGTAGATGGAACCGGGGGGCTTCTAGGATGGATTGTTTCCCAAATTGATTCGTTTGCTCGTCTCGCTGGGAATAATACCAATTACCGCGCTGTACTCTTTGGCGGCATCCTTGGTTCTGTATACGGTTTTCTTCAGTTTATTATGGCTCCTTACTGGGGCGCTCTATCTGATAAATTAGGAAGAAGAAAAGTACTGCTCTACACTGTTGCAGGTACAGCAGCCAGTTACCTTCTTTGGTTTTTTAGCGGTTCATTCCTTCTTTTTGTCTTGGCCCGCTTAGTCGGCGGTGGATTTGCAGGTAATCTTTCTGTTGCTACTGCAGCAGTAGCCGATGTTACGACCCGTGAAAATAGAGCCAAAGGTATGGGAATTATAGGTGTAGCTTTTGGTCTAGGCTTTTTGTTTGGTCCAGCGATAGGCAGTATTGCTGCCTTCAAAGATTTAAGTACTGCATATCCGGCATTAGCTCATTTTGGTGTAAATCCTTTTTCAGTTCCCGCACTTTTATCTCTTGCCTTCAGTTGTATTAATTTGATTTGGATTTACTTTCAATTTCCAGAAACATTGGACCCAGCCCATAAGAGTGCCAATGAGACGGTGCGTATTAGACACCCTTTACATGAATTAATTCATGCGCATGAAGGCCCTGCGCGGCGTACAAATTGGTTATGGTTTATCTTTACTCTGGCTTTCTCCGGTATGGAATTTTCTTTGCCTTTCTTAGCGGCTGAAAAATACCACTATGGTCCAACCGATATGTGGAAGATATTTATGTTTTTAGGCGTAACACTTATTTTAGTTCAGGGTGGAATCGTACGACGTGCCGTGCCTAAATACGGAGAGAAACCGGTTATGCTTGTTGGCTTCATTTCTGACTTGATTGCCTTTCTTCTCATAGGTCTTTCAACCACCTCGGTAGGTCTATACTCAGGCCTTGCATTATTAGGTCTAGGTACCGGCCTTATAAATCCCTCTGTTTCCTCCCTTGTTTCATTGTATAGTAAGCCAGAGGAACAAGGAAAAATGCTCGGCGTATTTCGCTCATTAGGTTCTTTAGCTCGAGGCGTTGGACCCATTATAGCCTGCCTTATTTACTGGGGGCTAGGTGCGCGTATCACCTATAGCCTAGCAGCCTTTATCTTGGTTGCTCCCCTTATGATGGCACTCCCACTCCCTAAACCTGTTAAATAAATGGTTAGCGAAGCGCTCAGTGCTCAGCGCTTGTTATCTGTGTTCGGAAAAGCGGTTCCGATTATAGCTCTGCTTACTTTATTTAGTGGGTGTACCTCTATTCCTCAACTCCCTAAGCCAAGTGGAACAACAGAATTTAATTCTCGTTTAGTAACCCTTCCCGCAAAATTAATCGGTAATGCTCTCATCGTAGAAGTAAAAGGCAGTAGCGGCCCTTACCACTTCTTGATCGATACAGGTTCTTCCGTTACTTTAGTCACTCCAGAATTCGCAGAGGCTCATCAAACAAAGGAAGCAGCCCAAGCTGACTTAAGTGATATTCCAATACGAGCCTCGGATGGTACTACCACTGAGCTTCCACCAACGACACTTGATCTACTTGAATTAGGTAATGTAAAATTTTATTCGGTACCCTGTGTCATTTATAGCTGTGAGCCTCTATCAGAACAATTAGGTATTAGGATAGATGGTATCTTAGGCTTTCCTCTCTTTAAGAAAACTATTCTTACCTTAGATTATATTCGGCCTCATATAGAACTACGTCCTGCTGGGTCACTTAAAGTACTTCCCGGCTCACAGCTTACCTTAACAGGCACAACAGATAGACCTAATATTGAAGCAAAATTAAACCAAATAGCTTTCCCTTGCCTTATAGATACCGGAAGTGATGAGGCTTTAAGCCTCAATCCTGCACTCACACCAGTGCACTATGTTTATGGTCCAACTGAGGGACCTACGGTCGCAACACTGACAGGAGACAGACCTGAGCAGATTGCACGTCTCTTAGAAAATTTAAATCTTGGTATCTACCACATTAACCAACCTATTGCTGAATTAACCGATACCCTTTCCTCGGTGGGTGGTGGAATATTAAAGTACTTCACCCTTACCTTTGATCCTGAAAACAAGCGGATGAGTTTTAGTAAAGACGATTCATCGCATATTACACTGCCTGGTAAAAAAAGTACCGGACTCAGTTTTGCTAAGACACCCGCTTACTGGAGAGTTGTTGGTGTTATTCCTGGATCCCCAGCTGACGCTGCAGAAATTGAACCAGGAGATTTAGTGATTAAGATAAATCACATAAGCGTTTCATCGTGGGATATAGCACGCTATGACGCTTTAGTTGAGTCAAGTGATCCTATTACGTTCACTTTTTTAAAGGGGACTAAAGCGAGTGATACACTCCTTAAGGTCGTCGATCTGATACCTTAAGATGTATCCTGTTTTTAGATATAATTAAGAGTATAAAATTTTTATATTAAATTCGCAAAAAGAAGCTCCTAGCTTAATAGGAGCTTCTTTCGTTTATACCCGTTTTAATAAGAATGCTGCTGCTCCGTCGTGGCCACTCACCCAAGGCAGTGAGATTTCTTTTTTCTCTAGTACAAAACGGCCTGCCTGCTTTTTAATAAAGGCATCAACTACCCGCTCATTTTCGTCGGCGTCTATACTACAAGTAGAATATACAAGCCTTCCGCCAGATTTAACATACTCTGTAGCAGCATCTAAAAGTAGTGTCTGCTGCCTACTATGACGACTGAAATCACTTTCCTGCAAACGCCATCTCACATCTACACGGTGGCGCATAACACCTGTGTTTGAGCAAGAAACGTCAATGAGTACTGCATCATAGAGCGTAGGTAAATTTTCCTGACGTAAGCACCGCGCTCCTTCTCCAATAATATCTCCTACCACAACTTCAGTCTTAAGTCCTTGAGCACGAGAAAGATTTTCTCTTAAACGATCCATGCGTGATTCTGGTAAATCCCAAGATACGAGAAGGCCTTCAGTCTTAAGGCGATCTGCTATGAGTAAACTTTTTCCTCCTGGAGCTGCACATAAATCCAGCACCTGCTCTCCCGGTTTAGGATCGAGTAATTCTACAGCAAGTCGCGTAGCAGGATCTTGTAAATAAATCGCACCTGATTTTAAAAGAGGCTCTACCTCGGACCATTTACCTGAAGCGATTTCATAAAAATGTTTCCATGGTGTTGGTTTCAACCACTCAGGAACAGGGGATGCATTACCATCATCCCCGGCACGCCAGCGTGCATAAACAGATGCGGGTGATTGATTCCATTCAAGTAAACTTCGCGTTGCTTGTGCACCTAACGTAACAAGCCACCGTTTCACAAGCCATTCGGGATGCGAATAATAAGCAGCTAGTACATCCGAGGATGCAAGGGCCACAGGAGAGACCTCTTCACTTAAACTTTTTCCCATCTTTCTTGCCACCGCATTGACCAATTTAGCCTCAGGAATACTGGTCAAAGACTTAGCATGTTGGACCGCATGATGCACAATTTGGGCAATTTGGGCCGGTTCATCGATAATTTCGAAGCCTGCCACATAAAGAATTGCACGGGTCACAAACCGAGGGGGGTGAGCCACAAATTGACCCAAGGTTTTTTCGAGTCTTCCGGAGTGTCTAACGACCCCAAACACAAGATGTTGACAGCGAGCCCTTTCCGTATGTGGTAGAGAAGGTGACGCCTGCTCCATGAGCCGGTCGATCCTTTCCTTCGTGGCAAACCAAGCTTCGATGAGTCTTACAGACTCTAACCAAGCTGACGGACGCTCTGGAGACAATTTGACAAGGGATACCATTGTAATCTCAACTCTCACCTTTACAACGCCACTCTCGCAACTATGAATTCCGCCGCCGTATCTACTTTGATCGCAAAAAACCCGTCCCTAAGAGGCCACAAATCCAAATTGGAGGCCATGGAACCCAATGCTTATGTTGTCCATCGCAGTTGGGGTTTCGGTCAAATCAAAGCGTTTGATGAAGCAACCTATCGTCTCACCATTGATTTTATTGGAAAGAAATCACACGACATGGATCCTACATTCTGTGTGACCACGATGGAAGTGCTTCCTAAGAAACATATCTTAGTTGTTAAAGCAGAAGAGTCAGATCGTATTACAAAACTCTCGATTGATAATCCAGCAGACTTAGTTGTTGAAGCGCTCAAGGGTTATGAGAACCACGCTACAACAGCAATCGATCTCGAAATCGTTTTAGCGCAAGTCATCGGCGAAGAAAAATTTAAGAAGTGGTGGACGACAGCAAAGAAAGCAGTAGCGAATGATCCACGTGTTAGCGTTCCAGAAAAGAAAACGGAATGTTATATTCTTCGCGAAATTCCTGTATCTGCAGAAGATGAAATCTTAGAGCAGTTTACAACTACGCGCTCCGCTCGTCGTAAAATCAGTCTTGTTGAAGAATTAATTACCGCCTCAAAAGCGACCGATACAAAAGCAGATCTTTCAGCGATTCTTGCCTCTTTAAGTGATGCAGTACGTGACAGTAACCAGCTTGATTCTGCAGAACGTCTTTACGGCGCATCCGTACGCGATCACTTAGCAAAACTAGCTAAGCACGAAGCTCCAATTGATCCTACGCAGGCCTCTCTCATAGCTAATGTCCGTGACTTACCTGACATCGCTGAAAAAATTCCTGTTCACTTCCAATACGATTTCTTAGAACTTGTTAAAGAAACGCATCCTGTAGAATGCCGCGATCTCGTATTTACTTTACTCAAAGTATCTCAAGGAAAATTCACGACTGAGTGTATCAATTTCTTAGTAGAAAATGGTTACTCCGATGATTTAGCTGCTGCACTTAAACGCTGGCAGACAGAACAAAACTTACGTGCTCCCGTTTTATTATGGATCGTAAAGAATCGTCACTCAAAGAAGTTTGCTAAATTGCTCAACGATTTAATTGATCCACGTCTTTTAAGCGCAATCTTCTTTGGTATCGACTACGAAGCACTCCAAGCAGCAAGTGCTCGCCGTATTCCTTTAGCAGATATCTTAAGTGAAGATCCTGACTTAATTAGCGACTTACTTTCTACAGCAGATCCAGAAACAGCACGTGATTTAGCGAATACACTTCTTCTTAACCAAGGTTTTGAAGAACTCACAAAGAAGTCACTGCTAGCACGCTTCATAAAAATCTTCCCAAATATTCAATCCTTGGTTGCAAGTGATGCAGAATCAAAAGAGGAACAACTGCTTGTTTCACGTGCAAGTTACGACCGTAAACGTGAAGAGTACGAAAACATTGTTTCAAAGAAGATTCCTGAAAATTCAAAATCGATTGCTGCTGCTCGTGAGCACGGTGATTTACGTGAAAATTCAGAGTACAAGATGGCTAAGCAAGATCAGACCGTACTTATGGCTCAAAAGAGTCAGCTGGAACGTGAACTTGCCCGTGCTCGCGTAACAGATTTCAAGGAAGCAACGACTGATCAAGTCAGTATCGGGAGTATCATTGAACTTCACCAAGGGGGAGCTACAACGAAGTATACCGTTCTTGGTGCTTGGGATAGCGATCCTGCTAACCACGTTATCTCGTATAAGACACCGCTTGGAGCTGCTCTCTTAGGTCATAAGGTTGGAGAGACAGTTATTGTGAAGTCAGGTGGTGGTGAAGAATCAGTGAAAGTTCTTAGTATCAAACGTTACGCTGAATAAGCCTTATTCACGTTTAACTCTTTAAACTAAGCCTTTAAGAAATTTGTGATAGCACTCTTTCTTAAAGGTTTTTTTGCGGGTTTTATTATAGCGGTTCCCTTGGGGCCTGTGGGTTTACTCTGTTTTAGGCGGGTGCTAACGCGCAGCCTTTGGGTAGGTATAGCAACCGTACTTGGAACAAGCCTTGCAGATACGCTCTACGGCTCCACAGCAGCCTTTGGTGTAGGAGCTATCACAACAGCCTTAATAGCACACAAAGTCTTTTTCAAAGCAGCGGGAGGCTTATTCTTACTTGGCTTTGGGACCAAGATTATGCTCACAAAGCAAGACGACCTGCTCCGTGATAAAGAACCAACCGATATCACAGGTCCGTTGGTCTCTGCATTTATTTTAGTTCTCGCCAATCCTATCCTGCTTATTTCCTACATCGGCGTATGCGCAGCACTTGATTTAGGTGCAATACATAAAGCCGAACTCTCCTGGCTTTCTCCAGGAATATTTTTAGGTTCTGCAGCGTGGTGGTTTATTCATAAAGCAACCTCTACACTTTGGGGAAATACCTTAAAAAAAGTAGGCTTAAAATGGATTGATTTAGGAGCAGGAATCTTAATTTGCGGCTTTGGCGTTTGGCAGCTCATTGACTGCTTAATGAGCAAATAACAACGCGCAGATTCTTAGATGAAACGGGTGCAAGCGTAGTCTTAATCCAAGCCTGATGAGGCACTCAGGCACACCGTGATTACTGTATAAAATGCTGAGTAGAACAACCCGCGGTTCGTTTGCGCTCTTGAGCAATAAGATAAACTCGTGTTTCGATAAGGCCTAGGTATGGCCTACGGAGTTTAGCCTTCAAATGTCATTTCCAATCTTAGGATCTATCTTTGTTTGCTCAGATTTATCTGGATTAAACCTAAACCAGTACCCGCAGAAAAAGAGGTACTCGCTTCTATACAATCATGAACCTAGCTCACATGATTACCATCTTCCCCTGTTGCATTCTAGTCAGTAAATACTCAGATTCATAGCAACGTGAGTGCTTCTTGGGATACATTAAAAATTTTATCTGATCCAACCCGCATGCGGCTACTAGCCCTCTTGATGCGTGAGGAACTCTCCGTTGCAGAACTCCAAGAGATTCTTGGTATGGGTCAGTCCCGCATTTCATCTCAACTTGCCCTGCTTAGACAAGCAGGCCTTGTAACAGATCGTAGAGACGGAAAGAAGGCATTCTACTCCCTTCGCTCCACACTGCCAGTGGCTCAAAATAATTTACTTA
>Ga0209188_1001030_pt1 | contig 23953 bp, 25 predicted proteins | sample C_130625_EF_Meta_FD_187307 | JGI IMG/M metagenome (GOLD analysis project Ga0209188, IMG submission 187307) | Freshwater microbial communities from Lake Croche, Canada to study carbon cycling - C_130625_EF_MetaG (SPAdes) (version 2) | ecosystem: Environmental > Aquatic > Freshwater > Lake... | reverse complement strand
CACCAGCGATGGGCGGGACGTGATCTTGCACATCATCGAAGCCGTGGCTTCACAAGTGTTTATTCCGCTGACCGTTGGCGGCGGTGTGCGCACTGTTGAAGATGTGCGCAGATTGCTGAACGCTGGCGCCGACAAAACCAGTTTCAACTCGGCCGCGATTGCCAACCCGCAATTGATACGCGACGCCTCGGACAAATACGGCTCGCAATGCATTGTGGTCGCCATCGATGCCAAGCGCCGATCTGCGCTTGAAGAACAGCGGCTGGATTCACATGGTGTGCCCGTGGGCCCAGGCTGGGATGTGTTCAGCCATGGTGGCCGAAAAAATGTGGGTCTTGATGCAGTGGCTTGGGCCGCGCAAATGGCCGAGTACGGTGCTGGCGAAATACTGCTGACCAGCATGGACCGCGATGGCACGAAGTCGGGCTTTGATTTGGCACTGACCCGCGCGGTGAGCGACGCGGTGCCCGTGCCGGTGATTGCCTCCGGCGGCGTGGGCAACCTTGACCACTTGGCCGACGGCATACAAACCGGCGGCGCCGATGCCGTGCTGGCGGCGAGCATTTTTCATTACGGTGAATTCACGGTGGGGCAAGCCAAGCAGCATATGGCGAGGCGGGGGATACCGGTAAGGCTATAAGTTTGTCAACGCTACTAAGCTTTTAAGACCGTGCCGCCATGGCCTGTTTGACAGCGCTGGCCAAAAACCCTGAACGTGTCATGTGGTGTGCCTCGGCCCATGCATCAATTTGCTGCACCAAGTTTGAAGGCAGGCTAACGTTCAAGCGTACAGGCCGGGTGTCGATGCGGCTCAGATCCAGCTCCACCAACATCCAAACGCCACCTGCGTACTCAGGTTGATTCACTAGGTTTTCTAGTGGCGTGGGTGGTGGCACTGTGTCTGGTTCGCCGTTGAAATGCGCTTCAACGGCCTCTTGCACAGCGGCGGGTAAATCGCTCCACTTATCGGCCGCAGAAAAGCAACCCGGAAAGTCTGGAAACGTCACCCCATGTGCATGCTTGGCATCACCAGGGTGTACATAAACGGGATACAACATGGGTAACTCCTTGTTTGAAGCGACTTCACAGACCTGCTTGTTTCAAGATGCTGCGAACCGTTGGAAGCGGCAAGTCTTTTTTCGGATGAGGCACTGTCACCTTGCCAAGCTTGGTCTTGTGTTTGAACTGGTGGTGCGAGCCCACTACGTGCACCAAGTACCAGCCATCGGCTTTGATTTGCTTGATGAGGTCAGTGCTTTTCATAAAAATTATACACATGAATACACAAAATACTTTTGCCGGTGCTGGAAAGTTTGATAAGTCAGGATGGATGGATTTGAAGTGACAAAGTTATTTGAAATGAATCGTAATCATTGGTGGGGTAGTGATAATTTAATTTTATTTAAGTAAAAATTAAAAACTAATAATATATTTATAGCTCATTCATTAATTGCAAACTGTTTGCTGAAACCGCTTGAGTTAAGGCTAAGGAGGATTGAGTTTTATGGGCAATTCGCGTTTTTCCAAGATGGCGGTATGCGGGTCTTTAAGCCAAGCGGCAATGTACTTGCATGCATTGCAACAACAAGATGTATCCAATCAGCCCAGATTTATCAACCGGGTTTTGCAGCCTTCGTTAAGTTAACTCTACATATGGATGAACCAACACTATTTGGAATTTCCAAGTCCTACTGGGATATGTTGAACGGTTTTGCAAACTGGTTTGCTGCAGCCAGTTCTTTTTTGGCAGCTGGCATGGCTCTGTACATTGCGAATCGTTCGGCTAAACCGTCAGCAAAACTTTCAGTTGGCCATAGGATTATTTTTGGCCAAGGGGGCGCTAAACCCTATCCCGAGTTTGCTGTCTTTAGGATAGTAAATACAGGCGATCGTCCCATTCGTATTATTCAACTTGGTTGGAAGGTTGGTCTTATTCGAAAACGCTATGCTATTCAAATGCATGAAGCAATGCAGAGTAGCCCACTACCAATTGAGTTATCGCATGGTCAAGAGGCTTCTTGGAGTATTCCTCTTTCTGCAAGGCAAGAACCGTGGTTGGAGTATTTTGCAAAAAATTTGCTTACCCCTAACTACCGAATAGGGCTTTGGACACTCCGAGCTCAGGCATTCACATCAGTAGGCTTCGTGTTTGAATCGAAGCCCGAAGAAGGTTTGCTAAAACGCCTGAAAGGAGCCTCCCAAAAGTTGGCAACGTTAGATGGCTAAGCTATAACTAATCTGGAAGGGCTGATGGCGCCTCTTTATTCCAACGTTAGGCATCACAAAATACTTGATGCAGTTGTCGCCTCTCTTTGTCCTTGCGGATCAACTCATGCACATACTCACTGCAGGTGCTGTAGCCGCGCTGGGTGACCTGCTCGTCCACAAAGGATTTGAGTGACTCAGGTAAGGAAATATTCATAGAGCTCATGAGGCAAGTTTAGAGTTCTTGTTTAAAAATGGCAATAACTCGAACCTCCCACGCATTACGTACTCAATCTTGGCTATAAAAGCCATTCGATACGCCTTTGTCTCACTACAAATCAACAAGGGGCGATGCCCTTAACATCTCCACCTATGAATTGGCTTGATCACATCAAATGGGACGCGCAAGGTCTGGTGCCCGTCATCGCGCAAGAACAGGGCAGCAAAGACGTGCTGATGTTCGCTTGGATGAACCGCGAGGCGCTGCAACTCACTGCCGAGCAGGGCCGCGCCGTCTATTTCAGCCGCTCGCGCAACAAACTCTGGTTCAAGGGCGAAGAATCAGGCCATGTGCAACTGGTGCACGACATCCGCCTCGACTGCGACAATGATGTGGTGCTGCTCAGCGTGACACAAACTGGCCACGACCCGGGCATCGCTTGCCACACTGGCCGCCACAGTTGCTTTTACCAGCGCTGGCAGACCGGCCCAGACGGCGGTCAATGGCTGAGTACCGAGCCTGTGTTGCAAGACCCCGCCCTCATTTACAAGAAAACACCATGAACACCATTGACAGTCTGATGCGCCTGGCCGCCGTGATCGAAAGCCGCAAACCGGCCAACGGCGGCAACCCAGATTCCAGCTACGTGGCACGCCTGCTTCACAAAGGGCCAGACGCGTTTTTAAAGAAAATCGGCGAAGAAGCCACCGAAACCGTGATGGCCGCCAAAGACTTGAGCCACGGCAGTGATCCGCAACATTTGGTCAATGAAATGGCCGATTTATGGTTTCACTGTATGGTGGCGCTGGCGCATTACGGCCTCAGCCCGGCTGATGTGATCAACGAATTGTCGCGCCGCGAGGGCTTGAGTGGCTTGGAAGAAAAAGCTTTGCGCAAAGCCTTGCAGCGCGAATCAGGAGAAGATTGAATGAGTGAAACGCAAGACCCGAACTGCATTTTTTGCAAAATCATTCAGGGCAAGATTCCTTCGCGCAAGGTCTATGAAGACGACGATATCTTCGCGTTTCACGACATCAACCCGTGGGCACCGGTACATTTTCTGGTCATCCCTAAACTGCATATCCCTTCGATGGCGCAGGTTACCGAGGCGCACGCAGCCTTGCTTGGACGCTTGCTGATCAAGGTGCCGCAACTCGCATTGCAAGAGGGCGTCAACCCGTATCCCGAGGGCGGTTTCCGTCTGCTGACCAACACCGGCGCCGAAGGCGGACAAGAGGTTCATCACCTGCATTGGCATGTCATGGGCGGTCCTCGCCCATGGTTGCGCGGCTAAGACTAGAATTCTTTCAGTTCATTGAGGAGCATCCCATGGGGTCATTTTCTGTTTGGCATTGGTTAATTGTTTTATTGATAGTGGTTTTGGTGTTCGGCACCAAGAAGTTGAAAAATTTGGGCGGCGACCTCGGCGGCGCTGTCAAAGGCTTCAAAGACGGTATGAAGGATGGCGCTGCCACGCCTACTGAAGAAAAACCTGCCGCTGCTGCGCAGCAAGTCGCCGGCACTGCGCCAGCGCACTCGGCTGACAAGTCGCCGATTGATGTTGAAGCTAAAAACAAGTCTTGATACATGTTTGATTTAGATGTCTCCAAACTGGCGGTGATCGGCGCAGTCGCGCTGGTCGTCATCGGGCCGGAGAAAATGCCGCGCGTGGCCCGCACTGTGGGCACTTTGCTCGGCAAGGCGCAGCGTTACATCTCAGACGTGAAAGCCGAGGTCAACCGTTCCATGGACATGGAAGACCTGAAAAAAATGAAGGAAACCATGGATTCAGCCATGACTGATGTGCAGTCAAGTGTGCTCAACGCCACCACGCAGTTGAACCAAGGCATTGAAAACCTGGGTAATGAGGCCAGCGGAAACAACGACTACACGCTTTCATGGACCCCGCCGCAACCTGAATACAAACACCCTGGCAAGAACTGGCGCCTCAAGCGCTCTGCCATGCCGCAGTGGTACAAGGCTCGCCAGGGAGTCAGAACCAAGGCCTTATCCGGCGCAGCGCGTGTGGCCCGCTTCCGGCCTGTCGGTTCGAACAGAGTTTGATGCCGAATGTCTGATACAGGTTCCCAAGATAAAGACCCACTTGCAGGCACTGAACAACCTTTTGTTCAACACCTCAAGGAATTGCGCGACCGTTTGGTCAAGTCGGTCATTGCTATCGCGGTGATGTGCGCCATCCTCAGCGTTTTTCCAGGCCCTGCTCAACTGTATGACTTGCTGGCAGCACCGTTGGTGGCGCAATTGCCCCAAGGTGCTACCTTGATTGCTACGTCTGTCATTTCGCCATTTCTGGTGCCGCTCAAAATCATGCTGATGGCAGGTTTTTTATTGGCTTTACCCGTGGTGCTTTATCAGGCGTGGGCTTTTGTCGCGCCAGGTTTGTATGCCCACGAAAAACGCTTGGTGTTGCCCTTGGTCATGTCCAGCACCATTTTGTTTTTTATCGGCGTGGCCTTTTGTTATTTCTTTGTGTTTGGGCAGGTGTTCAAATTCATACAAAGTTTTGCGCCCAAGAGCATCACCGCTGCGCCTGATATTGAAGCCTATTTGAGTTTTGTCATGACCATGTTCATCGCCTTTGGCTTGGCTTTTGAGGTGCCGATTGTGGTGATTGTGTTGGCGAGAATGGGTTTTGTCAGCATTGAAAAACTCAAAGCGTTCCGCTCTTATTTCATTGTGCTGGCCTTCATCATCGCCGCCATTGTGACGCCGCCGGATGTAGTCTCTCAATTGGCTTTGGCCATACCGATGGTTATTCTTTATGAAATCGGTATTTGGGCGGCGCAAATTTTCCTCAAACACACCCAAGCGCCGGAAGACTCAGACGCTGGCGCAAACAACTGACCATGCGCCGACTGTGGCTTTTGTTTGCGCAAACTGTCACCATTTTGGTGGCGATTTGGTTTGTGTTGATCACGCTCAAACCTGAATGGTTGCAACACCCCTCCTTGTGGGATGCGCAAGTCCAAGTCTTGCAAGCACCCGTGTCTGCATCAGGCAGCAGTGCCGGGAGTTTGAGTGGAGCCGCCAAAAAAGCTTCGCCGTCTGTGGTCAGTATCAATACGTCCTCGCACAAGCAAACCCTGCCAGATCACGCCAAAGATCCTTGGTTTCGCTATTTTTTCGGTGAACAGGATGAAGCTTCACCGAGTGCAGGTCTGGGAAGCGGGGTGATTGTCAGCGCCGACGGCTATATTCTGACCAACAACCACGTGGTCGAGGCCGCAGATGAAATCGCCGTCATATTGAACGACGGCAGGCGCACACAGGCCAAACTGGTGGGCACCGATCCGGACACCGATTTAGCGGTATTGAAAATCAAGTTGGATAAATTGCCTGTCATGGTGTTGAGTAATTCAGATCAATTGCAAGTCGGTGACATTGTGCTGGCCATTGGCAACCCATTCGGTGTTGGACAGACCGTGACCAGTGGCATTGTGTCTGCGCTGGGACGAAATCAACTCGGTATCAATACCTTTGAAAACTTCATTCAAACCGATGCCGCGATCAACCCGGGTAATTCCGGCGGCGCACTGGTGGATGTGCAGGGCAATTTGTTGGGAATCAACACGGCCATTTATTCACGTTCCGGCGGCAGCATGGGCATAGGTTTTGCCATACCAGTCAACACTGCGCGTCAAGTGTTGGAAGGCATTGTCAAACAAGGCCAAGTGGTGCGAGGCTGGATAGGTGTAGAGCCCACTGAAATCACACCTGATCTGGTCAAAACATTCAATGTGCAAAAAAGCAGTGGTGTGATCATCACTGGCGTGTTGCAAACTGGACCTGCATTCAAGGCCGGGGTTCGACCGGGAGACGTGTTGCTCAGTGTGCAAGGTGAACCAGTGCGTAACGTGGCTGAATTGCTTTCCCGTGTCTCCGCCCTCAAACCTGGCCAACCTGCACGCATGAAAGTGTTACGCCAAAGCGATGAAATCGAATTGACCGTGACGCCTGCGCAACGGCCTAAGGCTAAAACTGTGCCCCGCTGACATGGCGCAACGACATCAACTTCTTGGTTTGTGCAACGAGTTGCTGCAACCGCAATTGTTCAAAGACTACTGTCCCAACGGGTTGCAGGTAGAGGGCCGTACCGAGGTTAAAAAAATCGTCTCGGGGGTGACGGCCAGCTTGGCCTTCATCCAAGCCGCCCTTGATGATGGCGCTGACACTCTGCTGGTTCACCACGGCCTGTTTTGGCGCGGCCACGATGGCAGCGTCACCGGTTGGCTCAAGCAACGACTGGCATTGCTGCTGGCGCATGACATCAATTTGCTGGCCTATCACTTGCCCTTGGACGCCCATGAGACCTGGGGTAACAATGCGCAACTAGGGATGCACATGGGTTGGCAACCGGAGGGTCGATTTGGCGACCAGCGCATTGGTTGGCTGGGCACGCCTACGAACGGTTTGACAGACCCACTGCGACTTAAAAATGATTTGGAAGTCAAACTTGGCAGGGCAGTGGTTGCAGTGGTTCCCGATCCATCGCATCCCATCAAACGCATCGCCTGGTGCACTGGCGGCGCTCAATCTTGGTTCGAAGATGCCATCGCTGTCGGCGTAGATGCATTCGTTACCGGTGAAATTTCAGAGCCTCAGGCGCATTTAGCGAATGAAACCGGAGTCGCTTTTTTTGCCTGTGGGCATCACGCCACCGAGCGCTACGGCGCGCCCGCACTGGCGCAATATGTCGCTGCAGAATTGGGCGTGGCGCACCGCTTTATAGATATCAACAATCCTGCATAGCTCAGACAAATCCATGGCCGCGCGAGACGACTCATTGCCGATTGCACTGACCATGGGTGACCCGGCCGGTATAGGGCCAGAAATCATTTGGAAAGCTTTCGCCAGCCACAGCCAACAGATGAAGGCTTGTTGCGTGATCGGCAACTTGACGCAGATGCGCCGACAACTTGACATACTCGCTCCACAACTGCCACAGGGAATAGCTTGCTCAGAGGTTTTTCATGTCAGCGATGCGCTCAAATTGCCGCCTGGACAACTCGCTGTGATGAATGTGTCACCAGATGCTGAGGTAGAAATGGGGTTGGTCAGTGCCGCCGCTGGACGCATGGCGGCCGATGCAGTCACTTGGGCGGCGATGGCGGCGCTGCGTGGTGAAGTCCGCGCGGTGGTGACTGCCCCATTGAATAAAAAAGCGCTCTCTTTAGCGGGTGTGGACTATCCCGGACATACCGAAATGCTGCAAGCATTGGCTGCCCAACACCTGGGTATTTCTTTGGATGAACTGCCTGTGCGAATGATGCTCAGCAGTCCCACTCTGCGGGTGGTACTGGTCAGCATCCATGTCTCACTGCGTCAAGCCATTGAAGCGGTAACGACAGCCAATGTGCTGCAGACCTTGCAAATCACTCACCGCAGCTGGCCAACCATGTTTGGACGTTCACCGCGTATTTGGGTGGCAGGCTTGAACCCGCATGCAGGTGAACAAGGACTGTTCGGAGCGGAAGAGATCAGCGACATCGCACCCGCGATAGACAAGGCTCGCGCACAAGGAATTGATGTCCAAGGCCCGTTTCCCCCGGACACAGTTTTCATGCAAGCGCATCTGACCACAGGACCTTCAGCGCCAGATGTTGTGCTGGCCATGTACCACGACCAAGGGCTGATTCCGGTGAAGTATTCGGGCTTGGAGTTGGGGGTCAACCAAACGCTGGGCTTGCCGTTCATTCGCACCAGTCCAGACCATGGAACCGCATTTGATATTGCCGGCAAAGGGCAGGCTGATCCGTCCAGCCTGCTTGCAGCCTTGACAGCTGCCAACTTCAAAACACCCAATCACTGAGTACCTTAGAAGTATATTTCTATGCTTTCTCACTTTGCCTTGTAAAACCCTTTGAAATACGACCTCTGGTTTTTACCTAAACCGCTCGGTTAGAATTGAGGGTTTTCGATATTCGCAATGGAACTTAGAGGCCTTTCATGAGTGAAACCACTGTAGACACCGGTAAGCGCACCTGGCTGATCGCCTCAGGTTGCGCCGGAGCAGTCGGGGGAGCGGCAGTCGCTATCCCTTTTGTCAGCACTTTCAGCCCCTCCGAGCGTGCCAAAGCCGCCGGTGCCGCGGTGGAGGTTGATATCTCAGCTATCAAACCAGGAGAAAAACTCACCGTCGAGTGGCGTGGCAAACCGGTGTGGATCATCCGCCGCACGCCCGAGCAATTGGAAGCCTTGAAAAAGGTCGAAGCCCAGTTGGCCGACCCTGAATCGAAACGCAAACCAGATGAACTCACGCCAACATACGCGCGCAACCAAGCCCGTTCCATCAAACCTGAGTTTTTTGTCGGCGTTGGTATTTGTTCACATCTAGGCTGCTCTCCCAGCGATAAATTCCAAATGGGACCGCAAGCTTCATTACCGGACGACTGGCAGGGCGGTTTTCTTTGCCCCTGTCACGGTTCCACATTCGATATGGCAGGTCGCGTGTTTAAAAACAAACCTGCTCCAGACAACCTCGAAGTTCCTCCCCACATGTATCTATCAGACAGTCGTTTGGTAATTGGCGAAGACAAAAAGGCTTAAAGGCAACCACCATGGCTGAATTCAAAGAGATTTCCCCTAACGCTCCGCTGGCGGAGCAAGCGCTCAATTGGGTTGACAACCGTTTTCCGTTGTCCAAGATGTACAGAGAGCATTTGAGCGAGTACTACGCACCGAAAAATTTCAACTTCTTGTACTTTTTTGGCGTGTTGTCCTTGCTGGTATTGGTGATTCAAATCGTCACAGGTATATTTTTGGTCATGCACTACAAACCAGACGCAGCCATGGCTTTTGCGTCTGTTGAATACATCATGCGTGACGTTCCTTGGGGCTGGTTGATACGCTATATGCACTCCACTGGCGCATCGGCATTTTTTATCGTGGTCTACATGCACATGTTCCGCGGCCTCATTTACGGTTCATACCGCAAACCGCGCGAACTGGTGTGGTTGTTTGGTTGCGCCATTTTTCTGGCTTTGATGGGTGAAGCTTTCATGGGCTATTTGCTGCCTTGGGGCCAGATGTCTTATTGGGGCGCACAAGTGATTGTGAATTTGTTCTCAGCTATTCCTTTCATCGGACCTGATTTGGCTTTGTTGATACGCGGTGACTATGTGGTCGGAGACGCTACGCTCAACCGCTTCTTCAGTTTCCATGTGATCGCTGTTCCCTTGGTGTTGTTGGGCTTGGTGGTCGCACACATCATCGCTTTGCACGAAGTCGGCTCTAACAACCCTGACGGTATTGAAATCAAAGCCACCAAAGATGCCAGCGGCAAGCCTTTGGACGGCATTCCTTTTCACCCTTATTACACCGTGCACGACATCATGGGCGTGATGGGCTTTTTGCTGGTTTTTTCAGCCATCATCTTTTTTGCCCCTGAGTTTGGCGGTTACTTCTTGGAATACAACAACTTTATTCCTGCTGACCCGTTAAAAACACCGTTGCACATCGCACCCGTTTGGTATTTCACGCCTTACTACTCCATGCTGCGTGCCATCACCAGCGAAATGATGTATGCGCTCATCGTCTGTGTGATTGCTGCTGCTTACCTCGGTGCCACGCGCGCCGCCATCAGCAACACACTCAAGTCGGTGATCATTGGAGGTGCTGTGGTGTTGGTTGGCGCCATGTTTGCTATTGACGCCAAATTCTGGGGCGTGGTGGTCATGGGTGGCGCTGTCGTCATTTTGTTCTTCTTGCCATGGCTGGACAATTGCGCGGTCAAATCCATCCGTTTCCGTCCTGATTGGCACAAATACCTTTACGTTGTGTTTGTGATTGACTTCTTTATCTTGGGCTACCTGGGTATGCAACCGCCGTCTGCCATTGGTGAACGTGTTTCTCAGGTCGGCTCACTGTTTTACTTTGGCTTCTTTCTGCTGATGCCTTGGTGGAGCCGACTAGGTGAGACCAAGCCAGTACCGGCTCGCGTCAACTTTGTCGCACACTGAAACAGCACGGAGCACACCATCATGAAAAAATTCATTCTCAGCGTGTTGGTCAGCTTGGCTGTCAGCTTGCCTGCTTTTGCAAATACCGACACCATTGCCTGGGACAAAGCACCCAACAAACTCAATGATTTGGGTTCTCTGCAACATGGCGCCAAGTTATTTGTTAACTATTGCTTGAATTGCCATGCGGCTGCGTACATGCGCTTTAACCGCTTGACCGACATTGGCTTGACCGAGCAGCAAATCAAAGACAACCTGTTGTTCACGACCGATAAGGTAGGCGAGACCATGAAAATCGCCATGGACCCCAAACAAGGCAAAGACTGGTTTGGCGGCAACCCACCCGATTTGACTGTGATCGCTCGTTCAAGGTCGGGTCATGGTGGCACCGGCGCAGATTACTTGTATACCTATTTGCGCAGCTATTACAGAGATCCTGCCAAGGCCACAGGATGGAATAACTTGGCATATCCGAATGTAGGCATGCCCCATGTGTTGTGGGAACTGCAAGGCGAGCGTCAACCGGTATACGACACCATAGAGTCTCATGGCCACGAAACCCATGTTTTCACAGGCTGGAAACAGGTCACGCCCGGCAAGATGAGCCCGACAGAGTACGATGAGGCTGTCGGTGACTTGGTCAACTACATGCAATGGATGTCTGAACCCGCTCAAAACACCCGCGTGAAAATCGGGGTCTGGGTCATGATTTTTCTGTTGATTTTCATGTTCATTGCCTGGCGATTGAATGCTGCGTTCTGGAAAGATATTCGCTAAAACGAATCAACTTCAACCCGCTTTGGCGGGTTCTTACAATGGGTCTACTCAGGCCTGTTAAACCTTTTATATTTCAGGAGCCACGCTCATGATGGTCTTGTACTCTGGGACAGTTTGTCCTTTTTCCCACCGTTGCCGGTTTGTATTGTTTGAAAAAGGCATGGATTTTGAAATCCGTGATGTAGATCTCTACAACAAGCCTGAAGACATCAACGTGATGAATCCCTATGGGCAGGTACCCATCTTGGTTGAGCGAGACCTCATTTTGTATGAATCCAACATCATTAATGAATACATCGATGAGCGTTTTCCGCACCCCCAGCTGATGCCCGGCGACCCAGTGGACCGTGCCAGAGTGCGTTTGTTTTTGCTGAACTTTGAAAAAGAGTTGTTCACGCATGTCACTTTGCTGGAGTCTCGTGTCCAGAAAAGCAATGAAAAAGTGCTGGAGAAAGCGCGTTCACATATCCGTGATCGCTTGACACAACTCGCGCCCGTATTTCTGAAAAATAAATTCATGTTGGGAGACAATTTCTCTATGCTGGATGTGGCTATCGCTCCCTTGTTGTGGCGCTTGGATCACTATGGCATTGAGTTGTCTAAGAACGCTGCTCCGTTACTGAAATATGCCGAGCGTATTTTCTCCAGACCGGCCTACATCGAGGCGCTGACGCCATCTGAAAAGGTGATGCGTAAATAAATCGCATGATCAATATTTCTCAGTCAACCTCTACCCGACCTTATTTGGTCCGGGCACTGCATCAATGGTGTACTGATAACGGCTACACCCCCTATGTTGCTGTGACGGTGGATCAAACGGTTCAGGTGCCGCGTGATTACGTGAATAACGGCGAGATTGTTCTGAATGTGAGTTTTGATGCCACCAGTGGGTTGGAGTTAAGCAACGAATTCATAGAATTCAAAGCCCGGTTTGGCGGTGTGGCCAGAGAAATTGTCGTGCCAATGGACAGGGTGCTTGCCATTTATGCGCGTGAAAATGGCCAGGGAATGGCGTTTCCTGCGCCTTCTGCCTCTGACATTGACCATGCAAAACAAACGGCGCAGTCAGATGAATCCCCGACTCCCCCGTCCCCTGCGTCGACCCGTCCTCAACTGAAACGGATTAAATAATCTGTCGGCCGGTTTTTACGCCCTTGGCCTTGGGTAGAATACAGACATTGCCGATTTAGCTCAGTTGGTAGAGCAACCGCCTTGTAAGCGGTAGGTCATCAGTTCGAATCCGATAATCGGCACCAATTAAAAAGCCAGCACCTCCTAAAGAGGTGCTGGCTTTTTTCATTCCACGCCGAACTGATGGGGGTTCTTGCCTGTGAAGCTCGCATAAAAAAGTTTGATCTTTTTCATGTCGGCTTCAATATCACCCGTCAGTACAAAGGCGGGACCCAAGCCCAGGCGTTTATTGCCAAAATCCAAATACCCTGGAATCACCGGAACTTCTGCGCCTAGCGCCACATAATAAAAACCGGTTTTCCAATAGTTCACTTTGCTACGCGTGCCTTCGGGCGGTATGACAATGTGCAAATCCGTTGGCGAATGGCGAAGCAGTGAGATGCAGTTTTCAACCGTGTGATTTGAGCTTTCCCTGTTCACAGAAATACCGCCCAGCCAACGCATGAGCGGGCCGAATGGAAATCTGAACAATTGGTGCTTGCCCATCCAATGGATATGCATCTTCAGTGCAAAAGCAGCCAGCAAGGTAAAAGGAAAATCCCAATTGCTGGTATGCGGCGCGGCAATCACCACACTTTGGCGTACATCAGCAGGCATGCTTCCGTGCAATGTCCAGCCCAATCGATGCAATAACCACGATGAAAAATGCTCAAGTGCAGACGCCACAATGGGCGTAGTGAAAATAGTACGACGCATACAAAACCTGTTTTATTTATGTCACAAAGATAACACCGGATTGTGGCGTCTACGACAACACAAAAAATCAGCGTGACATCACTTTGATACGTATGCGTTGAACGTTATGCCCCTTGCTGCGTAAATGCGCGCAAAGCGAAGGCAACAATTGGCGCAGCTTGGCTGCTGCCGCATTGTGCGCGACCAACAAACACCAGCAATCTTCATCTATGGGTCCGGCCTTGATGTGCAGTGATAAGCCAGCAGGCAAAACCGTTTCAATCGTATGCAAGTAAAGCGAGGACTTTTGATGCAAAGCCAGCATCCCGGACAGCGTGTCAGACTGTGCAATGGCATCCATCACACCATTACGTTGGGGCAGGGTTGGGGGAGGACGGCTCATACCGAATTATGGACTCACACACAGGTAAAATGGCTGACTTCTACAAAGGAACCTGCGTCCATAGCTCACCATCCGGTCAGGCGTGGACAAATAGCTTGTATGGCCTTCAATCCACTGACCTATATTTTTGGCAGCCGCAATGACCGGTTGCTCAAGACTTACCGTAAAACCTTAGAGCGCATCAACGCCTTAGAAATTCCGTTGGAATCATTGAGCGATGAAGCTTTAAAAGCCAAAACCACTGAACTCAAACAACGCCATAAGCAAGGCGAAAGCCTGGACAATTTATTGCCAGAAGCTTTTGCTGTCGTGCGTGAAGGTTCTAAACGCGTGATGAAGATGCGTCACTTCGATGTGCAGATGCTCGGCGGCATTGCTTTGCATCAAGGGAAAATTGCCGAAATGAGAACCGGTGAAGGTAAGACGCTGACGGCAACCTTGGCTGTCTACCTCAATGCCTTGAGTGGACGCGGCGTACATGTTGTGACCGTCAATGACTATTTGGCAAACCGTGATGCGCAATGGATGGGACGTCTTTATAACTTTCTGGGTTTATCGGTGGGTGTCAATCTCGCGCAACTGACCAGAGAGGAAAAGCAAAATGCTTACCTCAGTGACATCACATACGGCACCAATAACGAGTACGGCTTTGATTACCTGCGCGACAACATGGTGTATGAATTTGCCGATAGAGTGCAACGAAAACTCAATTACGCCATTGTTGACGAGGTTGACTCTATTTTGATTGACGAGGCGCGCACGCCATTGATCATCAGTGGCCAAGCCGAAGACCATACGCAAACCTACTTGGCCATGAACAAAGTCGTTCCCCATCTGACCCGCCAAGAAGGCGAGTTGGATTTGCGAACAGGTGAAGGTGTCATCACCCCGGGCGACTTCACGCTTGACGAAAAATCTCACCAGGTTTACCTGACAGAACTCGGTCACGAGAAGGCGGAAAAAATTCTCTCTGACATGGGGTTATTGCCTGCTGGTGCGTCTTTGTATGACCCGATGCACATCGGTTTGGTTCACCATTTGTATGCGGCATTGCGTGCTCAGCACCTTTATCACTTAGACCAGCATTACGTGAATCAGGGTGGCGAAATCATCATTGTCGATGAGTTCACTGGTCGCTTAATGTCAGGTCGTCGTTGGAGCGATGGATTGCATCAAGCGGTTGAGGCCAAGGAAGGCGTCGCCATCCAGGCTGAAAACCAGACCATGGCGTCCATCACTTTCCAAAACTATTTTCGCTTGTATGAAAAACTCAGTGGTATGACCGGTACTGCGGATACCGAGGCCTATGAGTTTCAGGAAATCTACGGCTTGGAAACTGTCATCATTCCACCGAACAAACAAAGCAGTCGTGAAGATCAATTAGATCGCGTCTATAAAACCACCGAGGAAAAATACAAAGCGGCGATTGACGATATCAAAGAATGTCATGGTCGAGGTCAACCAGTGCTGGTGGGCACCACGTCCATCGAATTATCAGAATTGCTCTCTGGCATGCTCGACGCTGCCGGGTTAAAGCATCAAGTACTCAACGCCAAACAACACGCTAGCGAAGCCGATATCGTGGCGCAGGCAGGCGCTCCCAAATCCATCACCATTGCTACCAACATGGCCGGGCGCGGAACCGATATTGTGTTGGGCGGCAATGTGGAAAAAGCCATCGATAAATTAATGGCAGAAGACCAATTAAGTGAAAGCGACAAAACTGTCCAAGCGCAGCAGTTGCGGCAAGCTTGGCTTAAAGACCATGAATTCGTCAAGTCGGTCGGCGGCTTGCGCATCATCGCGACCGAACGTCACGAATCAAGACGCATCGACAACCAATTGCGCGGTCGCTCAGGCCGTCAGGGCGACCCTGGCTCTTCACGCTTTTACCTCAGCCTTGACGACTCGTTGATGCGTATTTTTGCTGGCGAGCGCGTCAAAGCCATCATGGACAGGCTGAAGATGCCAGAAGGTGAGGCTATTGAGGCTGGCATGGTCACGCGCAGCATTGAAAGCGCACAGCGCAAAGTAGAAGCCCGTAACTTTGATATCCGCAAGCAATTGTTGGAATATGACGATGTTTCCAACGACCAGCGCAAAGTGATTTACCAGCAACGCAATGACATTTTGGATGCCAGCAACCTGACCGCACAAATTGCCAGTTTGCGCGAAGGTTGCTTTGAAGATTTGGTGCGCCAGTTTGTACCTGTTGAGTCGGTGGAAGAACAATGGGACATAGCTGGGTTACAACATGTGTTGCGCAATGACTGGCATATTGAATTACCGTTGATGCAACATATTGAAAACGCGCAGGCCATCACTGACGAGGATATTTTGCACATGGTCGTGCAAGCCGCGCATGAAGCATTCCATAGCAAAATCAACTTGGTAGGCGTCGAACAATTCACACCGTTCATGCGTGCTGTGCTGCTGCAAAATATCGATAGCCATTGGCGCGAGCATTTGTCTTCGTTGGATTATTTGCGCCAAGGTATCCATTTGCGTGGCTATGCGCAAAAACAGCCCAAGCAAGAATACAAGCGCGAAGCCTTTGAGCTGTTCGGTCAGTTGTTGGACATGGTGAAAAATGAAGTCACCCGTATTCTGATGACTGTGCAAATTGAAACGGCCAGCCAGGTCGAGGACGCAGCGCAGGCCATAGAACAACGTGCGGACGCCGTGACCAATCTCACATACTCAGCGCCGGATGAAACGGGTCAGCCTCAGTTATTTGGCGTGACTGCTTCGGATGCTGCTTCTGAACAAGTTGCCGTGGTCGGACGCAATGAGCCATGTCCTTGCGGCAGCGGCAAAAAATACAAGCAATGCCACGGTAAATTGGTCTGACGCATGGCTGTCAATCTACATATATCTCTACCCGAAGAATTACACGCGGTCGCCGGTGTAGAAATTGGCATCACTGAGGCAGGCGTGCGCAAAGCCAACCGCAAAGACCTGACCGTCATCACTTTAGAGGCGGGTACATCGGTCGGTGCAGTGTTCACCCAAAACCGCTTTTGTGCCGCTCCAGTGCAATTGTGCAAACAGCATCTTGCAACGGGTACTGGCATACGTGCATTGGTGATCAACACAGGCGTGGCGAATGCAGGCACAGGAGAGAGCGGGTTACAAAATGCTTTCGCTGTATGCGAGGCGGTTGCCGCGCAACTGGGTGTCAAGCCGCAACAAATTCTTCCGTTTTCAACCGGCGTCATCATGGAGCCTTTACCCGTGCAACGCATAGTCGATGGGTTACCCCAAGCCATTGCCGCGCGATCTGCTGATCACTGGTCACAGGCCTCTCACGCCATCATGACCACCGACACCTTGCCCAAAGCCATCAGTCGGCAAGTAACTATCGATGGCCATACTGTCACCATCACGGGTATCTCTAAGGGCGCAGGCATGATTCGTCCGAACATGGCCACCATGTTAGGTTTCATTGCTACCGATGCTGACATTGCGCCTGGTTTGATGAACGCGTTGGCTCATGATTTGGCAGAAGCGTCGTTCAATCGCATCACCATCGATGGCGATACATCGACCAATGATTCCTTTGTGGTCATGGCCACCGGCAAAGCGGGCAATACCCAAGTCACCCACTGGCAAAGCCCTGGCGCAATTGCTTTGAAACAACATTTGACAGAGATTGCCCGCTGGCTGGCGCAGGCGATTGTGCGTGATGGTGAGGGTGCGACCAAGTTCATCACCGTCCATATCGAAGGCGGACGCGACGCCGCTGAATGCCGACAGGTGGCCTATGCGATTGCACATTCACCTTTGGTCAAAACCGCTTTCTTTGCCAGCGACCCGAACCTCGGGCGTATTCTGGCTGCCGTTGGTTATGCAGGTATTGCCGATTTGGACCAAGGTCAAATTGATTTGTATTTGGATAACGTACATGTGGCCACTCGTGGCGGCCGTCATCCCGACTACCTGGAAGAAGACGCGCAACGCGTGATGAAACAGGACGAAATCACTGTGCGTGTATTGCTTGGTCGAGGACAAGCGCATGATCAAGTGTGGACTTGCGACCTGAGCCACGAGTATGTCACCATCAATGCGGATTACCGCAGCTAAGCCATGAACGAATCTCTGGATCGCTTGCTGCACCGCGCTGAATTGCTGATGGCGCGCATAGAGCGTGTCTTGCCTCAACCCCTGCATGCCCCGGACTGGCACGCAGGCATAGCCTTTCGCTATCGCAAGCGCAGCAGCGGCCATGGTGTACTTGAACCAGTGCGACATATCGGTCAGATGTCGTTGAACGATTTGAAAGAAATCGATCAACAAAAAGAAAAAATCCAGCGCAATACTGTGCAATTTATCGAAGGCAAGCCAGCCAACAACGTACTGCTGACCGGCGCGCGCGGAACAGGTAAATCCTCGCTGGTCAAAGCCTGTCTCCATACTTATGCGGCTCGCGGTTTGCGCTTGATAGAAGTCGACAAACAAGACATGATTGATTTGCCCGACATCATTGAAGTGGTGGCTGATCGGCCTGAAAAATTCATTATTTTTTGCGATGACTTGAGTTTTGACGAAGGTGAACCCGGCTACAAAGCACTCAAGTCCATACTTGACGGCACTGTCGCTGCAGCCACTGCCAATGTGCTCATCTACGCCACCAGCAACCGTCGCCATTTACTGCCGGAGTACATGAAGGACAACCTCAGCTACACGCATACCGACGATGGTGAGGTTCATCCGGGTGAAGTGATTGAAGAAAAAATTTCCTTGTCCGAACGTTTTGGTTTATGGGTGAGTTTTTATCCTTTCAGCCAAGACGAGTATTTGCATATCGTTGACCAGTGGCTGGCCTCATTGCAGGTCCCGCCAAACTTATGGGCCCAGGCTCATCCCGAATCGCTGGTGTGGGCGCTGGAGCGGGGGTCGCGCAGTGGCAGAGTGGCGTATCAGTTCGCACGCGATTTCGCTGGTCGATTAAATTCGTTGGGCGCATGACATCACCTGTACCTACAAGCGTTCGCATAGTGGATGCCAATCTGCCGCGCACGGGTGGTGCTGAACGTCCACTGACGCAAGTGGCCGTGGGTGTGTTGTTCCGCAAAGATGGTCGCTTTCTTTTGACCACCCGTCCTGCAGGCAAAGCCTACGCAGGTCACTGGGAATTTCCGGGCGGAAAAATTGAACCTGGTGAAACGGTTGCCCAAGCCTTGGTTCGCGAGTTAGAAGAAGAATTAGGCATCACAGCCACTGAGCTGTTACCTTGGAGGACCGAGCGAATTGACTATCCACACGCATGGGTTGAATTGCATTTTTGCAAGGTCTTTCAGTGGCAAGGTGAATTGCAAATGAAAGAAGGCCAGCAGTTTTCGTGGGAATATTTGCCCGTCAGCGTGACACCGTTGTTAGCCGGTACGGTACCGGTATTGGCGTGGCTGGATCAGGCGCAAAGCTCTATTTCAAATTCCGCGTTTCCTACAGCGGTTTGAGTTTTACCTTCCCAGTTCTGGTGTACCAGACGCACCCAGACCATCATTCGATTGCCGCTGATCTCGGGCACCAGACCTAGAGTCTCATCGATGAATAAACGCATCATTTGAAAACGCCCTTGAGGAAGCGCTTGTTGGAATTGGCCTTGTTGCGCAATCACGCGTTGCGGCGATCCGCTTTCACGAAGAAGGCGCATCAGCAAGCTGACACTTTCGTGCAAGGCTTTCAAGGGTTCTGACCATTTCAAAATATCTTGTCGGCGCAAATCCGGATCGCGTTGCTGCCAGGCGTGATAACCGGGCAAATCGAATGCACAAGTGCCGCCTGGCACGGCCACACGGTTGCGCAAACTGCTGAGAAAATCACTTTCGGTCACACATTGGCTGATGCGCGCACCTTGCGTATTGAAACCTTGCAGACATTTATCAATGTTCGATAGCAATTCATCCAGCACATTTTCAGACACAGACGGGTTGCCGCGGTAACTGTTGAATTGGTGTTTATGTCGCTCAAGTTCTTTTAAGATGTCCGACTTCAAGTCAGAGCGGCCACCGACATCGACGATTTCAAACAATGTGGTGAGTGCGAAATGGTGGTCAATCTCGGATGAACGAAGCAGCAGGTGCTCAAATCGCCCAAGCAAATATTCCAAACGCAGATAAGTGCGAATTCGTTCGTTAAATGGATGTTCGTAGAGAATCACAAAACGCGCAGACCCAAGGTTTTTGAAAACAACAGAAATGATAACCGCTAGTCAAGCCTGAAATCGGCTTGTCTGGCCTAAAAATACAGTTGGATGTTGTCAGCACAATCTGCCAAGTATTGCAAATTGTCCGAGTCATTGAAAACGACCCAGTCAGCTGCTGACAAACGCTGTGCACGGGAAGCTTGGGTTTCCATGATTTGTTTCACCATCGCAGGAGCCAAATGACTTCTCTTTGTTACTCGCCGAATTTGAGTCTCTGCTGAGCAATCGATGACGAGTACACGGTCGAGTTTTTGGCGCCAATGGGCAGATTCAACCAGCAAGGGAATATCCAGGACAACCAAGGGTTTACCCTCTCTTTTGATTTGAATTTCAGATGCGTTGATCAAATCAAGAACCATAGGGTGCAACAGCGATTGAAGTTGTAGCTTGGCTTGGGGCTGGTTAAACACCAACTCGCGCATACGTTCACGCTGGAGGCTGCCATCCTCTGCTACAAATTGATCACCAAACAGTCGTTGAATTTCTGGCATGGCCGCGCCATGGGGAGCCGTCAATTGGCGTGACAACGCGTCAGCATCGATGACATCCCAACCTCTTTGTTTTAACAAGCCCGCCATGGTTGATTTGCCGCTGCCAATGCCGCCAGTCAGTCCAATGCGTTTGAATACTGTGTGAGCCATAGGTCGGAGTCTATAAGACCCAGAGGCTACATGATCTGCCCCAGTTGGAACACAGGCAAATACAAAGCCACCACCATGCCTCCCACCAGACCACCCAGCACCACGACGAGCACGGGTTCAATCAGTTGCGTAAGAGATTGCACTTGGTGTGCCAGTGCCTCGTCTTGTGCATCTGCCGCCTTGTTCAACAATGCAGACAAGGTACCCGATTGTTCGCCGATATCGATCAACTGAACCAATATAGGTGGATAAAGACCAGAAAAAATGACTGGGTAAGCGTATGTAGCTACGCTCAATTGTCGCAAGGCTTCAGACAGACTGATGCCTTGCAATACTTTGTCGTGTACCGCCAGCGTTGACAGGGCATACATTCGGTTGCTACATGTGCTGGCAACAATATGCAGTGTGTCCAGCAGCGGAAGACCTGACTGCACCAACATAGCCATACAGCGTGTCCAGACAACCAGATTGGCGCTGCTGAGCAAAGTTGAAAGCACCGGCACGCGCAAGGACCAGACCGCCCATTGCCATTGCCAGCGCTCATTTTTTTGATATTGCCAACGTAAGAAAAAAATGATCACCAACAAAGCCATGACAGTGGGGCCCCCCCAACGCAGCAAATGACGACTCATGCCGAGAATCAGTTGGGTTGCTAAAGGTAAGTCAGCCCCAAAGGAAGCAAAAATAGATTGAAAGACAGGCACCACCCAAATCAGAACGACCGCCACGACGCCCAAGGCAATCAGCAATACAGCGGCCGGATAAACCAATGCCATGCGGACTTGACGCTTAAGTTGTTGTTGCCTTTCGGTATGCATGGCCAGTCGGTTGAGCACATCGTCCAAATTGCCAGACAGCTCGCCTGCAGCTACCATTTGGCAATACACATGGTCAAACACCCCATGTTCTTGCAAAGCCTGTTGCAATGACCAACCCGCTTGAATACGCGATATCAGCTGGCCCACCACCACAGCCATGCTTGGACTGCCCAATCCCTTGTGGATCGCTTCAAGAGACTCCAGCAAAGGAACGCCAGAGGACACCAGTGTGGCTAATTGGCGGGTGAAAGCCGTTAATTGCCGTGTGTCAACGGAGGATGCAGACAACTTGTAAATGGATTTGGGCTGCCCTTGTGAATCCGCAGTCTCAAAAATATTATTCATGGGTGGCCGCAAACACTTCTTCCGTCGTGGTTTCACCGGCGGCGACCTTGCGCATGCCGGCTTCGCGCAGGCTGCACATGCCTTCGTGTGTCGCTTGAAGTCCAAGTTCGAGTGCACTTGCTTGTTGCACCATCAGGCTTTGCAAAGCATGCGTGATGGGCATGACTTGGTGGATAGCCAAGCGCCCCTTGTACCCATCCAAACATAAGTGACATCCCACGGCGCGGTAAGCGGTGTCATTTGACAATCGTTGTTTGCAAGCAATACATAAGCGTCGCAACAAGCGTTGGGCACAGATCAGGGTGACGCTGCTGGCGAGGTTAAAACCAGCAATGCCCATGTGACTTAGACGTGCAAGCGTTGAAGGTGCGTCATTGGTGTGCAAAGTAGACAAAACCAAATGACCGGTTTGCGAGGCTTTGATGGCAATATCGGCAGTCGCCAGATCACGAATTTCCCCCACCATCAAAATGTCTGGATCCTGACGCAGCAGCGATCGCAGAGCAACTTCAAAGCTCAGTCCAATTCGGTCATTGACATTCACTTGATTCGCGCCAGCCAGCACAATCTCAGACGGGTCTTCTACCGTGGCAATATTGACACCAGGCGTATTCAAGTGGTTTAAGCAGGTATACAAAGTGACGGTTTTGCCTGAACCCGTCGGACCAGTGATCAACACCATACCGTTCGGGCGGTGAATGGCTTGGAGCAATTGGGCGAGTTCCTTTTCCGGCATACCTAAGGCTTCAAAGCTCAGCTGCTGAGATTGCATATCCAGAATACGTAACACCAGTTTTTCGCCATGCAAGGTGGGTAGGCTGCTGACACGCATGTCTACCAAGCGATGGTTGACCGCCAGTTGCATCCGACCGTCTTGCGGCAATCGCTTTTCGGCAATATCTAATCGAGATTGCACCTTGATACGCGAAATGATTTGTTCTCGCAGACTTGCTGCGGGTGCTGGCATTTCGTACAACTTGCCGTCGCGTCGAACACGCACGCGAAGCAAGTTATCAAACGGCTCAAGATGGATATCTGACGCTTGCAATTCCAGGCTGTGTTGAAGAAGTTGCGACAACCATTCAACGGCTTGCAAGTCTGGCGGCGCTTGGCGTTCAGTCGTCGTTAGGCGTGTATTCATAGCTACTACTTTAAACATCAAAGCGTTGAACTGAGTCAGTTTCGATGACTGAATAAGCCATAGCTACTTAAACATCTGGCAGTTCAGTCAATGCACTGCTGACCACGTGATGGTCGCAAGACGGTGAGTCATGGACTGACTAACACAATGATGCACTGGTGATCACCACCCATATTCCATCAGACAGCTATGTGTCGCTGGGCAAAAAAAAATGCAGCATGCACAGCATGGCGTCTTGTGATGTTCATGCGGTGCAGTAAGTTCTGATATGCAATCCGCCAGTTAAGATGGCACAGCGAAATCAGGCTAAGTGAACATCAACGCCAAATAAGCGGGGTCATCCAGTAGGCTGTTATTGACAAAGTAAGCCAATCGCAGCATCAGGTAATAGGCAGTGGTTAACCACTCTTGCAGATTCATTGACGGCATTATCTTGTGTTAATTTACCGATTCGGAATGATTTATTTACGCTAAAGTGTTCATCATTTAAAAAGGGAACCCCATGAAATTGACCATCAAAATAATTGCGCTTGTGTTGTTGTTGGGGGCGGTGAGTTTGCAATTAACCGGGCATGGTTATGTGTGGAGGGCGCTGACCAGCACATATTTACAAGGACATAGAACAGCAAATATTGACGACGCCAAAAATTTTGATCAGCGCATTATTGCCAAGGGAAACTCTACGCCGTGGCCCAAAGATCCGCGCTACAACCAAACGCCTTTGGCTGCCGATACGCTGGATTATTTGAAAAAATATGGCAGTGCCGCCTTTATCGTGGCACAAAAAGGCGCCTTGGTGCATGAGGAATATTTCGCGCCCTACAACGCCCAAAGTCTGACCAATGCCTTTTCCATGGCTAAAACCATCACCACATTGCAGGTCGGGATGGCCGTCAAACAGGGGTTCATCAGCAGTTTTGATGCGCCTTTGACCGAGCAAATCAAGGAATATGCGCAGGACCCGCGCGGACAAAAAGCCACCATTGCCCAACTCTCGGCCATGAAATCTGGCCATGAATGGGATGAAAGCTACTATTTGCCATTGAACATGACCACCGATTTGTACTATGGTAAAAATGCCGAGGCGTTAGTGCTTTCACATGGTTTTGAGCGCGATCCCGGCACCGCATACGAATACAGCAGTGGCAGTACCCAGTTGCTGGGTGTGTTTCTTAAACGTGCTTTGCAGGCCAAAGAGCCGGAGCTTTCCATCAGTGAGCATTTGTCCCGCAGCCTGTGGCAACCCTTGGGAATGGAAAACGATGCGCTCTATACGCTTGACCGTCCGGGCAGTGAAGGCGGCATGGAGCGAACCTACTGTTGTGTGTTTGCCAGTGCCCGTGATTTCGC
>Ga0209188_1001028_pt1 | contig 24001 bp, 22 predicted proteins | sample C_130625_EF_Meta_FD_187307 | JGI IMG/M metagenome (GOLD analysis project Ga0209188, IMG submission 187307) | Freshwater microbial communities from Lake Croche, Canada to study carbon cycling - C_130625_EF_MetaG (SPAdes) (version 2) | ecosystem: Environmental > Aquatic > Freshwater > Lake... | reverse complement strand
AAGCAACATAGTAGGTCTATTGGACCAATGGTTAACTTGACCCGTCAACCAGCCGAAGGTAGGAGCAGGGATGGTGGTTTCAGAATTGGAGAGATGGAACGTGACGTAATGATAGCTCATGGTATGTCACGTTTCTGTCGTGAACGTCTATATGATGTTTCAGATAAGTATTCAGTTCATGTTTGTAAGAAATGCGGTATGATTGCATCCTTTAATGACGGAAACAAAAACCGCATGTATGCAAATAATGATTTTACAATTCATTTGTGTAAGACATGTGATAATAAAACCGATTTTGCCAAGGTTGAAATTCCATACGCGTATAAGTTGATGGCGCAAGAGCTACAGACAATTAACGTGGTTCCACGAATTATTACCGAATAACGAATAAGTTGCGGAGTAATCTAAAATAAAGTATCTAAATTTCTCAATAAATAAATTCTATTTTTTATTACTTCAATATCTATTTTATTTTTATAATGTTCAGGGTTCTCTACAATTTGCTTCAATAAAAACATATCCTTTTCTAAATCACCAGATAATAAAATAACATTATCAGGAAAATACCCTTCTATATTACGACAACCCATATAAATAGGGGTAGTACCACATATTAGTGCATTGGTTATTTTCTCTGAAAAATAATGGTTTGATTGAAAGTTCTCTATGCATATGTGAAATTCATAATTCTCATATGGTTCCATCTCTTTAAATTCTCCCTTTACTCTTGGATCTCCCAAGTAATTATAGTACATACATCCTCGCCCATAAATATCAATAGGTAATTCGGTTTCCAATATTTTATTAATTAGTTCATGTCTGTATTTATGTCCCTGTTGTTTGTTCTTTTCACTTACCATCATAGAAATTTGTCGGTTTTTCGTAGGAGTATATTTTAATACAGGATTATGCCACATATGAGAGAACCTTTCTGTAAAAGGCTCTGGTAAATCATACTTATCACCAATATAATATTTTCCAATATACTGCTTCGCATACGTTACAAACTCATTCGTTAATCCTAAAAATAATATTGGTTCAAAAGCAAATCCGATTACATTTTTTTTTGGGATATGACCTATCTGAGGCATAGCCGTATTTAAAATAATTACATGAGTAAAATCATTGTCATTGGTAAAACATATTTCCTTGTTGGGTCCATAGTTCTCCATTAGCGATACTTCACATAATCTTTCATAAACCTCTTTGCAATTTTCGGATGGACAAAAACTAGAAAAAATACGAATACGATACATTATTCCAATTAGTATAAATATGTTTATATTTTTATGAATATAAATATATTTATGGACGATAATTTACCAAAAGTAAACGATAATAGTGAAATTAATGATATAAGACCAGGACCTAGTTTTAAAGGAATTACTTTTTCAAAATATAAGAAGCAAGATGTTAGAAAACAACTTATTGAAAGTATTAAAAACGGAAAACTTGAACCTGCTGCTAATTGGTCAGCGGAATTAATATGTGCGGGCCATTACATGGAATTATGGGAAATAATTTTACATTATACTGGAAAACATATTCATTTAGGAAACCCAAAAATCGTTATATATTTGCAGATGCGATTTGAAATATTCAAAAACGTTATTTTGCAAGGTCAATTTTTGAATGAATTACAATTAAGAAATCATCCTACCATTAGAAAAATGTTTGCTGAAATAATTAGCACCTTAACACTATCTAATAGAAAACATAGTTTTGAGCCGATTAAAATAAATAGAGAAGAAGAATTTGATATGACACAAATGACAGACCGGCTTAAAGCGCCATCTATGAATTATGCCGAGACGATTTTTAGAAAGGAAGACCCTAGAGAACTTTTTATAGCTATTAACGAATTTTCTTACCAAATATCTGAAGATGTTCATAGTACAATTACTGCTTGCTATTGGATTGAATGGATTATTGAATTTGATGCAATTTGTAAGAAAAGAAAACAACCATGCCTTTGTGAGCGCCGTAGTCAAATTGCAGTAGAGAAAAAATTTCAACGCGATATTATATGGTTGCTTTGGGATGCTCTTAATTTGTATTGTGAGAAACTTAATAATTCTTATATTGATAAACTTATGAAAGCCATATTGGATATATTTTGTATAAAATATACTAGTGCGTCATCCAAAAAAAGAAGATATCTACTTTATTTTGCTGTAGCATTATTAACCGAACAAGTACCACGTGATATAGACTTAATGACCAATAAACCTATGATACAAAATGTCGTAGATAAAATTAATGATGTCTATAAGCAAATAAAAAAACATGAAGAAAGCCCTAATACGGACTATTTGTTTGCGAATTTAGAACGAGAGAATACATTTGAAAAATCTATGAAAAAGATGGACATGGTTAATTCATTAGATATATTTAGTAATAAATAAAGTGTAATTACAAAATTTTTATATTGTAATTTATAAAGTAAATAATAAAAAGTTAATAATCATGGAAAAATGCAATGACAAAGAATTTCAATCTTATTGCGTAGATTCATTACCATTATTATCAGGAATTAAAATTCCTTTTATCAACATGTACAATGATTATGAAGCAATTTTTGTTTATTTTGAACATTCCATTCATGTTGAATTCATAATTAAAAACACAATATTAAAACTCGGTAATTCATGGAGTTATACAGTTGTTTGTTGTTATAGTAACTATAATTTTATACTTTCATTATGCTGTAAAATTTCCGAAAACATTAAAGTTTTAAAAATAAATAATAACGACACTGATATATTAAAATATAATAATTTTATTAATATGTTTCATGGTGAAAAAATTTTTATTTATGATGAGAACATTGTAATAATTAATGATTCCATACATGAATTTTTACATTGGGATTATGTTGGAATTAAATTAACAAAGGATAATTATCACTATAATGGTTCATGTTGTTTGATATCAAAAGATTTTGCTATAGATATATCAAATAATCTCATAGATGAAAAATATAAACTTCCTGACGAAAATGTAGTTAATAAATTTGTTTCAATCAATAAATATGATGATGACTGTTTTGCTTGTGATAAACACTGCTATTTTAATTTAAACTATAAAATGTGTGAAGACTATTATAATACTACACACTACAAAATATTAAATTTAGAGTTATATTCTTTAAATAAAACTGAATTATTGAACCATTTTAAACATTTTGGGTATTATGAGAAAAAGAAATCTCATTTGAAAAACAAAGATATGCATAAATATATTGCAGAGTATTGTGATTTTGATATTCAATTTGATTCAGAACATTACGCCTATTTTAACCCATCGTTAGCACATCTTAATAGAATAGAGTTATTGAGACATTACAATACAATAGGAAAATATCATAAAAATATAAAGGCCTTTGATTCAGAATTTCCAGTTAATGAGAAGCAATGTACTTTAAAAATTGATAATCAATCAAACTGCGTTGTCTTTATAAATGAATCTAGTGAAGACAATGATGAAACCCAATTCTTATATGAATATGTAATTTATTTACAGCAAAACAATATTTACGAAAACATCTTGTTATTTGATGTAATTTTTAACGAAGCATTAACAAAATATTATAATAGATTGAAAAATAAACCAATATTTTTTTGCAATAATTTTATTTTACTAAACGAACTTTTACGCCACTATAACCCCACATTTATTTATTCAAATTCATTGAATTATTTGACATTAAATATTGATAAATTTTCGCAAAATATAATTAACAAAACTATTTTTCATTTTCATAATTCTATGGAATTAATTCCACCATCTATTAAAAATCTGAAAGACAATACGATTTATTGTTCTCATGAAAAAATAAACGAACATCTTTATAGTACATACGGAGTATCTAATACTCATGTTTTTAGACACTTTATTTCAGAAGAAAATATAGACAAGTACAATTATATTAATTTATTTGGAAACGACAATATTACTTTTGGTATGTTTGGAAAAAACAATTATGAGAACGGTTATGATATTTTTGTTAATTTGGCAAAAAAATTGCCTCAATATAATTTTTTATGGGTTGGTGAAAACGATGATTCTAGTTTTTTAGCAGACAACTTTGTAAAAATAACTTCCTGTATAGATGTCTATAAATATATCAATATTATAGACTATTTGTTGGTTACATGTCGTAATAAAACCCCAAGAGTTGTTCTTAAAGCATTGTATAGTAATTGCAGATGTATTATTCTTGAAAACAAAATGACACAAATCTTAATGACATCAGGTATTTGCAAAATAAAAGACCACAACAATGATTTTAATAATATTATTGAGTATTTTAATAACAATATTACTTTAACAAAAAAATGTTGTCATAATAATAAGACAAAACCTTATATCATAGAAAATTTTACTAAACCATATATATATAAACATGAATCAATATTGGGAGAAATGAATCAACAATGTAGAGTTGATGAATCTAATATTAACGGTACTTTTAATTGGAGACACTATTTGATAATAAACCCAGATTTAACAGAAAATAATATATTATCTTATGACTCTGCATTAGAACACTGGACTATGTACGGGAAGTCTGAAAATAGATACTCTGTGATAAGACATTGCGATATTGAAGAACAATTGAATCAATACAATAACTTAAAACAGATTGTATCCGAAAACTGGATTGATTATCATATGGAACAAGTGATAAGAATGAAGATAAAGGGTAGTGAATTGATAACCATGCAAAAGTATTTGTTTGATAACCTAGCTTACATCCAAATTAGAGAACAGGAAATTGTTTCCAAACTTTGCTCTTCTATTTCAAAATGTATATTTAATGATAATTACTCAGAATTAAAAATACTTCCCAAGAAAAATGGATACATAGATTTATCAATATTTGGAATAGACACAAATTATGTTGATATTGAGTATATACTTAAGAACTATAAGAATTGTTGGTTAAAACTTGATTCACTTGATGACGCAAATATTTTTTGGAATGTCTTTGGTAAGAACAATAATTATTTAAAATCTACAGAGAATGAACTTTATGAAGACCTATACTTTGATTGGGAATATTATACAAAAGCGAATCGTCTAACCTTTCCTAATAAAATACAGGCTTTTTTACATTGGAATAAATGGGGAAAACGAGGGGCATTAATAGCATCAAACATGTCTTTGAAAAAAACATATGATGAATTTTTACAAAATAAGTATGATTTGACTATAAGACAAACAAACAATACCTTCTTTACTAATCAACACACCAATGTATTTATAGATTCATCTATTTTATCATTTGGGAAAGAGTTTAATAAACCATTATTTAATGAATTAAAAATAATAAAAAAGGTAGGTATTTTGAGAGACGTTTTTTTGATTATTGACTTTCCTAACTATGGTGGCGGTTCCGAACATTTTATAAATTGCATAACAAGTAAATATAAAAAAAGATATGATTTTTTAATAGTTAGAAGTTTTAATCATGTTCTCCATTTTTATTTAAACGATAAATCAAAAATAGAGAGAACATATAATGATGAAGAAGCAGTAGAATATATTCAGAGTATTAAATGTAAAATAAAAACTATATTTGTGAATTCTATAATCGGCCATTCCGAAAATTTTGTAAATTCACTATTTACATTGGATATACCAGTAGACGCTATTACTCATGATTACAGTCTATTGTATAAATTTCCACAAGGATATTATCATGAAATGATGAATACGTTACCAAATAGTTTCTTTCCTTTAAACAAATGCAGAACAATAATTACACAAAACGAAAAGAATATTGCTTTGTATGGTTCTTCTGTTAACAATAATAAATTTGTAGTATCAGAATTACCAGATCATGTCAAGGGCTCAAAAAAAATAAAAACTAATAATGAAGAGTTGGTTATTGGAATAGTAGGTAATATATCAAACCTAAAAGGCTATTATTTAATAGAAAAAATAGTAGAATATGCAAAAACACAAAACAATATACGTATAGTTTTATTTGGAAATATACCCTATTTTGATAACATGTTTATAGAGAAATATCCTTATAAAAACATAGACGAATTTAATGATTTACTCATAAAGCATAAGCCTAATCTTTGGTTAGAAACATCCTTATGGCCTGAAACATATTCTTACACACTAACCTTAATGATGATAACTGGATTGCCTATTTTCTATCAGAAAAAATATTACCCTAGTGTTATCACAGATAGACTATCAAAGTATGTTAAATCTTATCCTTTTGAAAATATTGATTCGTTATTAGAAAACATGGAACAGTTAGCTAGTAAAAAACAAAACTTTTTTCATACAATTGACACTAATATTTATTTTAACGAATTTTGGGATTCATATTTCGGCGACAATGTACTGAAATCAAATAACGTTGTTTTTATATCGTCAAAAATAATTGTATCTACGAACAAATTTGATTATTCTGATTCTAGGTCTATTTATACATCTGAAGAACGCTATAGTCAAACATTAAAAACCATAGAGTCTATTAGAAAATACATACCTAATTCATTTATTATATTATTTGATAACTCAGATTTTAACGAAAAACAATACAATGAACTTAATACTACTTGTCATTTGTTCTTGAATGTATGTAACGATATTAATATTTATGATTATACTAATAATAAAGTATATAAATTGTACGGAGAATTAGCACAAACAGCTCATGTTTTAAAACATATAACTGAGAATTTAGGGCATTTAACGTTTGACAATTTTTTTAAGATATCTGGGAGATATTGGATAAATGAAAATTTTAACTTTTCTGATTATAATAATGAAGACAATATATTTAAGAGAAAAATAGATGTTACAGATAGGCGATACTATTATACCTCATTTTATAAAATATCCTATAAGAATTTTAAAAGATTTACTGATTTGATAGTTGGTATGTTTAATGAAAGTAAAACTAATAATGATTTTGATGGATACGATTGGGAAGTATTGTTATCTAAGAAGATGAATTATGATTTTATTGAATTAGCTAGTTTGGGAATAACAGAAAATATCGCGGTATGGAAGCAAGAAACTCGTATATAAGATTATATTATAATATAATAATAATAATAATATTATATAGTAATTTTATAAATTAAATGGAGAATATTGACGTCTTAATATATAGTTCTCCAAAAACCGCTGGTAACATTTTAAAAAATATATTTATTAAATCAAAATACAATGTTTATTATACACATAATTCAAATTTTTTCACTAACAAGTTTCCAGGTCAAGATAATAAATTCACTTTAAAAACATATATTGAAAAAGAAAGTGAAAACAAAAAATTAACCATAATTATGGTATATAGAGAGTATGTAGAGCGTATAGTTTCTCTTTTTTTTGAATCCTTTGAAAACTTGTATAACGCTTCAACAAAAGACGTAAACGATGTTCCCACTAATGAATTAATTGACTATTTTAATAATAATGTAATTACAAAATTTATTAATTATAATGATTACAATTGTAAAATAAACGAAGGATTTTTTGAGTTGTTTCCAGAAGAAGTAACTAATTTTAAAAACAATTATAACAAGTCAGAAGGGTATTCTGTGTGGTCAAAAGAAAATATACAATTTGTTGTATTAAAATTTAGTAACATAAAAAACTGGGAATCTAATTTATTTAAAATATTTGATAAGCAAATAGAATTTAAAACTGACCATTCTTTGTTAAAAATAAATACCTATTCTGAAAAATATGACATTTTTAAAAGTAGTTATGTGTTACCAAAGAAAATATATAGTAAAATATACGAAGAATTTGGTTACCCCACTTTATTCGCGAATTGTTTGACTACTTCTGAAAAAATTTCGTTTTCTAATAAACATAAAATACATAAAACTTTAATAGGTAAATCTGGTTATTTGTTTTTGCAAAATGATTCTGGAAAAGAATTATTGATACATGATGAAAATCTATGCACTGTTAAGACAAATTCATTAAATCGTTATGAAAAATATTTGGATAAATTTTTATTAACAGTTTTTCCAAACAAATCATTAAAATATAAAGACTTTCTACCCGATGGGTTTGAAATGAAATTCAGACCTGGTTTTAACATTTATAATGAATATTTTAAAGGAAAAATAATTGATGGTTTAGAAATATTAAAATATATTGATAATACATTTTACAAGACTGATACCCATATAAACTTAAATGGTGCGTATGTAATATATTGCGAGTTTGTAAAAGAAATAAACACAAAGTTTAATATTAACGTTAATGTAAAAAATATTACAATTCTTAAAGACTTAGTTAAAGATTTAAATGAACTTAATATTGGAATTGGTGACTTAACTTGGGAACAAAATCTAGGAAATCAAACATTAGATTACAAAGATGATATTTATTATTACAGTAATGATTTTACAGAAATATATTTAAAATACACTATTTGTCTTGATGATAAATTAAGATTACTACTTACAAAAGATGGAGAAATTATTGACGAAACCAATGAATATATTGGTAAAATTGTTGATTGGAATGTAATATCAAAGTACATAATTTATAATAAAAGTATAGGAAAACCAAAATACAAATGTCTAATATTTTATGATAGTTTTTTATTATCTACACTAGGGTTATATTTAGAATTATTTGAAGAAGTTTATTTATCAAAATCTACATTTTGTGAAAAAATAATAGAATTGATTAAACCTGATTATATTTTTGAATTTCGTGTTGAAAGATTCTTGGTTTAAAACAGGAAATAAAGTAAATCGTCTTCACAACAATGAACATTTAAAATGGGACAAATCTCCTACGGAGGTTTGCCTTTTATTTCATGTATCGGTAACGTTGCCATTAAATCTCTATTGAGACGCCTTTCGTGTGTTCAATTATAAATCTTCAAGGCTGTAAAATAGTACAAACAGCTTGTGGTAATTTACCCTTGAATTAATTTAATTAGTAATGTTGTTAAAAAGTATGTAAATAAATAATAGGATTAAACTCCTAGAATTTATTGTTTATATATGTAAATGGAAATTTTAGTAAATAATGTCAAAAATAAAAAAGTATGTAAAACATCATACGGAGAAAGTTTATATAGCAATTTGTGGTATACGGATGATGAAAACAAAATTTGTTTTACGTTTACACCAAGAGGAGGATGTAGTGTAGCTTTTCAACAATATTTAGATTTAATTGGATTATTAAGCGATGGATTAAATTATAATAGCTTTATAATTAAATTATAATAGCTTTATACATCATTATAGAATAAAAATTTTTATTCCAAATATTTGTTATAAATGCATTAATGAAATAATTGAAGAAAAGTATACATTTATAAAGTTTGTAATAAACCCATATATAAGAGCTGTTAGCATATATAGAGCACATACTAGTCATAATTTATCCTTCAGAGAATATATGAAATTAATTGTAAAAAATGAACTAGATTTCCTTAACGAGAATGATAGATATCATATTTATCCTCAATATATAAAAGGAGAAGAATCAATTATAACAAAATATATTAAAATAAATGAGAACGAAAAATATAATGTAAAATTAAGTGATAATAGTATTTATGAATTAAATTTAAGCAATTACACATCTCTCCATCATGGTAAAAAAACAGAACATACTGATTTTTGTGGCGATACAGAAAAAAAAAAACTTGTTTTACCAAAAACGTACAAATACTTTTATGATGAAGAAATAAAGACGTTGGTTGATAACTTTTACAAAGACGATATTGAAAAATATGGGTTTGATTTTAATTTTTAATAAATAAGTCCTTAATACTAAATCATAGCTGGCTGGTATATTATCAATTATTCTATAAATACACTTGTACTTTTTTATAATCCTAAAATAAAGATTATCTTCATTTACATCTTTGGACATTGAAAATGTCCTAGGTAACGTTACCTTGTTACTAATAAATTGCCGGAAATCCGGCGATTTAAATGTCCAAAGGTGTAAAACATCATCGTCAATATACTTATTTAAATTAATATAATACAGATTTATTTTATTAATTAAATTGTTTGACAATTGTAATTCATCACAATCGCTAATCAAGATAAATTTAAATAATAAACCCATGTTTATTTTAGATATGTTTTTATAAAAATTATGAATTTGTTCTTCATCTATATCATTGTTGTTTTTAATATAACGAATAAACACTAATTCTTTTTCATTTTGTAAAGTATTTCAAATCTCCTTTGATATTTTTCAGTTATTTCATTAATACTGTTGTCATTATAATCACTTACATCATGATAGGATATTAAGAGGTCCGAATCCTTAAATCTTTACCATTTACATTTTTTTAGTTACAAACAAGATTCATCAAACAATAGTTTTTACCTTCTAAAATTTCATTTATACTTTTCATAGAACAAACCAACCAATCAAAAAATTGGGTTTCTTGATGGCAAACATAGTTTTGAATACTATTCTTAATAGCACAATCATTACTTGCGTAAGAACTAGATAAAGAAATATATATATATTTATATACTATATATATGACTACTAAAATTTGTTTCATTACTGCTATTTACGGAAACTACGAAAAAACTTGTAAGACTTTCGCGGAACAAACTGTACCTACGGATTTTATTTGTTTTACTAACAACCCCGACATCGTTAATAATGGTTGGATTGTTGATACTAGACCTTATCATTTAGAAAATAAATCCCCTTTGGATAACGATAATTATATAAATTCACTATCCAATAATAAGCACACTTTTAATATTTGCAAATACTACAAACAGGCTTTTCAAAATATACCAAGATTAAAAAATTACGACGCAATTGTTTGGCTAGACGGAACAATTGAAATAACCTATGAAAAAACCAGCGAATATATTTTAAAAAATATATACGATAAAAAAATAATAGGTTGGAATCATGAACACCGATATGGCAAATTAATAAGTGAGGTTAAATCGTCAAATTTTCTTAGATACACTAGTACAAATTGGATGGGTCAAGACCAACCATATCAAGATATCAACATGCAATATGAAGATTACTTAAACAATGGTTATGAAGACGTGTATTTTAAAAATATAAACAATGTTAATCCACATTTCGGTGTATGGCTCACTTGTTTTGTAGCATTTATTAACAACGATAAATCCGTAAAAGAATTCTTAGATTTATGGTATTTGCAAACTTTAAAACACACAACGCAAGACCAAATTGGATTTCCCTATGTCTGTCAAAAAACACATACAATTCCGTACACATTACCTGATTCTGAAATATCAGGAGATTGTCCACACAAAACTACTATGTTTTATATTAAACATGACCATCGCAAATAACGTTACTTGGGCTTTTGAATAATCCATGTATCTCCGTCTCCTGTAAAAAATAACACATAGCCGTAATAATTGCAAAATAAATCCACGTCATATTTAACAGCTGGAAAACCACGATAATCATCACCAAATAGTATTCCGCTAGGCTTTAATATGTCATGATACAACATTAATTCCATAAACGTTTCTCCCGCTTCATGTGCCGAATCAACATATATAAAATCAATCTCATAATTTAGAACTTTTAACATTCTCGCGCCTATTGTTGAACTCAATCTTAATGGTATAACTGTATCTATTAAGTTATTTTTTTTCATATTTAACATGAAATGATCATATAAATTAGGATTACCATCATTGTTATTCATTGTGTTACTGAAATGCTTCATTAACCACATATTAATATCACCGCACCATGTATCAATACATAATAATACACCGTTGTTTTTTTTCATAAAATTACCTAATAAAACTCCGCTAGACCCTATAAAGCTTCCAACCTCCACACCAAACTTGGGATAATAACCTAATCTATCAACAATAACATCAATGGTTTTATTTGTTATATGAGCAGGATAAAGAACTGGTGTATTAAGATTTTCTGGACTCACGTAATTATCATAAAGATTATCGCATCTAAATAATGTGTTTGAAATTTCATTAAACGTAGGAGTTTTGTATTCAAAATTGTTTGCATTTATTACATTCTTTAATTGATTGTCACAAACAGTTGTTGAACTAAACCACCTGTCAAAAGTCTCTTGAGTTATTATTCTTTCCATTTTATAATTAGTTACAATACTATTACTATATATTGTATTTAGAATAAAATATATATTATCGTTTTATAATGATTTTTTATTTATCGTCTTATTAATATGATACTTATTTTTGATACATTTGGAGGGTTATGTAATCAAATCTGGAGTATAAATTGTGGAATAAACTTTTGCCTTATAAACAACATTAAATTCTCATTTCGTTATTGTAGTTTTAGAAACAATAACCTAGTTTCTTGGTATAATGAACCCTTTGAAAAATTATTTTGCATTGATTTTTTAAATAAATACCAATATTTATATATTCCTATTGGAGACATAATATTGACTAAAGACAACACATACAACTACGAAAACACATTAAATTCTAATAAAATAATAACCGGCGAAGATGACGTATTAACCAAGTTACTTAGTTTTAATAAAGAATATGTAATATTAAGGCAATTCCATAGCACATATAAATTTAGAAAGATAATAGACAACGTTAATAGTTACATAACACCTTCTAAAAGATTGCTGGATAAGTATGTTGAAATTAAAAACAAACTATTGTATACAAACGAACAATATAATTTTATTCATTATAGATACGAGCATGATTTTACAAGGCATTTTAAATTAGCTAATGTTGAATTGCTGAAAGATTTAATAGAGAGATTAAAACTAAATTTTAAAAACCCGTCTCTAAAAATATACATAGCTACTACAAATATTGACACATTAATTGATTTAAACGACACTGAGATAAAAAACATCATTATAACGAAAGACGAAGGAGAATTGACCGAATACAACTTTGAAGAAAAGGCGTTTATTGATTTCATGTTTGGTAAAAACTCAGAAGAAGTATTTGGACACAAATTGTCTTCTTTTTCTGTTATGCTAAACCATTTAAAAAAAACGCATAATTTTTACAATACTTGATTTGTTATTATTAGTAAAAAACAAATCAAATTCTAAAACATTGAACCAAATGCACCGCCTAATACGCTATTAGCTGCCATTGGTCCGCTCAACAGTCCATAATCAGCACCTCCATTGCTCCCTCCACGACTAGGCATCATATGGTCATACATATCTGATGAACCAGACGACTGACGTGTTGTTGCTACAGGAGCCGGAGGGAACATTCCAGTTTGTGCTGCAGAGTTATCTAAATAATCGGCTTGACTAGGGCTATGTTTTGACATTGGCTGACTTACTCTTAACCCACTTTTAACACCATCCTTCTTATTCTTCTCATCTGAACCATTCCATAATTCATTTACACGGTCAACTATTATATTTACCTTAATACCCAACTTAGTTTGAATGCTCAACACAATAATCAAAAAGGCTAAAATTACATTAGTCAATGTTAAACTTTCATATTTAAACCCGCTATAAGTTGGAGCATAAGTTATTAAACGATGTATCAAAATAATTCCACAAAACATGACAACTAATTGAATAAAAATTTCTGCTAAAAGTTCTAAAGAAGATTTATCTGGGTCAGCTTCAGGTATAAAACGTTGTATCAATTTATTTAACATTACAACTGGGATAACACCCATTGTTGAATATTGAACTACATTTAATATCTCTGCTTTTCCTTCTTCCGTTGTAGAAAATATATGTGAAAGAAAACTTTTCTTATTTATATCTGATACTTCATGTAAAATTTCCATAAGTTATTTTATTATATAGAGAACCTATAGAAAAAATTTACATTCTAAATAGTTTTATAATCCATTATCATCGGAAATATTGGTTCTATTGCCTTGGCACATTCTAATGCTACATCCCTATGTTCCTTTTGTGTACCATTACCAGACCGTAACTGAATGTAATGTACCCATGACCTTAATGTTCCATTCATATAGAGACGTGAAACTGTCATACCTTCTGGTAACACTGCCCTCGCTTGCTCTTTGGCTATTCCATTATCAATCGCCCATTTATATGCTTGTTCCGCTGTTTCTACAACTCTGCCCTGTACGTTCTCCCATGTTTCTTTTAAGATAGTATCCTCTGTCTCAATACTATTTTGACGATTTTTATTATCTTGAGTACGAGCTTCTTTGTATTCAAAGCCTAAATCCGCTACAGCATATCGTTGAGAGAACTCTTGAAAAGAAAAAGAGCGATGTCTTAATATTTGTCGCGCTATATCCCTTGTGGTTTCTATTTCTAGGCAAATACTTACCATTTCTAACGGTGACCAATGATTATTGTTTATCAAATACTTTATTAATTTTTCATTTGTTTCTGTGTTTTTTTGATTTGCCGGATTAGAAACTCTAGCACAATATGCTACCAAATCCTGCAAGACCTTTTCACTGTTTTTATTCACTGTTTTTACTGTTTTCACTGTCTTCATTTGTCGGTTTAGAATAACTTATTAGCTTAACTTTCATAATAATATAACTATTTTAGAGTATTGTTTTTATATTGGATTAATAAATTTTTATTTTTTTTATTATAATTTTACGTTTATAATAATTTAGAGATATCACAAATAATAGTATATTTAGAAAAATGAGCAAAGCTAATGCATCCGCAAAGAACCGTCGCGCTTTTAACGGTAACCCACCACCAATTTCTAATAATCAACCACAACCAGAGCAAGCCCAGGGGTTTACACTTCAACAAGTTATTTCGGTTATTGACCGTAGACTGTTAAATTTAGAAAGTTTTATGACAGAGTCAAAAGAAAATACCGGTAGACAAATAGTCTCAGATTCCTCTCAACAACCACCATTGATGGATAACTCTATCACAGATATTTTAAATGAATTCAATAATCGCTTTGATATCATTGCTGAGGAGGTTGGTACATTAAAAGACATTGTTTTAAAGTTACAATCATATACCATGGATGTGAATAAGACACTTTTAGAAGAAAGAATAAATGTCTTTTCGGATTTAGGAAATTCACCTCCACCTACTTCTCTAGATATTGCGCATCAAACTTTTGATATCACAAATGTAAATACAGATAATACATGTAATACATATAATACATTAGAGGATTCATCAAATATTCAAGGGTAACGTTACCGATAAAACACCACTCTACTTATTTTATGATTTTATGAAATTAAATTAAATAAAAAATATAGAATCATTATGTAATAATCATTTATTATGAATAATAATAATAATGAATTTATTAACAGAATATCAGAATTGTCCAGTAAATATTATTCAGAAAATAAGAAAAACATACTTTTTAAAAAGAATCAAAAAAATGACTGCGCATTAACTATTGCGAAAGCTGTAGGAATAGATGAACTAATAGTAAAAACAATCTTCATCATTCCTAATACTAATTCGGTATTTTTAGATTATACTATTTTTAAAACATATGCTACAATAGAAAATTACAATAAAATCTTAACTTACATATTTTCACTTTTTAAAGAATGTATTGATAACTATGGTGTATATAACACTCATGTAAACCTAGATACATTTACAATATCAGCTGCAGAAAGGTACAAAAATATAATTGAATTATTTTTAGAAAAATGTATGAACTATGGATGTGATTACTCAAATGAGTTAAGTAACATGTATATTTATAATACACCAAATACTTTTCAAAATATATCACCAATATTGATGCCTTTAATAGATCCCATAGTTAAGAAAAAAATCGTATTTTATAATAAAACAAATAGTGCAGAACTTATAAATACGCTATTACACTCTTGAACAGAAGGAAACCGTAGGTTTCCCTCTAATTTGAAGATGGAAAATAATCGCCGAAGTAAAAAATTGATTTATATCAAAACAATATAATGATTATAACAAAACTTATTTATAATCATGAACGTTACTATCACTAATCAGCAAAAAGCAGAAACATTTACTGCTATGTTTCAGCACATGAAAGCATTCACTGAACATGTTAATATTATGTTTGAAAAAGACCATATGTATCTTCAGTCTATGGATTCTGCACGGGTTTCTGTATTTGAATATAATCTACCAAGTGTTTGGTTTGATAGTTATGACCATACTTATGTGTCTGCTATTCCATTGGGTGTAAATTCAACCCTCCTTTTTAAGATTCTCAATACGCGTGAAAAAGGTCAGAAAATTACTTTGGTGTTTGATGAAGAAAATAATGATAAACTTTCCATCAGTTTTACTTCGGATGATAAAACCGTTTTTGATAAGCATTTTGAAATGCCGCTTATGGACTTGGATTATGAATTAATGGAAATTCCTACCATGGAATGCGACGCTGAGTTCTCTATTCCTTCAGGTACATTTGCGAATCTTATCAATCAACTCAGAATGTTTGGTGATACGATTGATATTGAATGTTCGGAAGAGAAAATTGAGTTGAATTCTTTGAGTGAAGGATTGGGTAAAATGAGTGTAAACATTGATATTGGGGATTTAGATTCTTATGCTATTAATGAAGGTGAGGTTATGAACTTGTCATTTAGTCTCGCCATGTTGAATAATATTTGTGCATACAATAAGGTTGCTAAGGATATGGAGATTAAATTGATAAAGAATTTTCCTATGAAAATTATTTATTATTTAGGAGATGAAAACACAAAGATGACATTTTATTTGGCACCGAAGATTAATGATAATTAATTTCTCTTCTTACTATTTCTTCTTTTTGTTTTTTTTTGTTTTCTGGTTTTACCGCCACTAAAAAATCCCGTTGGTGGCTCTAATGCTTTTCTCAACTTTACTATATTCATAGGGTCTTTTTCAAAATAACCCATCATCGTTTTTTCTGTAAATAAGCCAGTATCTTTGTTTAATTTATTTTTTAAAAGTTTAATATTTGACAAATATTTATTATACGCTCTTTCGTTGAATTTTCCTTTGTCGCTTATTGCTGATGCAATTAAATCAACACCATTTTTAATTTCGGTTATATCTTTAATCTGTCTAGCTCCACTAGCATTTTCTTTATTAATTAAAGGTATTAAAGTTCCTATTTCATTTGTAATTTCAGTTACCTTTTGTGTTATGTATACTGTAGAAGCCTGTTTTCCAACTAATTGGTCATAGAGAGTTTTTACATTTTGTGGTTGTCCATTTATAATTACATCGGGAACAACTCTTAATGATAACGTTTTATTTGGAACCTTTTGTAAATGAGTTAACAATGTATCTAATGTTATTACGTTGGGATTTGGAACTGGGTCGTTTCTTTTTTTCTCTAATAATTCAACTATCGCGTTTTCAACAGTTGTTTCTGAGCCAACGTAACTGCTAATTATTGATTTTTTACCAGACGCAGGGTTTATGTTAAAATTGTTATTAAATTCGGATTTTATACCTACTTTTTCGTTGACTATTTCACCTAATATTGTATTAATATTTGTTTTATTTACTGACCTATAACCTTTTACTGTACCATCAACATTCTGTTTATCTTTTTCTATATTTATTTTTACTACAGGCCCTTCTATTTCATCGTTATAAGAATATAAATGGATTCCAATGTGTTCTGCAGCTATTGTTGCTCCAGTTACTGTTGATAGAACTACTGGTGCAACTGGAGAAACAGTACCAGTAGTTCTATCAACTGCTGATTCTGGTGCTCCAGTTGCAGATACTGTTGGTAGAACTGCTGATTCTGGTGCTCCAGTTGCAGATACTGTTGGTAGAACTGCTGATTCTGGTGCTCCAGTTGCAGATACTGTTGTAGTACTCATAGCATTGATTGAAGGTGGTGAACCTTGCTCGGTTGTAGATACATTAGGTGAACTAGTTGGCGTAACAATACTTGTTATACCACTGCCTAAACCAGATAAAGTACTCATAAATCCATTACTAGTAGATTGAGCCGGCTCGGACTGTGTAACCGCAATAGCTGGCCCTGTATTTGGTTGAGACGGAGACACTGTTCCTGATTTATCATTTCCAAACAAGTTACCTGTCTTAACACCTGTTGCCTGTTCTACTATATTTCCTGGTGCATTAGCAACTTTCGTTACAATATTTCCAAGTCCAGTTCCTATAGTTCCGAATAGACCAGTTAGACCCCCCTCACCTTCTTCTACACCGCCTTTCATAATTTTATTAATTCTTTTCTTCTTCAAAGTTCTCCGTTTTACCATTACTATATAATATATCCCAATATAATTAATAAATTCGTTTATAGATTATATAAAAATAACAATTCTATATTTATACAAATACTACAATGATGTTTTACCTAAATATTTTGTTGTTTATTATTATCCTATTTCTTTACATTCACGTTGTTTTTCAATATAAGCGTAGTGAGGATTTAGAAATATATGAAATGGATTATTCATCAAATGAACATTTACAAGAAGTCTGCGACATAAAACAACCCGTACTTTTTGAATATAAATCTGTCCAACCCGAGTTTTTCTCAAAAATTAATTATGATAATCTATCTGAATTGACAAATGATGTCAGAGTAAAGGATATTAATGATTATTGGGAAACTGATGACGCAGTGGATTACATAATTTTGCCATTCCAAAGTGCTGTTAATTTAATGAGAACTGATGCAAAGGCCAAATATTTTACCGAAAACAATGAGGATTTTTTAGAGGAATCCGGACTTTTGAAATCTTACCAGTCAAATGATACCAATATTAAACCAAATTTTGCTGCAATATGTAAATACGATATTTGTACTGCTTCTAAAAACACGGTTACCCCTCTAAGATACCATACAGGATACCGTCAATTTGTATGTGTTAATTCTGGTAAAATACAGGTTAAAATGACACCATGGAAGAGTTGCAAATATTTGTATCCTAATAAGGATTTTGAAAATTACGAGTTTCGTTCTCCAGTAAATGTTTGGAAACCACAGAAAAAATACCTTCACGAGATGGATAAGGTGAAATTTTTAGAATTTGAAGTATTGGAGGGATTTATGCTTTTTATACCCCCATATTGGTGGTACAGCATAAAATACGAATCGGAGAACGATACGGTTGTTTCTGAGTTTACATATAATTCTGCTATGAATTTATTAGCAAATTCACCGGACCTCGCTAAGTATTATTTACAGCAATATAATATTAAGAAACGTATTACCAAGACTTTGGAACTACAAGAACAGAATAAAGAGGAAAATGAATTAGAAGAATCAGAAGAAAATACCGAGTCTAGTAAAGAGAACATAGTAATGGAACAAACGGAAAAATCTGAGAAACATGTTAAACAGTTACAAGATTTAATTTCATGAGTCTGTTAAAGCATTTTTATCCACGGTTACTTCTTTCAATACATTTTTCATAATTTTATCTAATTGTTTAGTTTCTTCTTCCCTGGTATACCCACCTAATGAACTCAGCGATATTTTCATGAATTCATTATTTTCCGGAGTATCTAGTGTTACGTAATCTGGATTCTCAGCTTGCCATGCTGGTAACTGTTCCAGATTTTTTCTTGCTATACGATTTACGATGGTTTTTAATTTAGTTTTTTCTTGATTATCTTTTTCCCATGTATCTTGGTTTTTTATATAGACAGTTTCTCGTTTATAATCTGTACAATGAAGTGGACGTTCGTATACATCCAACTCTTTTAGTTTATTTATGAAAATTCTGGAAATACCGACAACATAACCTAATTTTCCTGTGGCTTCTAAGTCAGATACATTGAGATTCAATGAATCTACGAAGTCCGTTATACTGATAGCGTCTTTACATTGCTCGTTTAAAAAGACATTCAGGTTGAAACTATTGTTAGTTGTATTATTTTGAATCAAAGTAGTGTTGGTATTGTTTTTAAGAACATTGTTTAATTCCATTGCCTGTTCTTTTAATACCTCTTTTAATTCATTAGATTGTTCTTTTAGAACATCTTTAATTAATTCTTTCATTGATTGAATAGATAAACTAAATTCGTTTTTAACTACATATTCCTGCTGATTAAGTTGTGGTTTTTCACCAGTGCACTTTTTTTTATGCCTACATAATGCCATTCTGTATGAAAACGATTCATTGCAGGTTGTGCATTTATGGACATTTTTTAATTCAGTTACGTTATTGGTTACATTTCGTTGATGCTTCTTTGTATTTTCATGTTTTACAAAATCTTTTTTATTAGCGGTTATGTAGTCACATAATTCACAATAAAACTTTTTGGGGGGTTCAGTAAGGGGATTTTGGGATTTATTTCTGGACATTTTATAAAATACAGTTACAAAAAAAATCCCTAAATGTTCCGCAGAAAAATGTTTAAAAATTTTGTGCAGTCAAAGTATTTAATATTTTTATTGTGTACTGCATATCAATGTATTTTTGTTTTTTGCAGTGTTCTCAACTATTTTCCTTTTGCCAAAAAGAAAAAAAGACAAAAATAAATGTCCAAAAATAAATTTGTACCTGATTTCTTTTTTCTTGTTTTATTAAATAATTACATAAAACTATTTAATTAAAAGTAGAAAAGAAATATTATCTTACAAAAATCCCATATTTATCCCAAAAAATCCCCAAATAAGATTTAATATTTTTATATTTCTGACACTAATTATGCTTTCTTTTTATCAAAATAAAAAGTATTTACTGATATATTAGTTGGGATATTGTAACGGGATAATGGGACAATAAACAGGATATGAAAAAAAGGTGTGATATGAAACAAAAAGTTGTTTTTACAAAAATAGTTAATCACTCGTATAATAAATATTTCGCAGTCCATATTTTTCAATACATTTATTTAAAAAGCACTCGCATTTTGCGCATGGTTTAGAGTTAAGGAAACTATCCGATTTTTCTCCGCGACCAAACCGCATAACATACATGTCAGAGTCCTTTAATTTACTGTAATCTCCTAAGACTCTTACTACGTTTTCTTCTGCATGTATATTCTTAGATTCTCTAATATAAGTATTATGATATGTTTTATTACATATACTACGGTAACCAATACGATTCGTTGCTTCCGCGATTATCTTACCACGATTTACTAGGACCGCCACATGAACCAAGTTATTTACAGTTCTCAATTTTACTGTTTTAGGGTCAACCATAAAACGCTCCAAAATTTCATTAATTTGAGAATTCGGATTCTGTATTTTTAATTAAAACACTATTTGTATTTTTGTATCAATTTTTTGTAATTTTGTATTATTTTTTGTATAAATAAATTATAATGGAACACATATCAAAAACAGATTTACCAATTTGTTTTTATTCTAGTTTTATTTTTATAACTAATGCAGTCATAGCTTTTTATTATAAATATTACAAATACGGATTTTTGTTTTCATTCTTGTTCATTACCTCTATAATTGTTCATTCAAATAATGATATAAATTCATACGCAATGATTCTTGATAAAATCAATATTTTGTTGATAGTGTTGTATGGTGGATATGTGTTTTATAAAAAATCACTGTTCATTGAAAATGCGCTTCAATATTTGTTTTCAATAATAATAATATCGTGTTTTTTATTAACAATTTATTTATATTGTTATGGTTATTTTTTTAAAAGTTATTGTTTCTACAATGATATAGATTTAGCAAACTATTATCAATCCGTTTTACATTATATTTCTAGTTTTGGACACCATTTGATTGTACTACTATAATTATTACAATTAATTATCTAATAATATATTTATTTATAATATATGATTAAAGCTGTACGTGAGTTTATAATATCCACAATAGTATTATTGATTCTAGATGGATGTTATATTTATTCTACTAAAAAAATGTTCTCTGACCAAATCATTAATATCCAGCGCGTAGTAATGCAAATTAAACCTTTGGGAGCGATAGTATGTTATATTTTATTAATTGGTGGATTAAATTATTTTATTATTCAAAGAAATCGTTCAGTATTGGAAGCCTTCTTCTTAGGATTTGTTGTTTATGGGGTTTATGAAAGCACAAATTATGCCACATTAAAAAAATGGACTAGTGAGATAGCTATCATGGATACATTTTGGGGAGGTACACTTTTTGCACTAACAACGTATTTAACTTATGCGTTAGCATAAAGAAAGGGAACCTACGGTTCCCTTTTGAACCCTCCCTTTTTCATTTTAGACCTTTTTTCATTTTAAACGCTGATTATTTATAGACCTTTTTTCATTTTAGACCTTTTTTCATTTTAAACGCTGATTATTTATAGACCTTTTTTCATTTCAAACGCTGATTATTTATAGACCTTTTTATAAATAATAATCACTTATACAGTTTCTTAATTTTTCTCGCCACTTTCATAAGAACCCAAATATTTTTTAATCACATCCAAAGTAGCTAAAAACGGTAGGTTACTGAAATTTATATTAATAAATTATTAATAAACTATAAATACTTTTTTTAATGCAGTATACCTTTATTATTTTTATAAATAATGTTCAAAGAAAAAGGAAGGTGGTTAGAGAAATTTGAAACCATAATATTAATTTATTTTTCTAATACTATTATATAATGTCTTCCTCAACAAAAGAAGGTATTGAACAAGCCATAAAAAACGAAAATGAAGATTACAAGGATTATTTAGAAAAACATAAAGAGTGGATTAAGGGGGAAAAGGAATCGCTAAAAGAAGCAATAGCTTTAGTAAACAAACCAAACAATTATATTGAGAAGGGCATGTATATACCATTTCATACAAAAGAACAAAAAAAAGCCATGATTGCGTCACATAGGAAACATTCTGCTGGTTTTATAGAGTATTACGAAAACGGTTTGAAACAACGAAAGGCACATCATCAAAAAACAATGAAAGAATTGCGTGAAAAAATGAAGGTTATTTCTACAAGAAAAAAATGCCCCAAAGGAACTCGTAAAAATAAAGCAGGGGATTGTGTAAAGAAATAATAATACATAGGAAATCGTTTCATAAAATTTTGTCAATTTTTATGTAAAACAATAGAATTAACAAGCAAAGGAGGGGTCGTAGGGGAACCTTGGTTCCCTACATATTTCCTACAAAAATCATCTATTGATAACTGCTTAATTTCGCACTTACCAATACATTTACATATAAGCTCGGTCTTTTGCTCATCAGGTTCTAATCCCCAAATATCATAAAAAGCATCCGATAATTCATCATTAGCAAATTCAATCTCTAATTTTTCATCATTTACCGATCCTCCCAAATCTTCTATACGGTCTAGCCAAATTGGCGATTTAGAAGCATAATAGGTCCACTGATAATAAAACTCACTTTTTATATCTGAATAAGGCGTTTCAAACAATGTATTGTATTCAGTGCGGATTCCATACTTACAAACGATATTTAAATAAAATCGGGCCTTCTCTCTTTCAGGTAAGACCGTTTTATATTCCACAATATCATTTTCCTTACATTGGATAATAAATTTAAATTTACTTACTCCATGAATAAGTGGTTCAATATCCTTACTAAAATACGATTTTACAAACTGACATATTTGATAATTACGAGAACATAGCGTCATTATCAAGGTTCCAAGAAGAAATTCATTTTTAGGTTGCGAAAATAATTTTTTGATATCTAGGTTCTCCGATTTATAAAAATTCTCATAAATCATTTCTAGGTATTCAAATATATCTTTTTCAAAACCACTATAAAATATTTCATATGCCCAAAATAAAGATTCTTTGGTGTTTTTTTCCAACATAGATAACAGCAATGATTGTTTTACCCATATTACCGGATATAAATATCGTGTAAATACAAGTTTTTCCATAGTTAAGTTTTTTACTGTTTATTTAGATAGTTTATAAATAAACAAGAATCAATTTTTTGGTATAGAATAGAGAAAATAAGGTACCAAATATAAAGAAAAAAGGAAAATTAAAATATTTGCATTCAAACTTAAACCGGCCAAAATAGAACTTAGTAAGACCGTAAAAATCATCATTAGAGCATCATTTAAAAGGACGGAAGGTCCAGATTCTTTGGCATAATCTTTAAAGGTGTCTAAAATCGCGCTACGACCTCTAGGTAC
>Ga0209188_1001027_pt1 | contig 24003 bp, 23 predicted proteins | sample C_130625_EF_Meta_FD_187307 | JGI IMG/M metagenome (GOLD analysis project Ga0209188, IMG submission 187307) | Freshwater microbial communities from Lake Croche, Canada to study carbon cycling - C_130625_EF_MetaG (SPAdes) (version 2) | ecosystem: Environmental > Aquatic > Freshwater > Lake... | reverse complement strand
TAATTTATGATTTATCTATTTATTATAAAAATCTAATAACAAATATATTAGATTGTATTGCAAAAGCATTTGTAGGATTATTTATGGCAATTTACATTTTAACAATTCATAAATAAAAAATATAAAATAATATCAATACATAAAATAAAATGCAAATATTTTTATTTTTCTTAAAAATATTCACAATATTGACAATAAAAAATATACACTCTTTTGTTCTCTCTATGAAGTTGAATCAAAATGTATATGAAAAAATAAATTTAAATTTACGATTTAAAGAACAAAATATTATAAAACAAATCAATGGGTTTTATGGGTTAATCGGGCCTAACGTAAATATGGAAAATGATATCAATTCCTTGTATAATTTATTTATGGGTGATGGTGTTCTTCAAGGTGTATTTTTTGAAAACGGAAATTTAACTTATGTAAAACATTTAATTAAGACTGAAAAAATATTACACGAAGAAAAATACGGAAAAATACCAAAAAATAATTTTGCAATACTTATTTTCTCAATTTTGAATAAGTTAAAATTATTTCCAAATGTTTTAGGTATGGCAAATACTGCCATTTTAAATGTTAAACATGGAAACAAGGTATTTCATAATTATGCTTTATTTGAACGCGATCATCCGTATTTATTGAATATTGATCTCAAAAGACATGATATAAAAACGGTTAAAAAAGTGCATATAAACTCATTGTCTCATTTTTCGGGACATTCAAAAATTACAAATTTAGGTAATATAGAAACAATTGATTATAAAATTTTCAATAAAATCGTTACTTATGCTTTACTAGATAAAAATTTTACATTAATTGATAATTTCAAATTTAAATTTAATTATTTACCTATTATTCATGATTTTTTTTCCAATGATGATTTTTTAATTTTAATTGATTCACCGCTTTTTATAGATTTTAAAAAAAATATGAAAAATACCATGCCAGTTTTTTTGAATAAAAACAAAAAAACATTCATTTATGTATACGATAAAAAAAATAAAGTTTACGAATCATATTCTTATCCGAGTGGATTTTACACATTTCACTACGCTTATGTAACGAATAAAGAGAATACAATAGAAATATACATATCTCAATATAACGAGTTGAATTTTACAAACACGAATATTAAAGCTTCCTACAGAATGATTGAAATAAATAAAAAAACAAAGGAAATAACAATTCATAAAAACAGCGAATTGGAAGAATATAATTTGGATTTTCCAATATCCTTTTGCGATAAAGTAATTTCAAGAAATTTTGAAAATAGAAGAATAAATGGTTTTGTTATTACAAAAGGATTGAAAATTCATAAAAAATTGTTTTTTGAAAATAAAAATATATGTGGGGAACATAATGTCATATATGTAAAAAACAAGCCTTATTTAATTTTTTTTAATGTTGAAATGGATGAAAATAAGAAAATCAAAAAAAATTTACTTAGTCTTATTGATTTGAATAATTATAAAATTATTGATATTGAAATAGATAATAAATTAAATCTAGGGTTTCATTCAATATTTTTAGAAAATTAGTTATTTATTATTTCGTTATTCGTTATTAAAATAAATTATTTATATATACACTTTTTAATAATGTCATTTTTATCTGATATTTTCAATCCTACATTATTAATATTTCTTAGTATAGTCTTACTGATTATTGGTTTGCTGATAATATATTTTGAAAGTAAAATGAGAGAACAAAATCATAAAATTTCATCCATGTTGAGCCTTGTATCTTCTTTAGCAGAAGAAACAAATCTCATAAAATTTCATCTAAATCGTACAAATATGAGTGTTTATCAGCATTCAAGTAGTCCATTTGAAACAATTATCCCAAATTTTAATCAAGATTCTAGTATTTTAGAAGAAACTTTAATTCCTGTATCAGACGATGATGAAGATGATGACGAAGATGACGAAGATGATGATGACGAAGATGATGATGACGAAGACGATGATGACGAAGATGACGAAGACGACGACGATGACGAAGATATTGATAAAAATATAACTATAGATGACAATATAAGAATTTTAAATTTAGATATTCTAAATAATAATTTAGAAAATGGCGAAGATGGTGAAGACGATGAAGATGGTGAAGATGGTGAAGATGGCGAAGATGGCGAAGATTGCGAAGATGAACTAGAAGACATTGATTTTAATGAATTTTCTGACAATGACAGTGAAAAAACAACTGTTGTCAATAATAAGGAGACTAGTATAAAATCAATCAACATTTCAAATTTAGAAGAAGAAAAAAATATCCATGTCGTGGATTATAAGAAATTATCATTGAATAAACTGAAAGAAATTGTTTTAGAAAAAGGTCTAGTAACAGATTCATCCAAATTGAAAAAACACGAATTATTAAATTTACTTAATACAAAATAAATTATAATAATATAATTATATTATAAGATTAAATGTCCTGGGCAGTTTGTTATTCTGGTTCAAATAATATTCATTTCAATTTCCCTCCAATTATGGCAGATGGCCGTAATTATGCATCATGGCAACCAGATGCAGTGATCAATTCACGTATACAAAAACAAGAAAATATTCATTCTAATTGGAGTTATCGTCAATATTTACAACATAACGGGTTGCATATAATGAAATACAACTCTATGGAAGCATGTTATGATTTAGGATTAGATCCTCATGTTCAAACAAATACAACACCTTCAAGTAATGTACCTTATACTTTTAGAAATATCTATGATACAAGTAGTCCAGGATATGGTTATCCTAATAGTGATTTAAAAAATCCTTATCTTTCTAGGGAACAATTAAATTCACGATTAGTTGCACCCGTTATCAATCCAGCTGGTTATCCTAAACAACGAAAACAATAATCAAATAATTACATAAAGAATTTCTGCTTCTTTATGTATGTGTAACCGTATTCTCTCTATAGATGTTGGTATTAAAAATTTAGCATTTTGTCTTTTTGAAAAATCACACGATTCTAGTCATTTTAGCATTGTTAAATGGGATATTATCAATTTATCACAAGAAGACGAAATACAAAAGTGTAAGTGTATTGAAAAAAATAATATATGCAATAAACCCGCAAAATACACGCTGAACAATACCTATTTCTGTTTAAAGCATTCAAAAAAACAAAATTATCAAATACCGACATCTGAATTGAAAACCAGTTTTATCAATAAACAAAAAATACAAAAACTTATTGATATTGCGGATCAATATAATATTCATTATGAGAAACCTATTAAAAAAAACGATCTCTTGTTTAAAATAAATGAATATGTAGCAAACAAATGTTTTAAAGAAATTACTGCTACAAATTCGTCGCAAATTGATTTAATAACAATAGGTAAAAATATTAAACTCAAATTCAATAAAATTTTTCCGATAGAAGATAAAATAGATTATGTTTTGATTGAAAATCAAATCAGTCCAATCGCTAATCGTATGAAGACAATCCAGGGGATGATTGCGCAATATTTTATCATGAACAACAATACAGAACATATTGAATTTGTTTCTTCCGTGAACAAATTAAAACAGGTTCAAACTCAGACAGAAACGCATACACACGACGATAAAATAGAACAAAAACAAAACAGTGATTATAAATCACGGAAAAAAACAGGCATAACAAAATGTTTAGAAATATTAACCACCGACCATCGTTTTGATAATCAATTGAGCTATTTTAATACACATAAAAAAAAGGACGATTTGTCCGATTCTTTTTTACAAGGTTTATGGTTTATTAATAAGCATAATTTATAGGTTTTATTTTTATTATTCAACTAAGTTACCAGTTACAGATTTGAATTGAGCACCCTGTAGGGCTGCGGATTCAAATCTTCACTGGTATAAATGTTTTATTTTTATATTTTTCGTGTAGGTAGACAATACTATTTATCATACGAACAGCATAACGCTCATATTTCTTGAAATGTAAATCATATTCTTTGTATTCTTTAAAATCATTATTGTATAAATCTTCACGTTCTACAATAAGTATATCAAACAGAAAGGCAACTATTTTTGTTATTTCCCATGCACATACATGACTTGATAAATTATTATATCCTTTATATCGTTCAACAAGTGTTTTGAATAGAGATTTGTTATCTATGTCATCATAAAACAAAGAATTATTATAAATTTTAGTGTAATATTTTGATGGTGTACCAGATTTAATAAACCGAATCAACTCTTGTTGTGGTATTTTTTCCATTAAAAGATAAATAGGATATTTTTCATATTTATGTGAATTTAGAATATCCAAATTTCCTACATATTTTTTGAATAAATTAGTAATCTTTGTTAAATAAATTTTCTTTTTGAAATTTTCGTCTAAAAATTCCAAACACATGGGCAATAAATCTTCTGGAAGTTTATTCAATATGTTTAATGCATACTTCTCTCTTCTAGTTTCATTTTTCTCTTTTTTAATATTTTCTTTTTTTCTTTTTTCTTCTATTTCCATATTTTTAATCAAATTTTCTCTGTAATTGGTAAACCAATGTGGTTTTTTAGAAACAACGTTAGCAGTATTCATTTTGTTAAGTTAATTATTGAATTATTGAATTACTTATTTCATTTTTTTTTATTTTACATATTAAAAATTGTATAAGTAAAATAAAAAATAATATATATTCAATTCGTATTACTTAAAATTAAATGTTCTTATTAAAACAATAATGAACGACATAATTGAAATTTCGGACTTTGATTTGAACAACGACAGTTTTAAACAAACAAAATCAACCAATTTTGGCGGTGGTTTAGAATTTTTAATGAACGATAAAATAAAGGAAGGTAACAGACCTACCAGTGATATAGATTTAGAAGATTTAAATAATTTGGAAAATGAATTGAACGAATTATCTGGAGATTTACCAAGTCAAAGTTTCAAATCAAAATCGGACATATTTACTTCTAATTATGGTAACAACATTGGCATGGATGGGATGGATGATTCAAATAATTTTTCAGGCGGTAGTGTTAGGTTCAACGACGAGCCTAGTATTGGGTTGGCTGCTTCTGGAGGGGAGAATTTGGATGACAGCAAAACATGGGACGGTTATGGTAAATTCAATAATGTTCCCTTAAACCCTGATAAAAATGTATCGTCTTCTTCTGGGCCTCAGTTATCAAAAGAAGAACTATTGCGAGAAAAATTCAAGTATTTAAGAAAGTTGGAAGCATTAGAAAAGAAGGGAGTTGAACTGTCAAAAAAATACAATATGGAATCTTCTTTAGCAGAAATGATGGGTGAATATGAAACTATTATGGAAGAGAAAAGCAAACAAAATTCCGTGAAATTTCAAGGAAATATGTTAATGGCTGCTATTAATGGCATTGAATTTTTAAACAACCGGTTTGATCCTTTTGATATCAAGTTAGATGGTTGGAGTGAGCAAGTGAATGAAAATATTAATGATTATGATGAAATATTTGCTGAATTGTATGAAAAATACAAATCACGTGCATCCATGGCACCTGAATTAAAATTATTATTTCAATTGGGTGGTAGTGCTATGATGGTTCACTTGACAAATACCATGTTCAAGAGTGCTATGCCCGGTATGGATGATATTTTACGTCAAAACCCTGATTTAATGCGTCAATTTCAAAATGCGGCAGTAAATTCCATGGCACAAACAAGTCCAAATTTTTCTGGTTTCATGACTGGAATTATGAATCCTGAGATGCAAATGGGAGGTGGAAATGGACCACCGCCACCAATGGCGACACAAGGACCCAATGCGGTTCCACCTCCAGTAGGAAGACCCGGCAATAATAATTTTGCAAACAGACCTGATTTGAATTTAGGGCGCAGTAATTTTGTAGATGATGGCATTAATATGAGAGAAAGTTTTCAACGGGGTGGTGTTAGTACATCTGGACCACCTGATTTCCAAGAAAAATCTAGAAGACAACCTAGGCCAGAGATGAGAGGACCAAGTGATATTACTGATATATTATCTGGATTGAAAACAAAAACAATCAATATTCAGGAACCTGTGCAAGTACAAGAGAGCGCAGGACAATCGCCTATGAATACTAATGGAAATAGTACAATTAGTATTGAAGATTTGAAAGAATTACAAGGACAGAGTGATATCAATATGCCAAAACGCAGTAGAAGACGCCAAAAATCGGCTAGCAATACAATGAGTTTGGATATTTAATTCACTATGTTTCATTGCACCTGTCAAAAGGATTACAAGACACATCAACAATGATACATTTTGAATGAGTGATGCCGCCAGTAATTCCTATAATACTACCACCATTAATAGTTTTGCATGTACATTCAATTCCACATGAGTATTGTGTATTTGACGCTGTCATACTCACGTTATTGTATTTCTTATGTTTTCCATATGTACCAGAATGTACACCATCCATTGAAAATGTATCCACAGTATTATAACTAAAAATTGCTCTAGTTATATCATCTGTAATCTTTGATATTGATCCACCAAGTAAATCTTTCAATGTTATAGTAATTATTTTTTCATCTGTATCCTTGACAAGTTTTCCCAATTTTATTCTAAGTTTATTTTGTACTATACGTGTAATAATATCGGATATATTTTTTGAAAGCTTTCTTTTCTTTTCACCATAAACTATATCAAAACTTAAATATGGAAAACACGGCCTATCACTAGTTGTATCAATTAGATAAAGAAGATTATCCATTTCTGTTTCACTTAAATAAGCTTTACATGAAACTTCTGTAATGACATTTTTTATCAAATCAAACTTAACAAGAGGAAACTTGTTATTATTAGATAAGTAATCTAAAACCGCTTGAGCATGCTTGTTTTTTTTTAGTACTTGTATATGATCAACACTTAATATGCAAGATGTACTACTATAAATATAACCTTGTATATTAGAAGAACAATCCTGGGCTGGTTTTTTACAGGAACAATCCTGGGCTGGTTTTTTACAAGAGCAATCCTGGGCTGGTTTTTTACAAGAGCAATCCTGGGCTGGTTTTTTACAAGAGCAATCTTTACCTCCCATAATATAATAATATATATTATTATATTTTTATTCGTATTTTTTGTTTACTTAAATTCTTCATTGGAATACGGCAAAAATCGGCTAGTAATACAATCAGTTTGGATATTTAGTGTCAACTTTTAACACATCTTCCATTAACACACTTAAAACCAACAAGACAAGTAGAATCCGCTTGACATGGAAAGATTGTTGGATGAACCGCACTCATTGTAACACCAGTATAAGATTTTACAACTCCGTATGTAGCGTCCACATTTGAAGCTGATCCTATAATACTAATAATTTTGTCTACAATTCTTGATACTGAACTACCTAATAATTCTATTAATGGTTTAGTAATAACACCATCACCATTATTGAGTTTTAATTCTTTCTTAACTTCATATACAAATATTTTTTCTATTACTGTAACTATAATTTGTGTTACCCATGTTGGTAATCTTTTTCTTGTCCCATTTTCATTATACTCTATATCAAAACGTATAGACTCCAATGATGGTATTGAACTTCCTAAATGAATCATAGTAGGTATTGAATCTACTTGTGCTTCAGTTAAAACTCCTGTGAAACTTATACTTTCTACAGTATATCCGTCTTCTCCTGACTCTGTCATTTTAGTGGGAGTGACATTTACATTTACAGCAGCTGGGTCTAAACCAGCAAAATATTTTACCATTTCCCAAGCTGGCTTATTTTTTCTTAGAATTTGTACTTGTGCTATTGATAAATCAGAAAAATTTATAATTACATTTTCTTTTTTATTGCAAGAACAATCCTGGGCTGGTTTTTTACAAGAGCAATCTTTACCTCCCATAATATAATAATATATATTATTATATTTTTATTCGTATTTTTTGTTTACTTAAATTCTTCATTGGAATACGGCAAAAATCGGCTAGTAATACAATCAGTTTGGATATTTAATTCACTTTTTGAAATGGAGTATTTTCAATTAAATCTAATCCTGGAGCTTCTTTTGTTAAAACACCATCAATTACTTGTTGAAAATTAAATCCATGGCTATCTAGTAAAACTCCATTTTCTAACCACGGACATTGGCTTTTACATTTTGATGTCCCGCATTTTTTATAAAATACAAATGTTTTTTCTGTATTTTCTAATTCTTTTGATAAATAGGGTGTTCCTTCGGGTGCGGTAAGAGTGCATTTTGGATTGTTTCTAGTACAACATGGAGAATTTGTACCAGGCGTATTCTGTTTAACACCCCTTTGCCAAGCAGTGGTTGTTCCTAACCATGCTAAAATAGGTCCAGGTGTTCCATTATTATTTACATGTATGTGAATCCCGCTGACACCTGTCAAATCCTTGTATTTAATAGTAACATGCATTACAGAATCATTTGCATTGAATACAACGTCCGCATGTTTGGAACTAACTACATACTTTTGGAAATAGGTTGTGTTGTTGTTGTTATTTAAATTATAAAACCAAATTATAATGAATACAACAATTACTAAAAATAGCATAAAATATAATATTGAAGTAAAACGATTGTTTTTAAAATTTTTCATTACAATAATAATATATTATTGTAATATTATATTTTTTCTCTTATTTGCAATACCCATCTAATATTTATCAATCCCAACTACTTTGGCTATTTTCTTTATAATATTCTTTCTCTTTACATTCGCAAGATTTTTTTATTCCTCATTATTTTCAACTAACTCTTCTTTAACACATTTTTCCACAATTAATCCGTCTCTTTCCAAACGCTCTATTAATTCGCTATTTTTTTTGTTAAATTCTTCATTGGAAACCAAATATTTTTTACTTTCTTCTTTCATTTCTTCAACAGAAAATACCTGCTTATATTGCTTGAATGTATCAAAATCTTTTTGTAAAATTTGATTCACTTTTTCCAATATAGAGTCTGTGTAATACTCAATATAATCTAAATGTTCATTGGAATTAATTTTTTTATTTTCCTCCAATTCTTTTCTGTGTAATATTTTTTCAACACCAACTTTTAATAATATATTACATAAATCTTCATTTAAATTTTCTTGACATCCCATATAAGTAATATCTAATTCATTATTTATGTCTAGTAAATGTTGATATTGAGTAATATGAGAATGACTGTAAGCAAACTTACAGTATTTATACAATTCTTCTTTACTTTTATCTAAATATTCTTCAAAATCTAAAAATTTTATATCCACTTTTTTTCTATCTTTTAAACACTTGTTAATAAATTTCCATGCTGAAACTATTTTATCGTATGGATTTCTTAGAATAGTAAATTTTCTATATTCTTTCCATTTTTCTTCTGTCATATCCATTGCATAATTATATAATTTGGAAGAACTGTTATAACGTAAAATTCCTTGCTCAGTAGTGGTCCAAGGATCTCCATAGGATTTTCCCTTACATTTATAACAATTGCATGTTTTGTTATCTTCTTCATCTTCTTGATCTTCTTCGCCTTCTTCACCTTCTTCACCTTCTTCATTAGGAGTTTCTTTAGATTCTTCTTGATCTTCTTCACCTTCTTCATTAGGAGTTTCTTTAGATTCTTCTTCATCTACCTTAATTTCCTTAAATAATTCTATTTGTTCTTCAAACAAATAATTAAAATTTTTATGTTGTTCATGAGGCAACCGAAGATTTTCAAAATCATAATATTTCTTAAGCATAGTCGTTGTAAAAGAACCTCCACATTTTGGAAGATGAATAAATATTGCCTTTAAATCGTGATTTATTGAACACATTTATATAAAGTTTGTATAATATTTTTCAAATCATAACAAAATAATTACAATACCCATCTAGCATTTATCAATCCCAACTACTTTGGCTATTTTCTTTATAATTTTTGTGTCTTTTTCATAATCATTATCCCCTTTGCCTCCCATGGCTTCATAAACAATGGTATTGTATTGACTATTCTTCTTGGAATCATATTCTTCACAATCCGGATATTTCTCTCTAAATTCTTTGAACATACAAATATTTTTGTGTGCAATCATGCGAATGGCTTTTCTCAGCTTCTTATTTGCTTCATCTTGCTTCTCCCAAACATTGTCTTCTTTTACATACATCACTTCTCTTTTTTGATCAGTGCAATGAACCGGACGTTTTTCTACGTCCAATGCCTGCAAATTTTTTATGATTATATTGGAAATCCCTTCAATATAACCAACCTTGCCCACATTTTCAAGATCAGATACTTGTAGTTTAACCGATTCTATGAAATCACTTATGTTCATGGCATCTTTGCACGTCTCATTTAAAAATACTTGCAAATTAAATGTTTTGTTATGAGAGTTTATATTATTATTATTAGTGATACTATTGTGTGTACCATTTTTGACAATTTCCATGAGTTCTTTGTTTTGGTTTATTAGCATAAGAATTAGTTTTTTATCATTGATAATAGTATCATCATAATCATCATCATCGTCAGCGACATCATCATTATTTGTTGTAAGTGTTTTGCATTTTTGTTTGTGTTTCCATAATCCAGATGATGTTTGAAATTCTTTATTACATTTTTCACATAAATAATTTGCCACTTTTTGCCACTTTTTGCCACTTTTTATTTCCAAATTAGTTCCATCTACTTGTTTTAAATGTCTTGCTGTGAGTATATGTTTGTCCCAATTATATTTTTTGCTGCATATATAGTGACATAATTCGCAATAATAATTATTCATACTTTTTTTGCCACAAAATGCCACAAAATTATTTCCTAAAGTTTCCATTTATTTCCATTTAGAAAAAAATAATATTTTTCACACAAAAAATTATGCTAACAAAATGAAAATTATTATTTTGGTACACAGACGTTAAAATTACATTTCAGTCACAAAACTTATATTTTGCCAAGACTTTTTTGGGATTTTGAAAAATGGACAAAAAAAATGTCCAAAATTGAAAACCCAAAATACTTTTTGGATAACTTTTTCGTTAATAAAGTGATAAATAATATAATAAATCCCCAAAACAACTTAAAGAACGCATCCCATAGATTTCAACATTTCTCAATCCCAACTACCTTGGCTATTTTCTTAATAATTCTAGTATCTTTTTCATAATCATTATCGCCTTTGCCTCCCATTGCCTCATATACAATTGTATTATATTGACTATTTTTTTTGGAGTCATATTCTTCACAATCAGGATATTTCTCTCTGAATGCTTTGAACATACAAATATTCTTGTGTGCGATCATTCGTATTGCTTTCCGCAATTTTTTATTTGCTTCATCTTCTTTTTCCCAAATATTATCTTCTTTTACATACATCACTTCTCTCTTTTGATCGGTACAATGAACCGGACGTTTTTCTACTTCTAATGCTTGAAGATTTTTTATAATTATGTCGGATATCCCTTCAATATAACCCACTTTTCCAACATGTTCTAAATCTGCTACTTGTAATTTTACAGATTCTATAAAATCGCTAATATTCATCGCATCTTTGCAGGTCTCATTTAAAAATACATTTAGATTAAATGCTTTATTATGAGAATTTATTGTATTATTGTTGTTGTTGTTGTTATTGTTTGTTCCATTTTCTAACACTTTAATCATCATATTTTTAAGTTCAGAATTTTCTTTAATTAGCATCATAATAATTTCTTTATCGGAATTTTCATTGGATGTGCCATTTGTAAAATTGCATTTTTGTTTATGTTTCCATAAACCAGAAGATGTTTCAAATTCTTTATTACATTTTTCGCAAATTCGCTGATTTTTGCTGAATTTTTGCTGAATTTCATTTCCAAAAGTTTCCTTGGAGGCCTTTTCACAGTGCTTCGTGCTAAATAAATGAGTGCTATAATTACATTTTCTACTCGTTCCATAGTCACAAGATTTGCAATAATATTTCATCGCTGAATTTTGCTGAATTTTATTTCCTAAAAGTTCCATTTATTTCCATTGAGAAAAAAATGAAAATGTTGATACGAAAAATTTATCGTAACAAAACGAAAATTATTTTTTTTGCGCCCAGACGCTAAAATTGCATTTCAGTCACAAAACTTGTTTTTTCCCAAGACTTTTTCGGATTTTCCAAAAATGGACAAAAAAAATGTCCAAAATTGAAAACCCAAAATACTTTTTGGATAAATTTTTCGTTAATAATATAATAAATCCCCCAAACGGGCTTAAAGAACGCACTTTGCAATCATTCTGACACATCATTATGATTTAATATATATATAAATAGCTTAAAGACAACACATGATATTAAGTAAGCAAAATAAAAATGGTTAAAATATGCAGTTTAACACATTATCCAAAAGAAAATGAAGAAAAGTATCAATCTTATTTTGAAAAATATCAATATCCTTTGCATATTTTTCAAAAATATTCTATAGAAGCAATAATAGAAGGTAATCATGTTTTGGCTACGGCACCAACAGGAAGCGGTAAAACTCTTCCTGGTGACTTTGCTATTGATTATTTTCATTCTAAGGGGAAGAAGATTATTTATACAACCCCTATTAAAGCATTGAGCAATCAAAAATTCTATGACTTTACAAATAAATATTCGCATATTAGCATAGGACTTATAACTGGTGATATTAAAACCAATCCTGATGCAGATGTTCTTATTATGACAACCGAAATATTATTAAACAAACTTTTTCAGATTAAAAGTAATAACATTGTGAATATTCCACAATCAAGTATTTCTTTTGAAATGGATATTGAAAATGAACTAGGTTGTGTTGTTTTTGATGAAATACACATGATTAATGATGCGGCAAGAGGCCATGTTTGGGAACAGTGTATCATGTTGTTACCGAAGCAAGTCCAAATGATTGGGTTATCAGCTACTCTTGATAACCCAGAGCGTTTTGCATTATGGTTGGAAAATAAAGGTGTTTTTACTGAAAATCCCAAGAAAATTGTTTATTTGGCATCAAAAAAAGATCGTGCAGTTCCGCTAACGCATTACGGGTTTATTACAACAACATCTCTAATTTTTAAACTGTTAAAAAATGATAAACATATTCAAGAAGAAATCAAATCAATGATAAATAAACCAATTGTTTTACAGAATTCCCAAGGTGAATTTGATGAGCTACAATATTCCAAGATGAACAAAATGATGAAAATATTTGAAAACAACAATGTAAGATTAAAACGTCAACATGTTTTAAATCAAGTAACAAAACATCTAGTTGAAAATGAAATGCTCCCAGCATTGTGTTATGTTTTTTCACGAAAACAATTGGAAGTTTGTGCAAATGAAGTCACTACGAACTTGTTAGAATTTGATAATAAAACGCCTTATATTATTGATCGCGAATGCGAACATATTATCCGAAAATTACCAAATTACCAAGAGTATTTGAATCTTCCAGAATACGTTAATATGGTTACTTTGTTGCGTAAAGGTATAGCAATTCACCACAGCGGAGTGACTCCGGTTTTAAGAGAAATGGTGGAACTATTATTTGCAAAAGGCTTTATCAAACTTTTGTTTTGCACAGAAACAATGAGTGTTGGTATAAATATGCCTGTTAAAACGACTATTTTTACTGATATTTGCAAGTTTGATGGAGAAAACAATCGCATGTTGTATTCACACGAGTACACACAAGCGGCTGGTAGAGCTGGTAGATTGGGTTTAGATACAGTCGGACATGTGATTCATTTGAATAATTTATTTAGAAATGTAGAAACAAAAACAAGTTATAAAACTATGATGAGTGGAAAACCGCCTACATTAAAATCTAAATTTAAAATTTCTTACAATTTGCTTTTGAATTTAATAGATATTGGTGATAATAATTTCATTAATTTTGCTAGAAAAAGTATGGTAAAGGAAGATTTGGATAATGAGTTGAAAGAAATATATTATGCTATTTCAAAAGAACAATCTGAAGCAGAAACATTGGAAGAAACATTTAAAACAATGCAAACACCAATTAATGTAGTAAACGAGTATTTAAAATTACTAGAATGTCACGCAACTGTAGTTAATAAAAAGCGAAAAGATATTGAAAGACAAATAGACAGTATACATGATGAGTACATTAATTTAAAATTTGACAAAGTGAAAATTGAAAGATACAACAAAAAATTGAAAAAAATAGACGATTTACAAGACCAATACAATTTTGTAGAAAAATATATAGACAATAATGTAGAAACAATTGTTAATTTGCTGCAAGATGACGGGTTTGTTCAAATGGAAAAAGAAAATCAAAATGAAACGAATGAAACGAATGAAACAAAAATAACGCTTACTGCGCGAGGTATGATAGCAACACATTTAAAAGAAACACATTGTCTCGTTTTTGCTAAACTTTTTGAAGAAAATGTCTTTGATAAATTAAATTCCATACAAATTATTATGTTACTAAGTTGTCTCACCAATATTGTTGTAAAAGATGAATATAAAAATTATGTTCCTAAAACCGACGACGTTGTTTTGAAAGAACTCGTTTTTAGAGTGAAAAATATGTACAATGATTATATTACAAAAGAAACCAATTTGAATATTAATTCAGGTATTGAATATACATTTCATTATGACTTGATTAATTATGTAGATAAATGGTTTTATTGTGAAAATGCAGAAGAATGTAAACAACTTTTACAAAAATTAGAAAAAGAAAAGGAGATATTTTTGGGTGAATTTGTAAAAGCACTACTGAAGATCAATAATATTTGCAGTGAGTTGGAAAAAATCGCGGAATTATTTGGCAATATGTCGCTATTGAGTAAATTAAAAGAAATACCTATTATGACACTCAAATATGTAGTAACGAATCAATCTTTATACGTATAAAAATATTTACTAATAGTGAGTTGTATATTTTGATACTAATTTTGCCCAATCTTCCATTACAGTATCAATAATATTGTCAGAAATTTCAAGAATTATCATATTAAAACCAATCATTGAATTATATTTGTTTAGTATTTCATTAAAATTATCAATAGTGCAAGTTGCTACATTTTTACATCCCATTCCTTTTGCAACCTCTTGATAATCAAAAATGGGCAAATTATTGTATTCTTCTTTGTCTAAAACATTTTCAATTTGGTAAACATTGTTATTAATTAAAATTAATGTTAAATTTATATTATATTTTTGAGCTGTTGCTAATTCTTGAAGTACCATTTGGAACGCCCCATCTCCAGTCAAACAAATTGTTTTTCTAGAAGGATTTGCAAATGAATTGCCTATACTAGCAGGAAAACACCAACCAATACTTGCATATCTAATAGATATGTTAAATCTACAACCGGGTGGTAATTTCAATTCAGAACCATAGAACCAACTAGAACCAGTTTCAACAAATATATCTGTGTGTGAATTTAAATTTTTGCTTATACAACTAGATATTATTTTGGAAGTTTTACTTAATTTTATTTTATTTTTTTTATCATTACTAAAATTAGTATTTGAAATATTTTTGCAATTAATCGCATATTGCGGATTAAAGAGACATGTGTATCCAGAAGTGTTATAATCATTTAACTCTACACCTATATATATTAATGCTTTTGATTTTTCAAAATAATTTAATTTATTTTGGTCTGTTATTCCACCCCAATAATATCCTAATACATTTTTATTATTTTCATCCAGAATACCTTTGGCATCTATAGTGTAAAACATGACAGCTGCTATTTTATTCATTAACTCATAAAAATTATCATCTGTTAAATTAATAAATTTTGAATAATGATTATATGCAGAACCGAATAAAAAAACAGGTTTTAGTTTGGATAATGTATTATAATCATTGTTGAAATGTTTTTCTATTATTTCATTAATAATATTATAAAATTTATATTGTTCAAAATTATTATTTATATTTTTGAATGATAATATATGAGAACAATCATAAATACCATTTATTTTTTGAAAATTAGCCGGGATTTGAAGATACGCTGAGTTAAAATCTATCAAAGATCTAGAAATATTATTTATAGTATTTATTATATGTGTTCTATTGAGCGATATAATTTGAAATGTATTGTCTTGTCCACATAATACAGAAAAAATTTCATATGATTTTAATTGGTCTTGATTACTTTGAAACAAAGTATGATGCGATAATTTACTATCTAATTCATCATTTGAATTATTTCCACCACTTATCATTAATACTGGATTTTTTTCACAAATAGAGTTTGCAAATCCATTTGATGCTGATAAACTTCCTACCATTGACCCTACTACTAAAATACTAAATGGTTTTGTTCTTGAATATCCATCACACATGTATGACGCATTTAATTCATTTCTACAACCAATGAATTTAACAGGTTCTTTTAACATAGCATCTAATATTGGCATATTTAAATCACTTGGAACTCCGAAAAAGACATCAATATTGTTGTTAATTAATATTTTTGAAAATAAATTACCTAAATTAATTGATTTATTTACATTTTTTTTGGAATATTTGCGTTTTATAATTTGACGATTTTTACTAGTTCTCATTATATAATTATTATTATTATTATTACTCATAAAATAATATAATAATATTGCAATTTAATTATATAATGGATACAAATACAATAGGAAATAAATACAAAATAATAAAACAAATAGGTAGTGGATCATTTGGTTCTATTTTTGAAGGTATTAACATACGAACCAATGAAAAAGTAGCAATAAAAGTAGAACCAATTATAGATGATTTAAAACTATTAAAACATGAATCTAATATTTATAGAATACTTGATAATGTCAATGGTGTACCAAAAATAAAATGGTATGGTAAAGATAGTTTAAACTATTATATGGTAATTGATTTATATGGTAAATCATTACAAGATTTAGTAGATAAACGTAAGCAATTGCCTTTAAAGATGGTATTACAAATTGGCAATAATATTTTAAATATTTTAATGAGAATACACGAAACTGGTTTTATTCACCGAGATATTAAACCTGAAAATTTTCTTTTGACATTGAATAAACCTACAAGGGTAATTTTGATAGATTTTGGAATAAGCAAACCATATTTATTCAATAATGAACATATAGAATTAAAATACAAAAATAAATTTGTAGGAAATCTCAATTTTGCAAGTATTCATACACACAATTTATATGAACAAAGCAGACGCGACGATTTAGAATCGCTAGCCTATATGTTGATATATTTTTATCTTGGCAAATTGGATTGGATGGATGATGATTATCAAGAGAATTTTGAGCTGGAAAATAAACATGTAAAATCTATAAAAATAAAATTATTATATGACACTACTATACCATCAGTATTGCTGGATTTTTATAAAAATATTAGAGAACTAGAATTTAAAGAAAAACCAGATTATGTAAAATATATGGAAAGTTTTAGAGAAGAACTCGTAAATTTACAATAAGTATAAATTGACATAAAAAAGTATCGCTATTATAATATATGGAATTTGAAAAATCAATTGAATATATTGAAAGTATTTTTAATTTTATGGATGTATTGTATAAAAAAGCAGTTAAATTGAATGATAATAAATTGATACAAATTTGTAAATTGATTTTTAATTATTTAATGACTTGTTGTAGTGAAGTAAAAGTCTTGCTTAAGGATTTAAATAAAAACGAGAATTTTGATATGAAACCAGTTTATGAGTATATTCAAGATAATGACATCAAATTATTAGATTTGAATAATATATTGCCGGAAGATATAGATATATCAAAACCCCAAGATATTGAACGATTTGTTTTATCACATATTTATTATATTTATGCAAATAATTAAAAATATTTCTATATTTTATATGGTAACTGTAAAATATAGAAACACTAGAAACACAAAAACACGAAAATCTAAAATAAAAAAAGTAAAAACGCATTTTAGTATTGATATATCAAAAAAATATTATAAAGAACTTACCGAGAAAACAGGTAATAATTCTTTGAATTTATACAATCAAAAAATGCTATATAAACTACCCTCAAAAAACCTTGAAGTAAATGTTCCTTGGGATTTTATGATATTAAGACAAAAAATATTGGATATTATACCAAAAGGAATATATGGTTGGTATCATGAAATTACAAGTAGCTGTGGAACTAGTACGTTCAATGCTATAGATGCTTTTTTAAATGTTAAAATAAAGCCAAATTATTTAAATTATAATAAGAATATTTCAGATGAGAAAATTGTTACATTGTATTCTAAACCATTGGGAATCACAAATTTCAAATGTAAGATGCCATTTTTTACAGCCCCTTATGGTTGCGCGTCAGAATACGGAGGAAAATCGGATGAAATTAATACTATGTTGGGAACAATAAAAGCAGGTGGAATTTATACCATTCCTATGTTTTCAAAATATAATATGGAGTATATTGCAAATATTTTGAAACAAAACACATCAGTTGCAAGTCCTTTTTTTATGTTTCAAATTTATTTAACAAATGATAATGATATTAATGTTTCGTTAATTGAACGGGCGAAGAAGTGCGGTGCTTCTGTAATAATTTTGACAGTAGATACTGGTGCAAATAATCATGGTGGGTTAGGTTTATTAGAAACCCAATCAGATTTAACATATGGACGCGATTATTGTGGAAATTTATTCTATGATCCAGTTTTCAATATAAAATGTTATAAAGAAAAAAAATGTGTTGGTACTAAAGATGTACGTGTTTTAAAACATGTTTCTAATTATTTTAAAATAAATATTAAAAAACTATTAAAATCGTATAATTTTACTGATTCCTTTGATTATGCAAAACAGATTCAAGGACAAGGTATGGGTAATATTAATGGACTATTAGAAAATGATGTAGATAAAAATAAAGATATTTATTATTTATCTATAAAACACATTGCTGAATTATGTCATTCTTCAAAATCACTATGTAAATATATATCTACAGGCAATATTAGTCCTATACCTTTAGTTGTAAAAGGTTGTGTAAGTGTAGAAGGTGCAATAACTATACAAAAGTCAAATGCTGACGGTATCTATGTTTCTAACCATGGTGGTAGGTTTATTTATAATGGTATAGCGCCTTTGGACGTTTTGAGAGAAATAAGAAATGCTGTTAAAAAAAATAATAGGAATTTTGGAGTTTGGTTTGATGGAGGTATTCGTAATGGTCAAGATATATTTACATCTTATGCGAAAGGAGCAGAATTTGTGGGTATTGGTAGGCCAATAATTTATTCATGCGTTTTATACGGCGAACCAGGTGTGAGTTCAATAACAAAAAAAATGAAACTTGAACTAGATAATCAATGCAGACTTTGCGGACAAAATAATTTAAATGATTATGATAAGTTGAAGTTGAGTTTGTATGAATGATTCTAAAAAAAACTTGGCATATTATATAGCCCAATATAAATATGATTAAAAAAACAAAAAACAATCGTAGAAAAATGAGAAAAACCTTTAGAAGAAAAGGGAGAAAAACCTTTAGAAGAAAAGGGAGAAAAACCTTTAGGGGAGGTGCACCCGAAGTTATTAGAACAAAACAGGAATTTGAAAAGGCCAAAAAGTGGGCAACCACATGGGAAGTTACAAAAAAATCGGATGGATCTGTTGTTTTTCAAAAAGACGCAAACGATGGTGGAGCAAGTATGGCAATGGAGTATGTTGGTAACCCCGATTATGAAGTATCTGCTTTATAATTAAATTCATTTCTTATACCTTTTATATAATTTTTTTTCTATCTTTCCTATAACAAGAAAAAAAATATTTCATGCGAAAAAGTAAAAAATCAACTCAAAAAAGTAAAATAAAAGCGAGTAAGACAAGAAAATACAGATATGAAGAAGATTCTTTTGGTAAAATTTTAGTTCCAGCTAAACATTATTGGGGTGCTACTACTCAGCGTTCTTTAATTCATTTTAGTATTGGCACTGAATTGATGCCATTAAATTTCATTTATTCGTATACTATTCTTAAAAAATGTGCTGCAATTGTTAATTACAAACTCGGTAAATTGACAAAAAAAAACGCACATGTAATTGTCAAGGTTTGTAATGAAATATTAAAAGGTAAATTAGATGGTGAATTTCCGTTACATATATGGCAAACAGGAAGCGGTACGCAAACCAATATGAATTTAAATGAAGTAATATCAAACAGAAGTAATCAAATACTAAAAAGTAATTTAGGAAGTAAAACACCGATTCATCCAAATAATCATGTGAACATGTCGCAATCAACAAACGATACTTTTATTAGTGCTATGCATATTAATATTGCTTTGATGGTGAATAAAAAGCTTATTCCGAATTTAGAGTTTATGATAAAACAATTCAAAATAAAAAAAAATGAATTTAACCATGTCGTAAAAATAGGTAGAACTCATTTAGAAGATGCGTTACCTTTAACTTTTGGTCAAGAATTTTCGGGATATATTGCTTTGTTAGAGGATTCATTAAATGAAATAAAAAAAAGTTTAAAAAATATTTATAAATTGGCTGCTGGTGGAACCGCTGTAGGAAATGGAATAAATAGTCATAAAAAATTTGGTAGTATGATAGCAAAAGAAATAGCCAGAGAGACCAAAGTACCTTTTATAACAGCGCCTAATAAATTTGCTGAATTATCAAGTCATAATGCAGTATTAGAAATGAGCGATTCTTTTAAAGTTCTTGCAACAAATATTATGAAAATAGCAAATGATATAAGATGGCTTGGTTCAGGACCCAAAACAGGTTTAAATGAATTAATTTTGCCTCAGAACGAACCAGGATCATCAATAATGGCGGGAAAAGTGAATCCTACACAATGTGAAGCTGCAACAATGGTTGCTGTTCAAGTAATTGCAAATAATTTGTCAATTACAATTGCAAATAGTCAAGGTAATTTTGAAATGAATGTGTACAATCCAGTTATGATTTATAACATAGATCAGTCAATTAATTTGCTATCTGATATTTGTTTGAATTTTACTAAATTTTGTATAATGGGTATTAAAATCAATGAAAATAAAATAAAATATTATGTGGATAATTCTTTGTCATTGGCAACATTTTTAAATCCATATATTGGGTACGACAAAGCAACAGAATTAGCACATTACGCATATGATAACAATTTATCATTGAGAGAAGCAAATCGTAAATTAAAATTAATTAGTGATAATGATTTTGAAAAATATATAAATTATAATAAAATAATTTAAAGCTACCTATTTGTTATATAGTATAAATATGTCATCTAATTGTGATGTTACATCTTCACCAGAAACAAAGACTGTTGCTGATCGTTTAATTGGACGTGTTAAGTGGTTTAACAATAAGACTGGTTATGGTTTTGTTACAGTTACAGATGGTGAAAAATCTGGATCGGATATTTTTGTTCACCACAGTGCTATTAATGTTACAAATCAACAATATAAATATTTAGTACAAGGAGAATATATTGAATTCAATTTAATTCGTGTTGAAAATAGTAGTCATGAATGTCAAGCAGCAGATGTTGGTGGAATTAAAGGAGGTAAATTAATGTGTGAGACAAGAAATGAATTTAAGATTGCAAAAAATAATTACAGAAGCACAACAAACGGTTCAAATGATGAAGAAATCTCAGAACCAGTGAAACTTCCTAGACAGCAAAGAGTTCGTAATGAAGTTATGAATCCAACACAAGCAGAAGATTTAGAGAGTAAATGGTTGATGGTTAAACCTCCTGGAAGAGCAAGTGGTGTAGTAAATTCAGGCAGAGGACGCGGAAGACCACCCCGTGGAAAAATATAGAAACATATAAACAATATATTTAGTGAAAACAAAAATATTTGATTTTTATTATATATTTAATATATATAATAAATGAACAATTTCTCAACACCAGCAGATTATCAATCTGCTCCAATGGCAACACCCGGACAAATGGGTGGCCGCGGTTATCATCACAAGAGAGGATGTAAATGCGCTTTATGTAAAAAAGGCGGACGAGGTTATCGTCATAAAAAAGGCTGTAAATGCGCTTTATGTAAAAAAGGTGGTGGCGATGATGAGTTTGCAAATGAGGATGATTACGATAATTTGGATGATGAAAAGGATGCAATGGATTTACATGGTGGTTCTCGTAGACGTAAACATAGAACAAGAAAAACAAGAAAAACAAGAAAAACAAGGAAAACAAGGAAAATGCGTCGTACTAGAAAACATTCAAGATCTAGAAGGTAAATACATATAATTGTTATATGTTATATAAGAGTGAATTTATATAAAGTAGAATGATTATTTTCAAATACTTTTTCTTCGTTGAAATAATTTTCTAGTTGATAATCAAAATACACTTCGCAACCGTAGTTATTTTTCATTTTTGTAATCCACAACCTTTTACATATCATTTCATTTTTGGGTATTATTCCAAAAATGTAATTAAAAATTTTTAATGTATAATAAATATTATCATATCTATTAGGGAATAATACAATATTTGTATTTTTATTAAGTAAAATATTTTTATACTTTTGTACAAAATTTTTATATTTGTTTGGTTCTCTCATCATAACAACAAACAATTCAGGTTTTAATATATTTGTAGAGTTCTTAGTTTGCAAATCGTTAGTTATTATAATAGTATTACATTTTGTTTTATTATAAAAGAGTTTGATTTTTTCCTCATTATTAAAACAAAAAAATTTATTTTTACGTGTATTTTTTTTTATAGAAAAGTTAATAATTGCATCCATAAATAATTGATAATAAAGAAAAACTTTTAAATAATAATAATATATTAAATAAATTATAATTAAATGAGTATTGATAGATTAAAAGTAATTGAAGATTTTAATAATACTATATTTAGTAACGAATTGATGAAAAATAAAAATACAATTGTTTTTATTTATACTCCACCAAAAGTAGGTTCAACTACGTTAGTGACTTCCTTACGGATATCATGTGCAAGAAAAGTAACTGTACTTCATATACATGATGAAACTATGTTAAGTGTTGTAACTGGTATTAAAAATGAAAACAATATTACAGTTAATGAATTGATTAATTATAATTCTTCCATTGGTAAAAATGTCTTTGTTATTGACGTCTATAGAACTCCAATAGAGAGAAAGATATCAGAATATTTTGAATTGTTAACTTGTTATCATTTTAATACAACCGATGCGAATATAGTAAATTATAAATTGGAAATTTTGATAAAACGTTTTAATTCTTTGTTTCCATTCATAGGGAGCGGTGATTATTTTTTTGATAAATATGATATTCCTTTACCCGAAAAATTTGATTTTGAAAGTAAATATTTATTGGTAGAAAAGAATAATGTAAAATATATTAAATTACGTTTATGTGATTCTAATGAATGGAGTAAAATTTTAACAAAAATTTTGCTTAATGATATTGTTATTGTTAAAGATTATCAAACAGAAAATAAAGGTATTGGTGAAATTTATAAAAAATTTGTTCAACAATATCAAATACCATATAATTTATTAGAAACAGTTAAACATTGTAAATATTTTAATTATTATAACTCAGAACATGAAATACAAAATTATATAAATAAATGGAATTCAAAAATTATTCATGAACAATTTGAGCCATTTTCTTTTAAAAAATATAATTTTTATAATTCTATATCAAATGAAAATCAATATTATAATAATATACAAAGAGCTCATTATTTAGATCATGGTTGCATTTGTAATTCGTGTTGTTACAAAAGAAGAGATATTTTTTATAAAATAAAAAATGGACAACATGTTGATACTAAAATAATACATGAAGAAGCTGTACAAGAAAAAAAGATGCGCAAAGCACAAAAAATCGGAAATATTTGTAACAAAATAAATGATAAAATAAATGAAATTAAAAAAAGTCAGAGAATAACAAAAATACCAAATAACTTTAATATGATTGATATCAAATTAAAATAAATGAAAAATGTAAAAAGGAGGGAGTTATAGGAGAACCCAGTTCCACCATTAAAAGGAGGGGTAATAGGGGAACCTGGGTTCCCATGAAAAAACAAATGTAAAAATGTAAAAAGGAGGGGTCATAGGGGAACCTGGGTTCCCAC
>Ga0209188_1001025_pt1 | contig 24007 bp, 17 predicted proteins | sample C_130625_EF_Meta_FD_187307 | JGI IMG/M metagenome (GOLD analysis project Ga0209188, IMG submission 187307) | Freshwater microbial communities from Lake Croche, Canada to study carbon cycling - C_130625_EF_MetaG (SPAdes) (version 2) | ecosystem: Environmental > Aquatic > Freshwater > Lake... | reverse complement strand
CGCCTTCAGCCATTTGTTTAATGAGATAAATTCGTCCACGCGGACCATCAAGTTCATCACCTAATATTTGATAAGTGGGGCAAGTAGCAGTACAAAAGCCGCAATGGACGCAATTGGATAACAGCTTTTGGGCTTCTAAACCATCAGGATGATTTGCTAAATGAGGAGATAAATCGGTTTGCATAGATTAATAAGGCATTCTTCCAGTTTGGAAAATCCCGTGGGGGTCAAAGGCTTTTTGAACTCTTTTTTGCACGATAGCTAAAGGCGCAGTTAGAGGGTTAGCGGTTAGAGGGGTAAATACGCTGCCAGAGTCGTTTCTGTTGTTTCGATATAAAGTTGCATATCCTTGGTTTTGAGATGCAAGACTTTGGGCTTCTTCACGATTTAAGTTCGCTTTAATCCAACGTTGACCTCCAAACCACTCCATCATTGTTGTATGTTCAGTTAGAAATGGATTAGATAACGGATTAACAGCAAACCGCCATAAATTCTCGTTTGAATGTGTAAAGAATGGGTGGGTTTGTTCACGAATACTCGCCCAAAAGATATTTGCTGGGGATTCTTCAATGATTTCAGCAGGCAAAAGTTGTTGCATTTTTTGGATCGCAGCGACAACTGCCGCATGAGCTCCAGCGAGTCGAATCCAGAGTTCGCCACCTTGTTCATTGCCTATCCAAGTACTCGCAGATAAAGGGAGAGGTTGGCTAGCCCATGAATTTATTTGATGAATCGCTTGGCTTGCTGGAATTTGAAACTTTAAAGTTTCAGTTCTTGCAGGAAGGGGCAGAACTTTAATTGATACTTCAAGAATTAACCCTAAAGTACCTAAAGATCCAGGCATTAAACGTGAGATATCATAACCAGCAACATTTTTCATTACCTTACCCCCAAAGGATAAGATCTGACCATTACCATCCATCATTTTGATGCCTAGAACATAGTCTCTTAGACCACCAAATTGGCCTCGACCAGGACCAGCTAACCCTGCTGCCACCATGCCACCAATTGTGGCGTTTTCACCATAATGCGGAGGCTCAAATGGAAAGCATTGATTTTTTGAGTTCAAAGCTGATTCAACTTCTTTTAATGGAGTTCCAGCACATGCAGTAATTACTAGCTCTTCAGGCTGATAATCCAAAATTCCAGCATATTGATGAGTATTTAAAACTTCTCCACTTGGAGAGTCACCATACCAATTTTTGGTATTTCCACCGCAGATATTAATTATTTTCTGCTCAGAAATAGCCGACTGTATTTGCTCTTTAAATTGATTAAGCACAACTTGCATAAGTAATAAGGAAATTAAAAACGTTCTAATTCAGGATGAGGCATGACACCATTACTGATTCTGACCCGACCATATTCCGCACAACGATTGAGTGTTGGGATGGCTTTGTCCGGGTTTAATAATTTGAGCGGATCAAATGACTCTTTTATCGACCAGAATAAATTTCTTTCTAACTCAGAAAATTGCACACACATCGAATTAATTTTTTCAATACCAACGCCATGTTCACCGGTAATTGTTCCACCTAATTCAACACAGGTCTCAAGAATTTCTGAACCAAAATCTTCTGCACGACGCCATTCGGAATGGTCAGCACCATTGAACAAGATGAGAGGGTGCATATTACCGTCTCCCGCATGAAAGACATTCATACATCTGAGCTGATATTTACTTTCCATATCTTTGATACGCTTTAATAATTCAGCGATTTGACGTCGCGGAATAGTACCGTCCATACAGTAATAGTCTGGTGAGACACGACCAGCAGCGGGAAAAGCATTTTTTCTACCGCTCCAGAACCTTAAACGTTCAGCTTCAGTTTCTGATATTTGTAGTCTAGACGCGCCACTAGCCTTAAGGACTAAACTCATTTTTTCAATTTCTTCGGCTACTTCTTCTGGAGTACCATCAGATTCACACAGCAAAATTGTTTTTGCATCGACGTCATAACCTGCATGTACAAATTCTTCAACAGCCTTAGTAGCGGGCTGATCCATCATTTCTAAACCGGCAGGTATGATTCCAGCACCGATTACTGCAGCAACGGCATTACCACCTTTTTCAATATCATCAAAGCTAGCCATAATGACTTTGGCCAGTTGCGGCTTAGGAACCAATTTCACGGTTACCTCAGTCACCAAAGCTAACATACCTTCACTGCCAATAAAAATAGAAAACAAATCTAAACCCGGACTATCTGGAGCAAGCCCACCAAATTCAACTACTTCGCCCGTAATTAATACAGCACGTATTCGAAGAACGTTATGAATAGTTAACCCGTATTTGAGGCAATGAACCCCCCCAGAGTTTTCGCTGACATTGCCACCAATTGTGCAGGCGATTTGTGAGGAGGGATCTGGCGCATAGTAAAGCTGGTGTTTTGCAACAGCCTCTGAGATGGCAAGGTTTCGAACACCTGGTTGGACGGTTGCAGTCCTGGCAAGAGGATTAATATCGATGATTTTCTTTAATTTAGCCAAAGAGAGTACAAGACCATCTGCAATTGGCATTGCCCCGCCAGATAAACCAGTTCCAGCACCTCTTGGAACTACAGGTATTTGATTGATATGACAAATCTTCAAAATTTCAATCACTTGAGATTCTGTATGAGGCAGGGCGACCGCCAAAGGCATCTGCCGATAGGCCGCTAAGCCATCACATTCATAGGGAATAGTATCCTCAGGCTCCCAAAGAAGCGAGTCTTCACCCAAGATTGGCCTTAACAGATCAACGACAAAATCTTGACGACTTTTTAATAAAGGTGGAATTATGGCATTCATAGTGTAATTATCTCTCTATAATACATTTTATGGGAAATCGCCTTACACAAATTGCAACTCGAACCGGTGATGCTGGGATGACCGGTTTAGGTGATGGGACTCGTGTTGACAAAGCTCACGATCGCATTTGTGCTATGGGTGATGTCGATGAATTAAATTCTCAAATCGGTCTTCTATTGACTGAAGAGTTCCCCAAATCAATTGATGATGCAATGAGAGCCTTATTTAATCAAATTCAGCATGATTTATTTGACTTAGGTGGCGAGCTTTGTATCCCTGGATATACCCTGCTCAAGCAAGAGCAGATTCTCTATCTTGACGAGCAGCTAGCTCTTTATAATTCACAATTACCTAAATTATCTGAATTTATTCTTCCGGGTGGAACTCGAGCTGCAGCTCAGGCGCATGTTTGCAGGACAGTATGTCGAAGAGCTGAGCGTTCAATCGTGCAGTTAGGATCAAAAGAAAAAATTAATGACACTCCAAGGCAATACACCAATCGTTTATCAGATTTATTGTTTGTTTTAGCCAGGTACCTTAATGTCAGTGCTGGGGGTAAAGATGTTTTGTGGAATCATCATAAAACCCCCAAGCAATAATTAATTGCGACGTTTTCTTACGCCCTCGGCTAATATTTCAAGCGTTTTTACAGAATCATCCCAGTTGATACAAGCATCAGTAATACTTTGACCATATTTAAGTTTGCTAGGATCATCTTTGCCTGGAGTAAATTTCTGTGCTCCGTCTTCAAAGTGGCTCTCAATCATTACACCAAAAATTGACTTAGATTTTGACTTTAATTGATCAGCAACATCTTGTGCAACAACCAGCTGACGCTCATGTTGTTTACTGGAGTTAGCATGTGATAAATCAATCATCAATGATGGATGTAGTTTAGCGGCTTGCAAGCTATCACAAGCTTCAGCAACACTCTTTGCATCGTAATTAGGAGTTTTACCACCACGTAAGATGACGTGACAATCTTTATTACCACTAGTTTCAACGATAGCCACCTGACCATTTTTATGCACAGATAAAAAATGATGACCACGCGATGCTGCAAGAATGGCGTCCGTTGCAATCTTAATGTTTCCATCCGTACCATTTTTAAAACCAATTGGAGCTGATAAACCAGAAGCTAATTCACGATGGATTTGGCTTTCGGTAGTTCTTGCACCAATCGCTCCCCAAGAAATCAAATCACCTATATATTGTGGAGAAATGACATCGAGGAATTCACTTCCAGCTGGCATTCCAAGTCGATTGATTTCAATGAGTAATTGCCTTGCGATGCGCAAGCCTTCATCAATCTTAAAACTTTCATCTAAATAAGGGTCATTAATCAGACCCTTCCAACCAACCGTGGTGCGTGGTTTTTCAAAGTAGACACGCATGACGATTTCTAAATCTTTTTTAAAGTACTCACGCTGCTCTAAAAGTCTCGTCGCATATGCAACCGCAGCAGAAGGATCGTGAATCGAGCATGGTCCGATGATGACTAGTAGCCGATCATCACTACCATCAATAATGTCACGAATTTTCTTCCGTGATTGGGCGATCAGTTTTTCAATCGGAGTATTAGATATTGGAAAAAAACGAATCAAATGCTCTGGAGGGGGAAGAACAGTAATATTTTTGATCCGAGCATCATCCGTTAAGGATGTTTTGTCCATATTGGCATACCAATTTTCTTGGGTACTTAGAGCTTTATCCGTCATATCAATCCTTACTTACGTGTTACACAACTAGGTGAAAAAAAACCGCCTTTTTGGGGCGGTTGTTTTAGGAAATGTTTTTAAATCATTACCTCTCGACCGCCAAGTCTGAGATGAAAAAGTTAAAGAAGTAAAAATAGTTCGTATACATGATTATTAATTTACCACAACTTTATTGAACACTGATTTAAACACTACCGCCAACAACCATATTTTCAATTCTAAGAGTAGGTTGACCAACACCAACTGGCACGCTTTGGCCCTCTTTTCCACAAACTCCGACCCCATCATCAAGACGTAAATCGTTCCCAATCATGCTAACTTGTTTCAACGATTCAGGACCGTTTCCAATGATAGTTGCTCCTTTAACAGGATATTGGATTTTGCCATTCTCGACCCAATATGCTTCGGTTGCAGCAAAAACAAACTTTCCGCTAGTGATATCTACTTGACCTCCACCGAAATTGACAGCATATAAACCTTTTTTGATACTTGCAAGGATTTCTCCAGGATCTTTATCTCCTCCCAACATATAGGTATTTGTCATTCTAGGTAGTGGCAGGGCCGCATAGCTTTCACGGCGTCCATTACCTGTCAGGGGCATTTTCATGAGGCGAGAATTCATCGCATCTTGCATAAAACCTTTGAGTCGTCCGTTTTCAATGAGGGTTGTGCACTGAGTAGGATTTCCCTCATCATCAACATTTAAAGAGCCACGACGTCCTGAAAGAGTGCCGTCATCTACAACAGTAACTCCTGGAGCAGCTACTTTTTGACCTAACTTTCCAGCAAATGCTGAGGATCCTTTACGATTAAAATCACCTTCTAAGCCATGTCCAATAGCCTCATGTAAAAGCACTCCTGGCCATCCCGGTCCCATGACAACAGTCATTGGACCGGCTGGAGCAGGTTTAGACTCTAAATTGATTAATGCAGAATTAACCGCGTGATCGACCCAGCCATTAATGACCTCATCGGTAAACATTTTGTAATTGAGGCGACCACCACCACCAGCGTTAGCGGTTTCTCTTCGACCATTTTGCTCAACGATGACACTAATAGAAACTCTAACAAGTGGGCGGATATCAGCCACTAATTTGCCATTACCTTTAGCAACTAAAATAACGTCGAATTCTCCGGTCAAACTTGCCATCACTTGAACTACCCGAGGATCTTTTGCCCTGGCTTTTTGCTCAATTTTTTCAAGAAGCTGTATTTTTTCTTCTGTTTTTAAACTGAAGATAGGATCCTCAGGAATATAGAGTGCTTTTCCAGAAAATGTAGAAATCGGCTGCAAGATAATTTTCTTTTTGCCACCCGATGGACCTATCACTCGAGTGGATTTTGCTGCTTGCATCAAGGTATCTGCATTGACAACATCCGCATAAGCAAAAGCTGTTTTATCCCCTGAGACTGCTCTTACACCAACACCTTGGTCAATACTAAAGTTACCAGATTTAACTATACCTTCTTCAAGACTCCAAGATTCATAGCGAGTATGTTGAAAATATAAGTCAGCATCATCAAGGCGATGGAGATACATTTCACTTAGAGCCTTTTCAATCACACGCTCATCTATCCCACCTGGAGCGAGAAGAAGATATTGAGCAGTTTGAATCGCGTTATTAGAATGATTTTGCATATGGTTGTTTATTTAATTGTTCGGTGCGAAAGAGCAGGTAATTTACTACGAACCTCGAGAATGTTAGCTTTAAACATTTCCCCTGTAATGAGACCTTCGCCCGCTTCTAAGACAGAGTTGATTCCTCCCCAGGGATCAATAATCATTGAATGTCCCCAAGTTTGACGACCATTATCATGCGTGCCACCTTGAGCAGAAGCTACAAAATAGCATTGATTTTCAATCGCCCGAGCGCGCAAAAGAATTTCCCAATGAACCTTACCGGTTGTGTAGGTGAATGCGGCAGGAAGTATATGGCAATCTATTTCCCCCATGGCGCGATACATCTCTGGAAAACGTAGGTCATAACAAATACTTAATCCGAAACGCCAAGATTCATCTTGATAATGAACATCAAAGAAAGATAGTTTTGATCCTGCTTGAAGTACTCTGGATTCGTCATAACTCTCACCACCAGATGAAAATGAAAATAGGTGAATCTTGTCATATTGACAAATGATTTCCCCAGCCGGATTAAACACTAAAGTTGTATTAAGGACATGATTAGGATCATTGGTGGAGATGGGTATCGTACCGGCAACAATATGGATACCATGTTTCTGGGCAGACTTTGCCAAAATATCTTGAATAGGACCACGACCAAGTTGCTCTTGAATCTCTAGTTTGTCCTGGTCTTTTTTTCCAAATAGACAAAAATACTCTGGCAATATCGCCAACTGACAATGTTGATCAGCTGCTTTTGAAATTAAATCTTGAGCGACCCGTAAATTGGCATTTAGGTCGGAAGATGCGACCATTTGAAGGCTAGCAATTTTAATCATATAAATAGGTTAGCATCTTTTAAGGAATGGTGTTTGGAGATGGGTTGATTGGGGGAGGCAGTTTTTTTTCGTTGGGTTGTTTGACAGGTTCGTTTAAAAGGGATTTGCGACGGATATTTTTTAGGATTTCAGGATCTACAGGTTTGCCATTTTGATCAAGAGGAATTACTTCAGGATTTTTCCAATCTCCCTGAATCAACAAATCACTTTGGAAGGCCTTATTAATACCTGCACTAAATAGATATTGACCAATCATGGTGGTAATACCAATAATCGGTGTTACAAAATAAAATGCTGCAAGTGATGCTGAACCAAAGTTAATCCGAGGGTAAATTGTCACCCTTAAATCTTGTGTTTCACGATTCAAATTAATAATACCCCTAGACGTAATTCGAGCTAGGGTACTTGTCATTTCAAAATCATTTGTGCGGATATTACCTCTACGAATCGTTGCAGCGGCGGTAACCTCGTCAAAGGCAGTTCCTGACTTCACTGTTTCTCCAAGGCTACCATCAAAATTTAAGGTAGCGAATTTAAATAGACTTTGTAGACTTAAGATACCTAATAGCTTTGCAGCTCCTGGGTCAACTTGTAGAATCGTGCCATTTTTTATTTCTAATTGAAGATCGCCGTTAAGACTTAGTGTATTAAAGTCGATTGGCGAACCTTGCCAATTCACATTCCCTTGAATATTTCCTTTGCCGCGATCTATGACGTTCTCTTTTACACCCAAGGAGGTCAAAAGATCTCCAGCATTGGTTGTTTGAAGATTAAAATTCATAACTGTTTTACCGATAAGATTACCTGATGGTAATTCCCAGTTACCTTTTACATTCATTTCACCAAATTTAGTTTTTGATGAAAGTTGGTTAAGCTGCCATTCCAAAGGTGTGGCATTTGCTTGAAGTTGAAAAGTTCCGAGTTGCATTTTGCCAAGTTGCAAATCTGCAATCGAAATATCCATGCTCGGTAAGAATTTTAAACTTGATTTTGATTGATTTTGCGAGCTTGTCGATGATGATGGAGTTGGAACATATAGTTTATTGAAGTTCGCAGAGATTGATCCGAATGGCAAGTCAGGATTTTTTGATTTCCAGTTGAATTTTCCATCTATATTATTGGCTAATATAGTCCCATTCCAAACGTGATTGTCTTCCTTTATCTCCATTTGTAGGTTGTTAAATTCGCGATCTAGAAACAAGAGATGGTTTGATTTACCTGAAACGGTAATAGGTAAGTTGGTATTAGTTTGATTGGAATTTTTATTCGCAAATCGTTCTGAATAATTAGGATTTGTCTTGTCAAAATCATTAATGAGGTTTAGCCATTGATCGAGCTGAATTGTATTCACATCAAATGCAACATGGACACCTTTAGTCAAGCTGGGTAGTTGAGCATTGCCTATGCCGACCGTAGCCTTTTCCAATTTACTTTGATTTAATTGACCTGAAGATTGAATCATTTCACCAATTTTTAGCTGCCAATCGGTCATTGAATTGGTATTGGAAGAGTTGATGTTGAGCTTGAAATTACCCAATAAATTTTCCCCTGCGGGTTTCATTAAAGGCTTGGGCAAATTGATGTTGGTTGACTTAAGGTCTAAATTTAAATTGAGAGTTGTATCGTTATTTTTTTTCAAAATATTGCCGTGTAAACCTAACTTGCCAGTGATCATATTCTTAAATAAGTCTTGATTAAACTCTTGATCAGTTGCAAATAACTCCATCAATAAGGCACTATCAACATCAGCGTGGATATCGATTTGATCAGGATTCCCGGCATTATTTTTAATCGATAGAGGTCCTCCCATCCAGTCGCCAGTAATATCCGCTTTCTGTAAACCGTGTTCGTTTACCACTAGGGAGCCTTTATTGATTGTGCCTGGTAGATTTTTCCCCCAACGAACTTGGTTCCTTTCAAGATCAACTTGTGCAATAACTTTGGTGTTTTCTTTGGCGCCAAATTGTTGCGTTAATTTGAGGTCTAATTTGGCATTTCCAGTAACAGCAATTTTCTTTAGTTCAGGCTGCCATTTATAGCCAATAGGGGTGGCTACTAAATACGTCAAAAAATCAAAAAGTCCACCATTTGCTTTACCATTTACTTCTAAAACGTTAGGTTGTTTAGTAACGTCCATATCAGCATTAATGTCCTTGACCACAACACTTTTAAATCTCCCAGATGCGGCATCTATGTGAAGAAGGTTATTGTCCATTTGTATATGTGCATTGACTTTGTCAAGAGACGGCCATTCACCCTTTATATTTTTATTCACACCGACAGGCCTATAGACACCATCTTTTATGTTTGCATCTATTTGAAATTGATTTTTGGATCCTTTTGCAAAAGGAATCTCATTAGTTGGGCCATGAATTTTCAGGGATGAATTGGCAATCACTCCCCCAGAAATAGTTGACCGGAGATATTCCATCGTTGATGGCGCTATAGTTTTTGGAATGGAATTTAATAATTGATTTGCTTCCATTTCGACAAGTTGTAAATCAAGGTCTAATTGGTCAGATTTTTTTTTGCCTTCTGTCAAGTAGGAGCCACTAGCTTGGATTTCTGTATTTTCATTCTTGATCTGTAGTTGATCAAAATCAATCAACCACTGATCTTCTTTTTTGCGCCATTGAACTTTTCCTGAAGTATTTGGAAGAGTAATTCTATTTTTATGAAAATAATGAGTAGACTCCAAACTCAATTCTGGGGAGCTTATCTGTAAAAAACCTTTGCTGAGCGATGACTCTATCTTCCCATTTATTCCTTTTACACCAGGGATAGATTCTCCTACTGAGCGCCACCCAATATTTTTTAGAAGACCTTGAATTTCGAATTCATCGTAGGTTTGTGAATGAGATAAAAAACTTCTGGCAGGTGTCTGTTCCTTATGCCAAATAAAATGAAATTGTTCAAGATTTCCCTCAGGTTGAGCTTGCCTTAGAGGTTTATATATTTTTGTAGGTAAAGGAATACTTTGAGCCAATAAAGCTAATTCAGTTAAAGGAATATCTGGGGCATTGAGTTCAATCTTTGATATCGCATTATTTGCTTGATTAGGTGTTACAAGAAGACTTAAATCATTAATGGAATGTGTTTTTTGTTTGTTATCTTGAAATTGCCAGAGAAAGTTTTTGAAATCGATTATTTGAGTAGTATCTTTGGCATACTGATTTACATCAATCTGTAATTTATTGAGATGTAAATCAGGTTGGTCATTAGCCCAAATGACATTAATTTCATTCGCACTTAAATTGGCAGAACTTGCTTGAAAGATTCCATGATTAAGTTTCATTTGACCTTTAAATTCAATTTGTCCTGACCCAGATTTAATTGGTAACTTGGTTATTTTTAGTAAGTTAGCAGCATTAATCTTTTGAATTTCTCCAGCAAATGAACCCTCCCAATTTTGCCAATTACTGACATCTGAAAAAGGCCTGTGATTAAATTCTCCAGAAAAATTTAAAATACCTTGGGTGGGTTTCACAAAGGAATTTAATTGAATCACATGATTTCTCATCTGATTTTTTAAAGAGATATTTTCAACGGTAAACTCATTGATTGAGCTCCCATCTAAATCATCTTTTACAGTTACATGGAGATTCTTTGCACTGAGATTTCGCTCATTAAGAATCCAAGATAAAGTATTGGAGTCCCCGCCAGTATTGGATACTGGGATACCCGCGAAACTCCACAAGCCTTGTTGATCACGATAGGCAGTTAACTGAATATTTTCAGTAAAGAGGTCATGAAATCGTGGCGATAATGACCAGATTGAGCCCCAAGCCAAAACACCAGAAATCCTTGGAACTTCGAGAACTTGATTGCTAAAAGATTCATCTCCCTTAGGATCTTTTTTAAAGGTGATATTTTTTATTTCAAAACTAGGTCGTAGGTATTCCCAATTCGCGTGAATTTCACCAATTTTGACATCTACCCCTAATTCTTTAGTAATGACTTGTTCAATTTGAGCCTTTCTTACTTCAAGTTGAGGCCAAATTAAGAATCTAGCCACCACCTGGGTAAGGAAAATAATTGACAAAAATGTACCTAAAGCAGAATAGATAGCTATTCTCAGGGGTCTAGACTGACCCAGTCGACTATCAATTTCTTTTAACATTCTGTTTTTGAAGGATTTCTTGAATTTATCATTAGCAATATACTTATTATCCGATATGGTGATGAAGTCTTTCAAATTTGTTACCATTACTTATGCAATCAACCATATCACTTGCTACTTCATTCTCCAAATTTATTGAGGATAAATTGTATGCAAAGCCCGAATGGCAGGAGTGGGTGCTTACGATTTGTGAACAATCTGTCAATCAGGCTTTCATTGAAAGTGTTTTTTACGAAAATTTAGACTCAAACTTTAAGCATCTCCCAGAGGAAGAATTTTTAGCTAAGTTACGAATTGCTCGGCAAAAAATGATGATCGCCTTAGGGGTAAGAGACTTGGCAATGGGAGCGCAAGTCGACGAGGTGATGAAGTCGATGACATACATGGCTGAACTTGCACTTCACATGGTTGCCCAATATTACTCTGAGCAGCTCAATGAGGTTTACGGCAAACCATATTACCCCAATCAAGAAGAAATGAAATTGTGGGTGATCGGTATGGGTAAATTAGGTGGGCGCGAGTTAAATGTAAGCTCCGATATTGATTTAATTTTTGTTTATGACTCTGATGGACAAACACATGGAACAAGTCGCTCCATTTCTCATCATGAATGGTTTTCTTTGTTGGGTAAAAGAATTATTAAAGGCCTCACTGAGCTAACTGCTGAAGGATTTGTATTTAGAGTTGATATGCGTTTAAGGCCGAATGGTGATTCAGGACCTCTCGTTAGTTCAATCAAAATGTTAGAAGAATATTTTCTTATTCAGGGACGAGAATGGGAGCGTTACGCTTGGATTAAAGCCCGCTTGGTTTATCCATTGAGTGAGGATGATGGCTCTGGCCTCTCACCGGCTTTACTGGCTGTAGTAAAGCCATTCGTATATCGTAAATATTTGGATTATGGAATTATTGATGCTGTACGAAACTTACATCACCAAATTCGATATGAAGCTAATGTGAGGGCAAGTCAATTTCCTGATCGTGCGGCGGATATTAAATTGGGTGTTGGCGGTATTCGAGAAATTGAGTTTTTAGCTCAAATGTATCAATTAATTCGAGGGGGGCAGGAAAGCGTGCTCAGGGCACGCTCAACTGTCAATACTCTGGAAACCATTCAAGCATTATCTTATATGCCTCAGTCGAAAGTTAATGACTTATTAACTGCATATGACTTTTACAGAAAATTAGAGCATCGATTGCAATGGTGGCGTGATGCACAAGTTCATTATTTACCAATAGATCAAGAGTCTTTAGAGCGAGTTGCCAAGTCAATGGGCTTTGAGAGTGCACAACCCTTTATGACTCAATTAAAGCATTATCAAGGTTTAGTTTCAAAGTATTTTTCAGAGGCATTCACCCTTGATCAACAGGCTAATCAAGACACCGTGCTGACGCAGGACTTATCAGGGATATTTAATTTCTATCCTGAATTTAAAACGCGTTATGAGCACTTTCTACAAAGCCCAAAATATCAACTTTGTAATGATGTTTCTAAAAAAAATCTCAATATTATCTTTTTACGTATTTCAGAAATCCAGCCAAATATTGGTGAAACCGTTTTAATTAAATTTTTGGATCTCATTGAAGTCATTATGCGTAGGGCAGTTTATCTCTCACTATTAAGAGAATATCCAATCGTGATTGAAAGTGTTGTCACCTTATTGAGTGAATCCCAATGGGGTGGTAACTATCTGATTCGGCACCCACATCTATTAGACGAGTTTATTCAAAATCATTCTAGCTCAAAACCTGAAGATGACCCCCAGTCCTATTGGGCTAATTGGAAGCTGCAGTTAAGAGAAAAATTAAACAACATTGCATTAGAGCAAGATAGTCAAGAGCTTGTTTGGAACATACTCAGGGATACACACCATGCCGAGATATTTCAAACACTATTAGCAGATTTAGGGATTTCTCTGAAACAAAAGCTGAGTGTTGAGCAAGTCAGTGACCGTCTATCTGCCATGGCGGATATTGTGATTCAAGAAACTCTTCTCATTACTTGGTTAAGCATTACGCAAAAAAATGATCAATTACCTAATGATTTATTTGAAACTGGTTTTGGGGTCATTGCTTATGGCAAATTGGGTGGTAAAGAACTCGGATATGGTTCTGATCTTGACTTAGTGTTTGTATACGACGATCAGCAGCCTAGTTTTAATGAGGAATTTATTGAGAGTTATCTTAAATTAGTTCGGCGTTTTATTATGTGCTGTACTACGGTAACTAGCTCAGGGGTCTTATTTGAAATTGATACTAGACTGCGACCTAATGGAGTAGCTGGGCTTATGGTTACAAGCCTTAGCGCTTTCGAATCTTATCAAATGCAACAAGGATCGAATGTGGCTTGGATTTGGGAGCATCAAGCTCTGACTCGAGCTAGATTTTGTGCCGGTAGTGAGCAGGTGAAGTCAAGATTTGAACAGATTCGAGCAAAAGTAATTGGTATGGCAAGAGAGCCCTCTAATTTAAGAAAAAGCATTACCGAAATGCGCTTAAAGATTCATGAAGGGCATCCAAATCGCTCAAGCGATTTTGATTTAAAGCATGATGAAGGGGGAATGGTTGATATTGAATTTATGATTCAATGGATTGTTTTAAGATACGCCAATCTTTACCCTCAGTTGCAACAAAATGTTGGCAATATTGCATTACTTAGAATGGCTGCTTCTTTAAATATTATGAATCAAGAAGACGCTCTAGCCGTTTCAAATGCGTATCGTATATTTCGAAAAAAACAACATCAACTACGTCTTGATGGTCTTTCAGTTGCCAGAGTTTCGCCAGATGAATTCGAAGAGCATTTTGCCATTCATCAAATGAAAGTAGTGCAGGTATGGCAACAGTTAATGTTACAAGACTATTGATTAAGAAGTTCTCTTGCGTGTCTAAGCGTTGTTTCTGTAATGTCCGAGCCACCCAACATCCTAGCGATTTCTTGAACTCTGTCTTGCCGATTTAATACCTGAATTTGACTGATGGTTTGACCCTGGTCAACTCTTTTTTGGACACACCACTGATGATCTCCTTGTGAGGCCACTTGAGGCAAGTGTGTTACACACAGTACTTGATGATCTTGCCCTAATTGTTTGAGGAGTTTGCCAACTGTTTGCGCAACTGCTCCGCCGATGCCTGCATCTACTTCATCAAAAATGAGCGTCGGTATTTGACTGGCACTACTTGCGATGACGGCAATGGCAAGACTAATTCTTGCTAATTCACCACCAGATGCAACTTTCGCAATAGGTCTTGGTTGAACTCCTGGATGACCAGCTACTAAAAACTCAACATTCTCAAGGCCAAACTGGTTGCCTTGCTCAAGCGGGCTTAGTGCAACTACAAATTTACCACCTGACATTGCCAGACTTTGCATCGCTGTCGTGACAGATTGAGATAATTGATCTGCGGCTTTTTGCCTCAAGTTAGAGAGCTGTTTTGCTTGTTTTATGTAGGAGTCCCATGCTTGCTTGAGTTCTTTTTCTAGTTGTTCGATATTTTGTGCAGCTTCAAGAGATGCTAATTCCTCTTTTAATTGTGCCCAAACCGTTGGTAACTCCTCTGGTTGGCAATGATTTTTTTTGGCCAAACGGTAGTACTCTTGAAGTCTAGTTTCTACTAGACTTAGGCGATCTGGATCCAAATCTAGTTTTTGTAAGTAGCGATTAATGGTATGAGCTGCTTCGTCAATTTGTATAACTGCAGGCTCTAGAGCATCTTTTGCGCTAGCAAGTGCAGAATCGATATCGACTAAATCATTTAATAAGTTTTGTGCTTTGGATAACTGGTCAACAAGAGCATTCTCCCCTTCACTCAAAAGATTGATGAGTGTCTGCGATCCTTCAATCAGTTCTGCTGCATTCGATAATCGGCTGTGCTCGTGCTCAATATCATGCCATTCACCTCCTATTGGTGCGAGCAAATCTAACTCCTCTAATTGCCATGTCAGACGTTCTTTTTCTTTCGCTAAGTTTTGCCCAGCCGTTTTGGCTACTTTCATTTTTTTGTCAATATTGAGCCAATTTTTATATGCTTGCGATACTTGTTCTTGAAGAGCTATTAAGTGCGCATGACGATCAAGTAATTGTCTTTGCGCTCCAGGCTTCAATAAGAGTTGATGTTCATGCTGACCATGAATATCAACCAATTGCTCCCCAATATCGCGTAACTGGGTTAAGGTGGCATTTTCGCCATTGATATATGCCTTGCTTCTTCCGTTTGATTCGATAATGCGTTTGAGTTGAATCAAATTACCATCATCTTCTAGCGAGAATCCATGTTCATCTAACCAAGGATTAAAAACAGCTTTGAGTGATTCAGAGATGGTAAATGTAGCGCAAATTTGGGCACGTGTACAACCCTCCCTAATTTGCGAAGTATCCGCTTTTTCACCCATAACAATGGCTAAGGCATCTAAAAGGATAGACTTACCTGCCCCCGTTTCACCAGTGAGGACTGTAAAACCACGTGTAAGGTCAAGTTCGAGTTCTCGAACAATCACAAAATCACGAATATCCAAACTTTGTAACATCGTTTAAAAAGACGAAGGATATTCGTTCCAGTGTAATTTTTCCCGCAAGGTTTTGTAATCACTATGTCCTTGAGGATGCAGAAGAGTTACTTGTTTGAGGGATTTTTTTACACTTACTTGGTCTCCCACTTGAAGAATCGATAAAGATTGCATATCAAAGTGAGCATTAACATCTTTACCACCCGCAACTTCTACGATAATTTCAACATCGTGGGGTAAAACAATTGGACGATTTGACAGAGCATGGGGAGCAATTGGTGTTAGTACAATTCCCTCAACTCTTGGATGCAGTATGGGGCCACCAGATGAGAGGCTATAGGCTGTGGAGCCTGTGGGAGTAGCAATGATCAGTCCATCTGATCGTTGGTTATACATAAAACTGCCATTTACTTTAACAGTTAATTCAACCATGCCAGTTAAACTTGAACGGTTCACAACAACATCGTTTAAAGCCAAGCCTTGATGGGTGACAATACCCTTACGGATCACGGAGGCGCTTAATAAATGTCTTGAATCTGAATCATAATTTCCGGCCAACATTTGTGGAAGGATCATGGCAACTTCTTGGAGGGGAATATCTGTCATATACCCCAAACGCCCCATGTTTATACCAATCACGGGAATATCAGCACCGGCTAAATGTCGACCAACGCCTAAAAGGGTACCATCGCCCCCAATCACAATGGCCAAATCTATATTACCTATGATGTCCTTAATACTAATAGTCGGGCGATGTTGGTTTTGGGTAAATTTAGCAGTTTCTTCTTCAATCCAAACTGAGCATCCTTGAGTCTTTGCTAGATCAGAAATGAGATCTAAAACTTGGCCTATGCCATCAGCCTGAAATTTACCAATTAAGGCAACTCGCGGAAAAATAGAAGGAGATGTATTTTTTGTCGTCATTCCTTGATTAAACCATAGCAAAAGAACAGTTTCAAACTAAACCTTCATCCAAAAGTCACAAGATTGGTTAGAATCACTACTTATATGGATAAAAGAGCGCGCGAACTTCTCAAAACTTTAATTGAAAGGTATATATCTGAAGGGCAACCTGTTGGGTCTAGAACCTTATCTCGTCACTCTGGCCTAGACTTGTCTGCTGCCACGATTCGTAATGTCATGGCTGATTTAGAAGAGATGGGATTTGTTACTAGCCCGCATACTTCAGCCGGAAGAATACCAACACCTCAAGGATATCGTTTATTTGTCGATACGATGTTAACGATGACACCAATAGAGGAGTTGGCATCCAGTGCGGCTTTTGAGGAAATCCAACCAGACTTGCCGCAAAGGGCAATTGCCTCTGCAGCCAATGTTTTGTCGAGCTTATCCCATTTTGCAGGCGTTGTGATGACACCTAAGCGATCCCATGTGTTTCGACAAATTGAGTTTTTAAGACTTTCTGAAAAACGAGTTTTATTAATTTTGGTATCCCCTCAGGGAGACGTGCAAAACAGAATTTTGATTACCCAAAAAGATTATTCTCCAACTGAATTAATTGAAGCAACTAATTACATTAACGCCCATTACGCAGGGTTTGATTTTGAAGCTGTTCGGCAAAAGCTTAAACAAGAGTTGGTGGGGTTAAAACACGATATCACTTCATTAATGAGTCAAGCGGTTGAGGCGGGATCCGATTCATTAAAAGAGAATCAAGAGACAGTCATTATTTCTGGTGAGAAAAAATTATTAGAAGTTGGTGAGCTAGTGTCAGATATGGATAAGATAAAACGCTTATTTCAAGTATTTGAACAACGAACTGGACTGATTCAGCTATTAGATGAATCTAGTAAAGCAAATGGTGTCAAAATCTTTATTGGTGGTGAAAGTGACCTAGTTCCAATAGATGATATGGCAATTATTACAGCCCCTTATCAAGTTAACGGTATTATTGTCGGGACTCTTGGGGTCATTGGACCCACAAGAATGGCTTATGAGCGTGTCATTCCGATTGTGGATATCACGGCAAAATTACTTAGTAGTGCTTTGAGTCAAAAATCTTAATTTTGGAATTGTTTGGTGAATAAACAAATATTAGACCCTCGCGTGGCGCACGCTAAAAGTCCTAAAGTTGGTGTTTTAATTGTCAACCTGGGGACACCGGACGCCCCTACTGCAAAAGCAGTTAGATCATATTTAAAGCAATTTCTTTCTGATCCAAGAGTCGTTGAGATTCCGCGCATTATTTGGTGGTGTATCTTAAATCTCATTATTTTGCCAATCCGGTCAGGAGCGTCTGCAAAAAAATATGCTTCGGTTTGGTTTTCTGGTGAAAAAAGTGGTTCGCCTTTATTTGTTCATTCACAATCTCAAACCCAATTATTGGCTCAAGCATTCAATCAAGAGCCTAATCAAGCGCTAATTGTTGATTTAGCGATGCGGTATGGCAATCCGTCAATTGAGCATGTTCTGAAAAAAATGGATGATGAAGGAGTCGATCGATTATTAGTGATGCCAATGTATCCCCAATACTCTGCAACAACTACCGCTTCAACTTTTGATGAAATTTATCGAATTTATAGAGAGTATAGAAACCCACCTTCTGTCAGAACGATCAAACACTTTCATGATCACCCTCTATATATCAACGCTTTAAAGGCACAAGTGGAAGAATTTTGGCGAGTTCAGGGCCGCCCTAATTTTGCAGCTGGCGAAAAGTTGATTATGTCTTTTCATGGAGTACCTAAACGAACCTTAGATATGGGCGACCCCTATCATTGTGAATGTCATAAAACAGGGCGCCTACTTCGAGAGTCCTTAGGACTTTCTGAACAAGAAGCAATCGTTAGTTTTCAGTCTAGGTTTGGCAAAGCGGAATGGTTAAAGCCTTACACTGCGCCGCTTTTAGAAAAATTAGGGCAAGCCACCACATCAAGAGTCGATATCTTTTGTCCCGGATTTCCAGCCGATTGTTTGGAAACTCTTGAGGAAATTGCCATGGAAGGTAAAGAAATTTTTCAGCATGCCGGAGGAAAAGATTACTTTGCGATTCCGTGTATGAATTCACATCCGCAGTGGATTCGTGCGATGCAACACATCGTTGAAGAAAATCTTCTAGGCTGGACTCGAACTCTAGAGTCAAAGGAAAATTTATCCGAGCGTCAGACTAGGGTCGAGAAGGTACAAGCATCCTTGCAGTGATAGTTGCCGAAATAAAATTAATCATTTGCTCTTGAAATAACCATTTATGCCTATAGGTTATACGTGTAAGACGTTATTTGTTTAACCTAAACCTTGTAAAGCATTGAAATGACTCAAGAAAAAAATGATGCACAACCTGTTGAGCAACATCTAGAATCAACTGATTCCGTTACACCGGAGAGCTCACATGAGCAACAGGTGATTCAATTAAATCAACTTTTAAATGAAAGTAAAGATGCTTTTTTAAGAGCAAAGGCAGAAGTCGAGAATGTTCGTCGCAGGGCTGCAGACGATATTGCCAAGGCACATAAATTTGCCATTGAGAGTTTCGCGGAACATTTACTACCAGTTATGGATAGCATGCATGCCGCTCTTCAGCACCACAATGAAGACCTTAATAAGTTAAAAGAGGGTGTTGAGTTGACTTTAAAGCAGTTATCTGGGGCTCTTGAAAAGGGGAAGATCGTAGAGATTAATCCAGAAGTTGGCGCCAAATTTGATCCACATCATCATCAGGCGATTTCAGCAGTGGAGTCTGAACAAGAAGCAAATACTATTGTTACCGTATTACAAAAGGGTTATCTCATTGCTGATCGGGTTTTAAGGCCAGCTTTAGTCATGGTAAGCCAAGCAAAATAAAAAACTTGGTTCATCCCTTGATAATCAACAGATGAGCCATATTTAGTAAATATATAGATTATTTAATAAGGAAATTAACATGGCAAAGATTATTGGAATCGATTTAGGTACCACCAATTCTTGTGTTGCGATTTTAGAAGGTAACACTCCAAAAGTGGTTGAAAATGCTGAAGGCGCGCGTACTACACCTTCTATTATTGCTTACATGGAAGATGGCGAGATTCTCGTAGGCGCACCTGCAAAAAGACAGTCAGTTACTAACCCAAGAAATACTCTTTATGCAGTAAAACGTTTAATTGGAAGAAAATTTGCTGAAAAAGAAGTGCAAAAAGATATCGATTTAATGCCTTACACCATTGCTAAGGCAGATAATGGCGATGCATGGGTTGAGGTAAGAGGTAATAAATTAGCTCCCCCACAAATTTCAGCTGAAGTTTTAAGAAAAATGAAAAAAACAGCTGAAGATTACTTAGGTGAAGAAGTAACAGAGGCTGTTATTACTGTCCCAGCTTACTTTAACGATAGTCAAAGACAGGCAACAAAGGATGCTGGACGTATTGCTGGTCTTGATGTTAAACGTATTATTAATGAACCTACTGCAGCTGCCCTTGCATTTGGCTTAGATAAAGTATCTGCCGGTGATCGAAAAATTGCTGTGTATGACTTGGGTGGTGGTACTTTTGACGTTTCTATTATTGAGATTGCTGATGTTGATGGCGAAAAACAATTTGAAGTCTTATCAACCAATGGCGATACATTCCTTGGCGGTGAAGATTTTGACCAGCGTATTATTGACTTCATCATTGCTGAATTTAAGAAAGAGCAAGGCGTTGATTTATCAAAAGATGTACTTGCATTACAGCGCTTGAAAGAGTCTGCAGAAAAAGCCAAAATCGAGTTGTCTTCTACAGCACAAACTGAAATTAATTTGCCTTACATTACTGCTGATGCCTCAGGTCCAAAGCATTTAAATATTAAGATGACACGCGCAAAGTTAGAGTCTTTAGTGGAAGATTTAATTGCCAGAACGATTGAGCCGTGCAGAGTTGCAATTAAAGATGCAGGCGTTTCATTGACGGATATTCAAGACGTGATTTTGGTTGGTGGTATGACACGTATGCCAAAAGTTCAAGAAAAAGTAAAAGAGTTTTTTGGACAAGAGCCGCGTAAAGACGTTAATCCAGATGAGGCCGTTGCAGTTGGTGCCGCGATTCAAGGTGCTGTTCTTGCTGGTGATCGTACTGATGTCTTGTTATTAGACGTAACACCTTTATCACTTGGCATTGAGACCTTAGGTGGTGTTATGACGAAGATGATTAAAAAGAATACGACGATACCGACTAAATATGCCCAAGTATTCTCTACCGCTGAAGATAATCAACCTGCGGTAACTATTAAAGTTTTCCAAGGTGAGAGAGAAATGGCGTCAGCCAATAAAACCTTAGGTGAATTCAATTTAGAGGGTATTCCTCCATCAAGTCGTGGAACTCCACAAATTGAAGTGAGCTTTGATATTGATGCTAATGGTATCTTGCACGTGGGTGCCAAAGATAAAGCAACTGGTAAGGAAAACAAAATTACGATTAAAGCCAACTCTGGATTATCAGAAGATGAAATCCAAAAAATGGTAAAAGATGCAGAAGAAAATGCTGAAGAAGATCGTAAGTTAAGGGAAGTAGTTGATGCTAAAAATACTGCAGAGGCACTTGTCCATTCGACCAAAAAGTCTCTTGAAGAGCATGGTGCTTCATTAGATGCTGCTGAAAAAGAAAAGATTGAAGCTGCTGTAAAAGCTTTAGAAGAGGCTGTTAAAGGATCTGATAAAGTTGATATTGAAGCCAAAACAGAGGAGCTTGGCAAAGTGAGTCAAACTCTTGGTGAGAAAGTTTATGCTGCAATGGCTGAAAAAGCTAAAGCTGAAGGCGGCGCAGCTGCACCGGGTCAGGCAGCAAAAGATGATAATGTGGTTGATGCTGAATTCAAAGAAGTTGATAAGAAATAATTTGTTGTAGTTTATTGAAGGAATAGCTTTGGCAACAAAAAGAGATTTTTATGAGGTTTTAGAGGTACCGAAAAATGCCACTGACGATGAGATAAAAAAATCTTATCGGAAGATGGCGATGAAGTACCATCCTGATCGTAACCCAGATAATAAAGCCTCAGAAGAAAAATTTAAAGAAGCCAAGGAAGCTTATGAGGTTTTATCTGATCCTCAGAAAAAAGCTGCCTATGACCAATATGGACATGCTGGGATTGACCCTAGTATGGGTGGTTTCGGCGGCGCTGGTGCTCAAGGTTTTGGTGGATTTGCCGATGCCTTTGGTGATATCTTTGGCGATATTTTTGGCGCTGGCGGTGCACGTGGAGGTCGAGCGGGTCCGCAGGTGTTTAAAGGCGGCGATCTTCGATACAGTATGGAGATTTCGCTGGAAGAAGCTGCTAAAGGCCATGAAACTCAAATACGGATTCCTGGTTGGACTAGTTGTGATCTTTGTACAGGCACAGGTGCAGAACCGGGTAGCAAAGTTGAAACGTGTTCTACCTGTGGTGGTCAAGGCCAAGTCAGGGTATCACAAGGCTTTTTTTCTATGCAGCAGACTTGTCCAAAATGTCGCGGGAATGGTCAGTTCATAGCTAAGCCTTGTAAAAAGTGTCATGGCGAAGGTCAGACTAAACAGCAAAAAACTTTAGAAGTCAAAATCCCAGCGGGTATTGAAGATGGTATGCGGATTCGTTTGAGTGGTCATGGCGAACCTGGCATTAATCAAGGACCTCCGGGAGATTTATATGTTGAAGTACACATCAAGCCTCATCAGGTTTTTGAGAGAGATGGGGATGACTTACATTTCCAAATGCCGATTTCTTATGCCACAGCATGTTTAGGAGGAGAAGTTCAAGTTCCTACACTGGCTGGAAAAGCAAGCTTTGAAGTTGCCGAAGGAACTCAAACGGGACGTACCTATCGACTAAGAGGAAAAGGTATTAAAGGCATTCGTTCTTCTGTACCAGGAGATTTGTATGTTCATGTACAAATTGAAACCCCAGTCAAACTCAATGACCAACAGCGCAAGTTGATTCAGGATTTAGAACAAAGTTTGCAAGCTGACAGTCGAAAACACAATCCTCAGGAACGAGGCTGGATTGATCGAGTAAAAGATTTCTTTAATTAATCACTAAAGCAATGTTCAGGTGCAGGGAATGCACCTGATTTCACTTCACTAATATACAGTTCAACAGCTTTTTCAATAGAACCTGACTGGGCAAGAAAGTTTTTTACAAATTTAGGTTGTCTACCGGGAAACGCTCCGAGAGCATCATGCATGACGAGTACTTGTCCTGAACAATCAGGACCAGCTCCAATACCGATAGTGGGAATTTGAATTGAGTCAGTGATTTTTTTTCCCAGTGAAGAAGGTACGGCTTCTAAAACCAACATCTGTGCACCAGCTGCTTCGAGATTTTTAGCGTCATCAATCATTTGTTGTGCTTGAGCAGCAGATTTACCTTGCACTTTAAACCCACCTAAAGTGTTGACAGATTGAGGGGTTAAACCTAAATGAGCACATACCGGAATACCTTGTGTTACAAGATGTTCGATCGTTGGAGCCAACCAAGTGCCACCTTCAAGTTTGACCATTTTAGCGCCTGCTTGCATGAGAAGTGCCGCATTTTGCAGAGCGTTTTGGGCATCACCGTATGAAGCAAATGGCATATCGGCAATCAAAAAGGTACGTTTGATATTTCTGCTTACACAAGCCGTGTGGTACACCATGTCTTCAATACGAACAGGAAGGGTGGACGCATGACCTTGAATAACGTTGCCAAGAGAATCACCAACCAAAATAACATCAATTCCGATTTGATCAAAGAGAGTTCCAAAGCTTGCATCATAAGCGGTTAAGGAAGTTATTTTTTCTCCATCAGCACGCATTTTGAATAATGAGCTGATAGTTAAAGTCTTAGTTTCTGGATTGGATTGTAAATAAGACATATGAATTGATTAGGCAAAACTTAAATATACAGAAGTTTTAGCTTAATGGGTATTATTTACATCACCGCCGATAAGGCACTGTTGGGTGGGGAGCTTTTCAATCTTTTGCCAAGATAAATCAGAAATTTTGTTTTTTAGTTTACCGTGGAGAGGCAATGCAATTTCAGGCTCAAGCTCCAATAAAGGTAAAAGGACAAACATACGTTCAGTCATCCGTGGATGAGGAATAATCAACTCTGGGTCGTCGCTAGTGAAGTCATCATAAATTAAAACATCAATGTCTAAAGTGCGAGGTGCTTTTTCATAAGGACGTTCTCTGCCAAAATGCTTTTCTACAGCCTGGCAGGCGTATAGCAAAGATTTAGGTTCGAGCGTTGTTGAAATGGCGAGAACATTGTTAATGTAATCATCGCCTGGAGCGTCTACTGGACTACTAATGTAGAAACAACTCCTGGCACTAATCTGAATTGATGGAATCTGGGCAAGACAAATCACAGCATCTGTCAAAATTTGCCGTGTATCACCTACATTACCACCTAAACCAATAAACGCCTTTGCCATTCGTCACCTTTTATCGTGGCACTAATTAAAGATACTTTAATCAATTTTTAGGAAGCTTG
>Ga0209188_1001021_pt1 | contig 24069 bp, 17 predicted proteins | sample C_130625_EF_Meta_FD_187307 | JGI IMG/M metagenome (GOLD analysis project Ga0209188, IMG submission 187307) | Freshwater microbial communities from Lake Croche, Canada to study carbon cycling - C_130625_EF_MetaG (SPAdes) (version 2) | ecosystem: Environmental > Aquatic > Freshwater > Lake... | reverse complement strand
CGATTAACGGAATTTGCCACGGGCGTTCTCCGGCCAGCGCCGGGTCGGATCGACTCCAGCACCTTTTTCCTCCTCTGCATCATGCTCGTCTCCCTGGTCATCCCTGTCCTCAACGAATCGGACAACGTTCGTCTCCTCTGGCGCCGGCTGGCGGACGTCGTGGCCACGGTTCACGACTGTTCCTTCGAGGCTGTGTTCGTCGACGACGGCAGCGTGGACGACACGGTAGCGATCATCCGCACCCTGGCACCGACGGCGAATCTCGCCTGGACGGTGGTGCAACTGTCGCGAAACTTCGGTCACCAGGCCGCGATCACGGCGGGGATGGCCCAGGCCACCGGTGACGCGGTCATCTTCCTCGATGCCGACCTCCAGGACCCGCCGGAACTGATCCCGATCTTCCTGGAGAAGTTCCGCGCGGGAAACGACGTCGTCTATGGCGTTCGGCAGAACCGCAAGGAGCCGCTCTGGCTGCGGACCTGCTTCAAGGCGTTCTACCGACTCTTCAACTCGATCGCCGAACGCCCCATCCCGCTCGATGCCGGCGACTTCGGCCTCATGAGCCGACGGGTCGCGAAATTGATCTCGTCGATGCCCGAGCGCGACCGACTCATCCGCGGGATGCGCAGTTGGGTGGGCTTTCAGCAGACGGGCGTCCCCTACGACCGCCCCGGAAGATACGCCGGCACCACCCGCTACAGCCTCCAGCGGCGGATCGAGGGTGCGCTCGATGGATTGTTCGGCTATTCAAAGGTGCCGATCCGCATCGGCCTCGCCCTCGGCGTCCTCTCCTGCCTGATCAGCTTCGGATTTCTCCTCTATTTTGCCGTCACAAACCTGATCTACCGGGGCACCCCGGAGCGCGGGTGGACGTCCCTGGTCGTCCTCGTCACGATGCTCGGCGGGGTGAATCTCATCGCCACGTCGATCGTCGGTGAATACGTGGTCCGCATCTACTTCCAGGGGAAGGACCGGCCGCTCTACGTCGTCGCCGAGACGATCCGCTCCGGTGATCCGTCGACCTCACCGGGTGGCGGCAACGGGGATGCCCGATGAAGATCACGATGATCACGTCGGCCCGCAACGGCATGCCCTACCTGGCGAATTGTCTGGAAAGCATCCTCGTCGCTGCAAAGGGACTCGATGTGGAGATCCACTACGCCGACGCCTGCTCCACCGATGGCAGCGCCGAATGCGCTGCACGGCTGATCGGCGCGGACAACGTCCGCGTCGAGCCCGATCAGGGGTTCGGTGACGCGGTCAACAAGGCCTTCAGCCGGTGCACGGGGGACGTCGTCGGGACGCTGCCAGCAGATGATCTCCTCGCCCCCGACGCCCTCCGCCATGTCGCGGCGGCGTTCGAGGCCAGTCCCCGGGCCGGCTGGGGGGTCGGGCTGTACGAGATCATCGACGCCGAAGAGCGTCGCATCCGGCCGCTCCACACGAACTACAAGAACTTCGCGATCCGCCACTTCCATCCCTGGTGGTTGATGGCAGAAAACATCCTTCCCTGGGTGTCGTTCTTCATTCGTCGTGATTTCCGCTTCGAAATCGGCGAACTGATCAACGAGAAGGAGTGCCTGGCCAACGACTACGACTACTTCATCCGCTGCACGAAACGCTCGCGGCCGCTGATCATCCCGCATGTCCTCGGACGCTGGCGGTATCATGCCACGTCCAACAGCGGCAGTCAGATGCGCCGCATGAGCAAGGATGCCTGGAAGGTCTGCCGCAGCCACACCTCAAATCCGCTCCTCCTCGGTCTCAACGCAATCTGCTCCACGCGAAACGCGCTCCTGTTCGACAAGATCGGCTGACGCCCCCTCTGCGACCAACCCCCTACCGTTTTCTTTCCCAGCCCCTGGAGTGTCCTGAAGGTGAGTGACAAGATTCTCGTCACCGGCGGAGCCGGCTACCTCGGTTCGATCCTCTGCGAACGGCTCCTCGCTGCCGGCCACCGGGTGACCGTGGTCGACAGCTTCATGTTCGGCCAGGCAACCCTTCTCCATCTCTGCGCCAACCCCGCGCTCGAGATCATCCGTGGCGACGCCCGCGACACCGCCCTGATGCGGAAGGTGGTCGCCGATCACGACGTCATCATCCCGCTGGCAGCGCTCGTCGGCGCGCCGCTGTGCGATCGTGATCCCCACGCCGCCACGGCGGTCAATTTCGAGGCGATCCGCGACATCAACCGGATGCGGAGCCCGCATCAACTGATCGTCTATCCGACGACCAACAGCGGCTACGGCACGAAGTCGGGGGCCCAGCACTGCACCGAGGAAACACCCCTCGAGCCGATCTCGCTCTACGGCCGCACGAAGGTCGACGCCGAGCACGAGGTGCTCTCGAGCCCGAACGCGATCACGCTGCGGCTGGCCACCGTGTTCGGCCTGTCACCGCGGATGCGGCTCGATCTCCTCGTCAACCACTTCGTCCACGCGGCGGTCACCGACGGCTACATCGTGATCTTCGAGAAGGATTTCAAGCGCAACTACATCCACATCCGCGACGTGGCCGACTGCTTCGTCCACTGCCTGGAGCACCGTTCGGCGATGGTCGGAAAGCCGTACAACGCCGGCCTCGACGACGCCAATCTCTCGAAGGAGGAATTGGCCCTCAAAGTGAAGGAGCACGTCCCCAATTTCTATCTCCACTTCTCGGAAGTGGGGAGCGACCCGGACAAGCGCAATTACATCGTCTCCAACCAACGCCTCCGCGAGGCCGGCTTCCAGGCCCGCCGTTCGCTCGACGACGGGATCCGCGAGCTCCTCAAGGGCTACAAGATGATCCGCAAGAACCAGTACGGCAACGTCTGACCTCCGGACTGACTCTTCTTTGAACCCCATGACGACCACCGCCCCCTCCGACCCGTGGAGCGACGTCACCGCCGTGATCCTCGCCGGGGGGATCGGTTCGCGGCTCAAGTCTGTCATCAGCGATCGGCCGAAGGGGCTGGCGGAGGTCAACGGCCGCCCGTTCCTCGCCTTCCTGCTCGATCAACTCCGGGGCGCCGGCGCCGCCAGGGTCGTCTTCAGCACCGGCTACCTCGCGCCGCAGATCGAGGAGGCTTTCGGGGACGAGTTTCGGGGCATGCGAATCGGCTACTCCCACGAGGCGACGGCGCTCGGCACCGGCGGCGGGCTGCGACTGGCTGCCGACACCGTGACCTCTCCGACCCTCCTCGTCCTCAACGGCGACTCCTACTGTGAGGTCGACCTGACAGCCTTTCTCACCGACGCCCTCCGTGGCCGTTCCCCGGCCTTGGTGCTCTCGCGGCAGGCCGACACGTCGCGCTTTGGGAGGGTCGAGCACGACCCTGACGGCCGAATCGGGTCGTTCCGGGAGAAGGGGGAATCGCCCGGGGCGGGATGGATCAACGCCGGGATCTACGCTCTCCCGCGCGAGCTTGTCATGGCGATCCCGGCGGGGCGGCCGGTGTCGCTCGAGCGGGAGGTTTTCCCCGTTTGGATCGGGCAGGGCTTGCGGGCGTTTCCCTCCGAGGGGAGGTTTCTCGACATTGGGACGCCGGAGTCGTACCGCGAGGCAGCCGCCTTTTTCCAAACCATCCCTCCGCCTCCCCCAGCCTGATCCCCCCGCGACGAAACCATGGACACAAGCGCACGCGTCTTCGTCGCCGGTGGCGACACGCTCATCGGCAGGGCGGTCGTGGCGGCGCTGGCAAGACACGGCCACACCGCGGTGCTCGTCCCAGGCGAAGACGAATGCCCCCTCGCCGATGCCGCCGCGGTTGGCCGATTCTTCACCGGCCATGAGCCGGAATACGTGATCATTGCCGCGGGCAAGTCGGGGGGCATCGAGGCCAACCGGCGCCAGCCGGCCGATCTCATGCTCGACAATCTCCTCACCGCCACGCATCTCTGCGCTGCGGCCGCCCGGCAGGGGGTGAAGAAGCTCCTCTATCTGGCGAGTTCCTGCTGCTATCCCAAGGAGTGCCCGCAGCCGATGCGTGTGGCCGATCTCGGCACCGGGCCGCTCGAGCCGACGAGCGAGGCCTACGCGACGGCGAAGCTCGCCGGAATGCAACTCTGCCGGGCGCTGCGGCGGCAGCATGGCGCTCCGTTCATCGTCGGCATCCCGGCCGACGTCTTCGGCCCCTACTCGAAGTTCGACGGTACCAACTCCCACGTCATCCCCTCGCTGATCCAGCGGATGCACGTCGCGAAGGTGGCTGGCGACCGGGGCATCGAGCTGTGGGGAACCGGCACGCCACGCCGGGAGTTCCTCTTCGCCGACGATCTCGCCGAAGCCTGCCTCGTGGCCATGGACCGCTACGACGCCGAGGAGCCGATCAATCTCGGCGGCGGCACGGAATTGACCATTCGGGAGGCCGCCACTGCCATCGCCGAAGTCGTGGGGTACGATGGGGAACTCCGCTTCGACACCTCGCGTCCGGACGGCACCCCCCGCAAGCTCCTCGAATCGTCGGTGTTGGCCGGCTTGGGCTGGAAGGGGGCGACGACCTTCCGAGAGGCGCTGGGCATCACCTACCGGGCATTCCTGGAGCGGCTTCCCGGCTGACCTTCCGCGACCGGTACGACGCACGATCACGATCCCGCATGATCATCACCCGCACTCCCTTCCGGATCTCGTTCTTCGGCGGCGGGACCGACTACCCGGCGTGGTACCGCCAGCATGGCGGCGCGGTCCTCGCCACGACGATCAATAAATACTGCTACATCACCTGCCGGGGTCTGCCGCCGTTCTTCGAGCACCGCCTGCGCGTCGTCTATTCGCGCAATGAAACCTGCAACACGATCGACGAGATCAAGCATCCTGCCGCCCGCGAGGTGTTGCGATTCCTGCGGATCGAGCGGGGCGTCGAGATCCACCACGACGGCGACCTCCCGGCCCGCAGCGGGATGGGGTCGAGCTCGGCCTTCACCGTCGGCCTCCTCCTGGCGCTTCACGCCTTCGAGGGGCGGATGGTCGGCAGCGGCCAACTCACCGACGAGAGCATCCACATCGAGCAGGACGTCATCGGCGAGACGGTCGGATCGCAGGATCAGGTGTGTGCGGCCCACGGCGGCTTCAACCACATCCTCTTCTCCAGTTCTGGGGAAATCACCGTCCGGCCGATCATCATTCCCCCGGCGCGGCTCGAGGAGCTCTCCTCCTCGCTGATGCTCTTTTACACCGGCATCAAGCGGACCGCGGCCGACGTGGCGGAGAGCTACGTCCCGTCGCTCGACAGCCGCACGGCGCAGTTGCAACGGATCCGCGGCATGGTCGACGAGGCAATCGACATCGTCGCGGGCCCGGGTGCCCTCGACCGGCTCGGGAGCCTTCTCCACGAGTCATGGCTCACCAAGCGGTCGCTCAGCCACCTCGTCTCCAGCCGGCCGATCGACGGCATGTACGAGGCGGCCCGGAATGCCGGCGCGATCGGTGGCAAGATCACCGGGGCCGGCGGGGGGGGATTCATGCTCCTCTTCGTCCCCCCCGACCGTCAGAAGCAGGTGCGGGAGGCGCTCCACACGCTCCTCCATGTCCCGTTCGCGTTTGATGGCAGCGGCAGCCGCGTGATCTTCTACGATCCCGAGCCCGACTACTCCCAGGCTGATGCCGACAACCGGGGCCGCCCCCTCGCCGGATTCCGCGAGATGGAGGGACTCGGCAAGCCGGCGCCGTTCGAGACCGAGCAAGACACCGAACAAGACACCGAGGAACTCCCATGAACCCCCTCAGAGCCCCCCTGCCGGCGCTCTCGCCCCAGGATCTGATCGACTTCGAGGACGACATCGCCCGCGAGTTCAACGAGGCGCGGATCCGAGCCCCGGTGCATCTCTACAGCGGCAACGAGGATCAGATCATCCGCATCTTCCGCGCCGTACAGCCCGCCGACTGGGTCCTCTGCTCGTGGCGGAGCCATTACCAGTGCCTCCTCAAGGGGGTGCCGAAGGATCGCCTCAAGGCGGAGATCATGGCCGGCCGCTCGATCTCGCTCTGTTTTCCGGAATACCGCGTCCTCTCCTCGGCGATCGTCACCGGTGTGCTCCCGATCGCCGTGGGAATCGGCCTGGCCATCCGCAGGGCGGGGGGAAGCAACCGCGTCCACTGCTTCATGGGGGAAATGACGGCGGAGACCGGCTCGGCCCATGAATGCATGAAGTACTGCAGGCAGTGGGATCTTCCGGTCCACTGGATCGTCGAGGACAACGCGAAGAGCGTCTGCACCGACACCCGCGAAGCTTGGAACACGAAGACCCTCAGCCACGAGGGGGGCGATGACCCGAACGTGACGTACTACACCTACCAATCCAAATACCCGCACGCCGGGGCCGGCAAGAGGGTTCAATTCTGACATGGGCGCCTATTTCGACGAACTGAAACGGTCGATGAACATGCTCGCCGCCGACGAGCGGGTGTTGTTCCTCGGACAAGCCGTCGCCCATCCGGGAACGGCGATGTCCAACACTCTCCTCGACGTGCCGAAACACCAGCTCCTCGAACTCCCCGTCAACGAGGATCTGCAGATGGGAATGACCAACGGTCTGGCGGTCGCCGGCCAGATCCCCGTCTCGATCTTTCCGCGGTGGAACTTCCTCCTTCTCGCGCTCAACCAGATCGTCAACCACCTCGACAAGTTCGCCGTGATGTCGGGGGGCGCGTACCAGCCGAAGGTCATCATCCGCACTGGCATCGGTTCGGAGCGCCCCCTCCATCCGCAACACCAGCACATCGGCGACTACACCGAGGCGCTGCGGCTGATGTGCACCACGATCGAGGTGATTCGCCTCGACGAGCCGGAGCAGATCTTCCCCGCCTACGAGCGGGCGCTGCTGCGCGAGGACGGACGGAGCACGCTGCTGGTCGAGCACGGGGACTTCTACAATGAAAAATGACACGCCGCCGCCCGCGGTCGGCCCCTGGCCGTTGATGCGCAACAACATCTCCCGCGGCGATCTCGATGCCGTCATCCGGTTTCTGGAACAGGACGACCCGATCCTCACGCAGTCGGCCCAGGTGGCCGCCTTCGAGCGCGAGTGGGCCGCGTGGCTCGGCGTGAAGCACTGCGTGTTCGTCAACTCAGGCTCGTCGGCCAATCTGATCACGATGGCGGCGCTGCGGGAATCGGCCGGAGCGGGCGAGATCATCGTGCCGACGCTCACCTGGGTGTCGGACATCGCCTCAGTGCTGCAGTGCGGCTTCGACCCGGTCTTCGTCGACATCGATCCGCAGACCCTCGGCATGGATCTCGATCAGGTGATCGACAGCATCACGCCGAGGACGAAGGGGATCTTCCTCACCCACATCCTCGGCTACGACGCGCTCTCCGACGCCTTCCTTGCCGAGCTCGGCCGCCGCGGCATCCCCCTCATCGAGGATGTCTGCGAGTCGCACGGGGCCACGCACGGCGGCCGCCGGCTCGGCAGCTTCGGACTGATGTCGAACTTCTCCTTCTACTATGCCCATCACCTGAGCACGATCGAGGGGGGGATGGTCTGCACCGACGATGCCGACCTGTTTGAGATGCTGCGGATGTTCCGCTCGCACGGCATGGTGCGGGAGAGCACCTCGGCGGCAGTGAAGGACGCTTACCGCGAGCGCCACGCCGACCTCAACCCCGATTTCATCTTCGCCTTCCCGTCGTACAACGTCCGCAGCACCGAGGTCAACGCCGTCATCGGCCGCCACCAGTTGCCACGACTCAATGCCAACAATGAGATCCGTTCGCGGAATCTCGACATCTTCCTCGATGGCCTCGATTCCAATCGCTACCGCACCGATTTCCGCCGCGAGGGGAGCAGCAACTACGCTTTCACGCTCGTCCTCCGCGAGCCGGACGAGGCCCTACGGGCCCGTGTCGAGACGACGCTGCGGGGGGAGCGGATCGAGTTCCGCCGCGGGACCTCCGGCGGCGGCAACCAGCTGCGACAGCCCTACCTTCGCAAGCTCTACGGCGACGCCTACGCCCGATTCCCGAAGATCGACCATGTCCATTTCTTCGGCTATTACATCGGCAACTACCCCGACCTCGAAGCGAGCCGTGTGCAGGGGCTCTGTGACCTGCTCAATCGGCTGTAGGCCGGCGCCCCGACCGCGACGTGCCTCCCGGAGAGAAGGATCGTGATGAACAGGCCGCTCGATGTCCTCTTCGTGACGGCGGACTCCGCCCTCACCGCCTACCAGCAGCTGAGCCAGACATTCTCGGCCATCGAGCCGCCGACCTGGGCGCTTCTGCTGGCGGAGAGTTGCCGATCGAAGGGATTCGGCGTCGGGATTCTCGATTGCAGCGCCGAGAGGCTCTCCCCGGAGCAGGCCGTCCGTCGCATCGAAGAGGCCAATGCCCGTCTCGTCTGCTTCGTCGTCTATGGGCAGAACCCCAACTCCGGCACGACGAACATGGGCGGGGCGATCGATCTCGCCGCGGCGTTCAAACGCGGCACGCCCGCGGTCCCCACCTGCTTCGTCGGCTCGCATACCAGCGCCCTGCCGCTGGAGGTGCTCGCGAGCCCGGCGGTCGACTTCGTCCTCCTCAACGAAGGGGTCTATGCGCTCCACAGTCTCCTCGCCACCGATCTGCGCACCGACCTGTCTGCCGTGCGCGGGATCGGCTTCAAGGAAGACGGTCGCCCTCGTCTCAACGCCCCCGAGCGGATCGTGCCGCAGGAACTGATGGACCGGGATCTTCCCGGCTACGCCTGGGATCTCCTTCCCTTCCGCGAGAAGCCACTCGATCTCTACCGGGCCCATTTCTGGCATGCGAACTTCGATCACGGCCTGCGGACGCCGTTCGCCGCGATCTACACGTCGCTCGGCTGCCGGTTCAAGTGCGACTTCTGCATGATCAACATCGTCAACCGCACCGACAACGACGATGGGGTGTCCGCCGCCGCCTCGCCGATCATGCGCTTCTGGTCGCCGGAGTTCATGCTCCGGCAGTTCGAGATCCTTGCCGGGATGGGGGTCTCCACCCTCCGGCTCTCTGACGAGATGTTCTTCCTCGACAAGCGGTTTTTCGAGCCGCTCCTCGAGGGGCTCGTCGAACGTGATCTCGGATTGCGGATGTGGGCCTACTCGCGAATCGACACGGTGCGGACGAAGTTCCTCGATCTCTTCCGGCGGGCCGGAATCGACTGGCTGGCGCTCGGCGTCGAGGCGGCCAACCAGCAGATCCGCCGCGAGGTCTCGAAGGGGACGTTCGAGGAGGTCAACATCCGCGAGGTGGCGAAGTCGATCCGCGATGCCGATCTCAACGTGATCGCCAACTACATTTTCGGCTTCCCCGATGACACGCTCGACACGATGCAGCAGACGCTCGATCTGGCCCTCGAACTCAACACCGAGATGGCCAACATGTATCCCTGCCAGGCCCTCCCCGGCAGCCCGCTCCATGTCGAGGCGATGAAGGCTGGCTGGGCCCTGCCGACCGACTACGCCGGCTACGGGTTCCTGTCGTACGACAGCCAGCCGTTGCCGACGAAGCACGTCTCCGCCGCTGAGGTGCTCCGCTTCCGCGACAGGGCCTGGCAAACCTATTTCACGAGCCCCGACTATCTCGCCCTCGTCGAGCGGCGATTCGGGGCCCCGCAGCGGCACAATGTCGAGGAGATGGCCCGGATCCCCCTCAAGCGTCGGTTGCTCGGTGACTGATCCCTTCCCCGACGCGGTGCCCCGCATGCGCAGCGAACGTGCTTCCCCCGCTACGGCCGGCCTCGGTCGGGTCGTCGTCGTCGGCGGGGGGCTCGTCGGCCTGGCCACGGCGTGGCGCCTCCTCCAGTCGCGGCGCTGCGACGAGGTGACGCTCCTCGAGAAGGATGCCAAGGTCGCCTCGCAGCAGTCGACCCACAACAGCGGCGTCCTCCACAGCGGGCTCTACTACAAGCCGGGCTCCGAGAAGGCCGCTTTGAGCGTCCGCGGCCTGCGGCAGATGGTCGAGTTCTGCCGGGAGCATGGCGTCCGCCATGAGATCTGCGGGAAGATCGTCGTCGCCACCGATCCGGCCGAGGTGAGCAGGCTCGACACGCTGTGGGAGCGGGGGACGCACAACGGCCTGGTCGGCCTGCGCCGGCTCGACTCGCCGGCGGCGATCCGCGAGATCGAGCCGCACGCCGCGGGGATCGCCGCCATCCAGGTGCCGCAGGAGGGGATCGTCGACTACCGCGGGGTCGCCGATGCCCTCGAGCGCGAAATCGGCCGGCTCGGGGGGCGTGTCGTCGTGAATGCGCAGGTGACGCGGATCGAGCGGGGCGGCGGCGTCTGGCGGGTGGCGAGTACTGCCGGCGACGTGAGCGCCGACCTGGTGATCACCAGCGGCGGATTGCACGCCGACCGGATCGTGGGGCTTTCCGGAATGAAGCCGGCGGCGCGGATCGTGCCGTTCCGCGGGGAATATGTCCAGCTCCGCCCCGCCGCCGAACACCTCGTGCGGCACCTCATCTATCCCGTCCCCGACCCGCGCTTTCCGTTTCTCGGCGTCCACTTCACGCGGATGATCGACGGCGGGATCGAGGCCGGCCCCAATGCCGTCCTCGCCTTCGCCCGCGAGGGCTACACGCCGCTCTCGATCAACCCGCGCGACCTTGCCGAATCACTCACCTCACCGGCCCTGTGGCGGTTCGTCGCACGGCACGCTTCGATGTCGGCCTACGAACTCTATCGCTCCTTGAGCCGTGGCGAATTCTGCCGCTCGCTCCAGAAGCTCGTTCCCGCGGTGAATCCCCGCGACCTTGAGCCGGGGGGTGCGGGCGTACGGGCCCAGGCGATGTGGCCCGACGGGCGGCTCGTCGACGACTTCCATTTCGTCCGTGGCGACGGGATCCTTCATGTCGTCAATGCCCCCTCCCCCGCGGCCACCGCGAGCTTGGCGATCGGCGAGCGAATCGTCGCCCAGATCGACGGGAATGCCGGCTGATACACTTGCGGGATTCAGCCGAACTCCCTCCGCCGCCACCCCCATGATTCCGCACGACATCATCACGAGCACCGCCAACCCGCGTCTCCGTGAAGCCGCCCGGCTCCGCGAGGCGTCGGCACGCCGCGACAGCGGATTGACGCTCGTCGACGGCGGCCGCGAGGTGCGCCGGGCGCTGGCCGCGGGCATCCACCTCGTGGACTTGTTCCTGGACGAATCGATCCTCGCCCGCGCCGATTCAAGCGGCCATGATCCCGATGCCACCGGCCTCCCGTCGGGGGCCGATCTCGACCGTTGGCTCGCCGAGGTGGTGGCAGGGGGCACACGGATCACGCTCCTGTCTCGGCCGGCATTCGAGAAGCTGGCCTTCGGCAGCCGCAACGAAGGCTGCGTCGGCGTTGTCGGCTTCCGCCCCGGCCCACTCGCTGACTGGGCCACGCTTGCCGACCGACCTGTGCTGATCGTCGAGGGGGTCGAGAAGCCGGGGAATCTCGGCGCCATCCTCCGGACCGCCGATGCTGCCGGGCTCGCCGGGGTGATCGCCTGCGACCCGCGGACCGATCCGGCCAACCCGGCGGTCATCCGGGCGAGCCTCGGCACGGTCTTCTCTGTGAAGCTCTCGAGCGCCTACGTCGCAGAGACGATTGCCTGGTGTTCAAGCACGCGCCGCCGCGTGATCGCCGCCCGCCCGCAGGGGTCGATCCCGTGGCACCGGGCCCGACTCGCCGGCGCCACCGCGATCCTGCTGGGGAGCGAGGCCCACGGCATCTCCGCGGCCTGGCAGGAAGCGGCCGACGCCGGGAGGATCGCCCTCGAGTCGGTCCATCTCCCGATGCACGGCGCCGCCGACAGTCTCAACGTCTCGGCCACCGCCGCCGTCCTCGCCTACGAGAGCCTCCGTCAGGCTCAAGCTCATTGACCGACGGTTCATCCATCCCCCATACCTTCTCCCCCACCGAGGTCCCCGTGAACGACGGCTCTCCAAACGGATCAAGTGAACTGTGTGACAAGCTTGCCGCCACGGCCAAGGCAGGCGGTCTGGAAGGGATGTTCACCGAGCTCACCGCCTCGCTTGCCGCCCGGCAGCGCTGGCACTCCCTCTTCGATGCCCGGCTCATGGAGGCACGGGCCGCGCTCGGCCTGCCGCTGGCCGGCGACTCGCGGATGATCCCCACGGAGAAGCAGGCGGCGCTCGAGGCGAAGTCGCTCGAGGCCTGCCGCGAAGTGGGCTGGCCGCTGGTCGATGAGGGGAAGGTGGCGGCTGGCTGGATGTATCTCCGCGCGGCGGTCGAGCCGGAGGAGATGGGAAGGCGGATGGCGGCGCTTGCCGACCGATTCGAGCGCCCCGCCACGACGAGCGAGTCCCCGATGGCTACCGACGATACCCGTGATGCCGATGGGGCCGATGAGACGATCCAGGAGATCATCCATGTGGCGCTCTGGGAGGGGGCCGATCCGGCTCTCGGCCTCAAGCTGCTCCTGGCCCGCAACGGCACCTGTAACACGATCACCGCCTACGAGCAGGCGGTCTCGCGGCTCCCGGCGGCGCGACAGCGCCCCGCGGCCGATCTCCTCGTCGCCCATCTCCACCGCGAGGTGCTCGCCTCACTCGTCCACGATCTCCACCGCCGTGGCATCCCCGTCGAGCCCGGCCCCGATGCCGCGCTCACCGGTGTGCTCGAGGCGGCCGGTGGATTGAAGGACGACCCGGCCGTCCATGTCGATGTCTCCCACCTCCAGTCGGTGCTGCGGATCGGCCGCGTCTGCACCGACCACGTCACCCTCCGCCGCGCCTGGGAACTCGCCTGTTACGCCTGCCGCCTACCGAGAGAGACGGTCTACGCGGGCGAGCCCCCGTTCGAGAACGTCGGTGAGTCCTCGAGGCTTTTCTACGGCGCCCAACTCGGGATCGAGGTCGAGGCGTCGATCGCCTTCTTCCGGAAGGCCGCGGTGCTCGCGAAGGTGGAGCAGGCGGGATCGCTCCCCGGCGACGTTCTCGTCCTGCTTCTCTGGCGGCTTGCCCGCCCCGCGGAGGCGCTCCACGCCGCGCTCGACCGGCCGCGCGACGATTCCGGCCCGAGCCTCCTCCAGGCCACCGGAATGCTCCCGTCGCTGGTGGAGATGGCGGCAGCCTCCGGCGATTGGGGCCCGCTGCGGAAGGCCTGCAAGGAACACGGCGACGAGATCACGTTTGCCGCCACGCTCGCCGCGGAACATGCCGGCGCGTGAGCGGTGCTCGTGTCTGCCAAGGCCCGCCAGCCGTCACTTCTTGACGGGAGTCTCCGCGGCAGCCGTTCTGACCGGCGCTGCTTTCGCAGCCACTTGGCCCGCAGGCACCTGTCCCGAAGCCAAGGCAGGCCGGCAATTCCGGCACGACTGACACTCCCCGCAGCCGGCCGCCCGACGCTTCCATGGCCACGGGAAAAGCGTGAGGATGCAGTCGGGATGGCAGGGATTGATCTTTTGGAGGCAGCTCGGCCCCCCGAACAGGCAGCAGTTGATCTTGTTGCAATCGTCGCAGGGGTTTTCGGTGATGTAGCCGACTTCCGCCGGGGACATGAAGCCGCGCCCGGGGGGAAGCTGCCACGGCGCGAGCAGGTCGGGGCCGCGGCTGACGCCGTTGCAGTCCTGCCAGCGGTTGCAGTTGCTGCACGGGTCAGGCCCACACGGCTCTTCGCCGCGCGGCCCCCAATAGCGAGGCCCACATCCTTGGCTCCCGCAGGGCATCGTCTCCCCCAGCGGTGAGCGGAGAAAGCCCGGCTGCGGTCCGCAGTCGCGACACGGCCACGCCGAGGCCGACCGGGCCGGACCGGCCAGCAACAGGACCACGACGGAGAGCACCGCGGAGGTGCATGCCAGGCGCCGCCCGGCGAAGCGGAGAGTGTTCATGCCAATCGGTATCGGCCGGCAGAACCGTCACGCTCCGCTCATTCAGGACGAGCGTCAGGGCTTTCCCAGACTTCCCAGTCGCCGGCGAAATCTGGAGCGAGCGGGGATTCCCGGGCCTCGGGGGCCTCAGGTCAGGGCACGCGAACCGGTGTCGGCGGGGCGGCCTGAACGCGCTGGTAGAGGTGGAGGTATTTCCGGGCACTGGCGTCCCACGACCAATCTTCTCGCATCACCCGACGGACGAGCATGTGCCAGCGGTCGGTGTCGGCGTGGAGCCCGAGCGCCCGCTCGACGGCGTGGACGAGGGCGCCGCCGTCGACGGCCGAGAACTGGAATCCGCTCGCGGTGCCGTCAGCGAGCGCCTCCGGGGTGGCGTCGACGACGGTGTCAACAAGCCCGCCGGTGGCCCGGACGATCGGAATCGTGCCGTAGCGGAGGGCATAGAGCTGCGTCAGCCCACAGGGCTCGTAGAGGCTCGGCATGAGGAGCATGTCGGCCGCCCCCTGGACGAGGTGGGCGAGCCCCTCGTCGAAGCCGATGACGAGATCGATCGTCCCCGGGTATGAGGCCGCCAGCCGCCGCAGGCCATCCTCGGCCCGCGGATCGCCCGTGCCGAGAACGAGGAACCGGGCCCGCCCGCTGCCGGCCAAGCGCCCGAGGAGATCAAAGACGAGTCCGATTCCCTTCTGCTCGGCGAGCCGACCGACGAACGCGATCAGAGGCCGCGGATCGGGGGCGACATGGCCGAGGCGGGAGGCGAGCGCCGCCTTCGCGGCATACTTCCCCTCGACGACGTCTGCCTCGCCGTAGGAGCGGGGGAGGTGGGGGTCGTTGCCGGGGTCCCAGGCTTCGGTGTCGATCCCGTTGACGATTCCGGCGAGCGACTCGCCGCGCCCCGACAGCACCCCCTCGAGGCTACATCCGCCGGGGGCCGACTGGATCTCGCGGGCATACGTCGGGCTCACGGTGCTCACCAGATCGGCAAACACGATCCCCGTCTTGAGGAGGTTGAGTTGGCCGAAATACTCCATCTGCTGCCAGTTGAAATACCGCCAATCGATCCCCGTCAGGAGCATGTCCCAGTGCCAGAACACCCCCTGATAGGCCATGTTGTGGATCGTATGGACCGTCCGCGCCCGGGCCAGCCTGGGCCACTGCGAGGCGAGCACTTTTTGGTAGGCGGGCACGAGGCCGGTCTGCCAGTCGTGGCTGTGGATGATGTCGCACGGTTCCTCGAAGCGGTTGGCCAGTTCGAGGACGGCGCGGGAGAAGAAGATGAATCGTTCGGAATTGTCGGGGTAGTCCTCGGCGCCGCCATAGAGCGTCGGCCGGTCGAAGTAGGCATCGTTGCCGACGAGGTAGACGGTGACATCAGGCGTGCCGTCCCTCCCCGGCAGACGGGACTGGAAGATCGTCGCCTTCTGCTTCCGTGTCCCGACCGGCACGTCGAACTCCCACCCCGTCGATTCGACCGGGAACCGGCGCGACGAGAACGCTTCCCGGTAGGCGGGAATCACGACGGTGACATGGCAGCCGAGGCGCGAAAGCGCCCCGGGGAGCGCGCCGACGACGTCGGCCAAGCCCCCTGTTTTGGCAAAGGGAGCCGCTTCGCTCGCCACCTGGAGGACACGCATGGGCCGCCTACGTCTGCATGAGAGTCGGGATCCTTACCGATCGCTCTCAACTCTAGGTCAAGATTTCCGACCAAGAAGTTCGTCCGGAAAAAAACGGTCGTGCCGCCTCGATCGCGCTTCCGTACCGATCCCGACCGGCCAGCGGCTCACCGCTGCCCGCGGAGCGTCTCGAGCCAGGTGACGACATCGACGAGTTCCTCGGCGGAGAGCGTCGAGGCAAGATCGGCCGGCATCAACGACACCGGCTGCCGGATCAGTTCCTCGAGGTCGTCCCCCGCCACCGTCGCATCGACGCCGTCGGCCCCCCGGATCACGACCTGCTGCGGCGTCTTCGAGACGAGAAGGCCGGTGATCGCCCGGCCGTCCTTCGTCAGCGCCGTCCAGGCCTCGTAGTTGTGGCTGATCGCCGCCGACGGGGCGAGGATCGATTCATAGATCGCCTCGCGCGAGAGCTTGGCGCCAATTCCCGACAGATCGGGGCCCACCATCTTCCCCTCCCCCTGCACGACATGGCACTTCGCGCACGTGCCGACTCCGGCGAAGACCGTCTTCCCCTTCTCGGCGCTACCGCTGCGCTTGATGAGATCGGCAAGCGGCGGGAGCTTTTCGCCGCCGCGTCCCTTGGGGAGCGGAAGGACGTCGGCCGCGGCCTGACGGATGTCGCCCCACGGGCAAGCGGAGATGGCCAGCGCCGCCGCCTGCGGCAGCGCCCCGGTGAGTTCCCCCGCCTTGGCCATCGCGACGAGCCTGGCGGCGCCTCCCTGGGTGCGAGCCAATCCGCGGATCGCCGCCCCCTTCATCTCCGGGGATGCCTCAGCGGAGGCAAGCGTCGCGAGCACGATCTCGAGCGCCGGCCCTTGGCCGCGCAGGCCACACGCCGAGAGGAGGCGTGCAGCTTTGGTCACTGCCGGGGAAACGGGGGTTTCTCCCTGGGCCGCCGCGCGGCGGATGTCGATGGTCTCCTCGGGAGCGGCACTTGCCGCCGCGATCGCTGCACGAACCGCATCGGCAGCCCCGAGATCGAGCGCCGACGCGAGCGCCGATGCGGCCAGTGTGTCGGTCGTGCCGTCAGCGGCAGCGAGCTCGACAAGCTCAGCCGCGCAGCTTTTGATGCGGAAACGCTGGACGATATCGACGAAGGCTTGCGTGCCGGGCACCGCCGCAGCCGCCGCGGCGATCCGCTCGGCGAGCTTCCCCTCGACCCCGCCGGCCGGGTCGATCCGCAAGACGAGCTCCGGGAGGATCACCTGGAGTTTTTCGTCGGGAGCATCGAGGCGGGCGACGAGATCGCGGATCGCCACCGCAGCCGCTGCGCTCTCCTGGAAGTCGAGCGCGCGGATGAGCGCGAGCGACTCCGACGTGCCAACCTGCGGATCGGCAAGCAATTCGCAGATCAGCTTTGGCGACACCGCGGCCCGGCTCCGCCACACGACCTCGCGCCCGGCCGGGCTCTTCCAGCCGTCGCCGACGGCCGCCAACCAGGCCGCAAGGCGGCCATCCCAAAGGTTCGTGTCGCCACGCCCCTGGGCGGCAATCCCGAGGGCCTCGAGCTCCCAGCGATCGCTCGCCGAGTGGGCCTTCGCGAGCTTGGCCCAGATGGCGTCAGCCCGCGTCCCTTCAACGCCGCGAAGCGCCACCGCCACCTCGCGGCGGACCGCCGCCGAGGGATCGGCCACCAGTTTTTCAAGCGTGTCAATCGGGTCGGCATCGGTCATGCGGGCCATCCGCAGGCCGACAATGCGATGGTTTTCATCCTTCGATCCGAGCAGCCGGGTCACGGTCTCGGGCCCCTTCCCGGGGAGCGTCCCCAGGGCCCAGGCCAGACGCGCGGCATGCCGGCTGTCCGCGGGCCGAGCGAGCGCCGCGGCGAGGGCCGTGGCAGCCGCTTCCGGCTCCTTCGCGAGCCGCTCGAGCGCGGTGGCTCGGGTGGAGAGATTCGGGCTCTCGAGCGCCGCGACGGCGCTAGCGACTTTCGACAGATCGGCCTTCGGCACCGACCACGCCGAGCCCTGCGGCGCGATTCGGTAGATCCGCCCCTTCTCGACATCCCCCATCCCATGGCCGCCGACGCCCGGGTCATACCAGTCGGCGACGAAGATCGAGCCGTCGGGAGCGACGCAGACATCGCTCGGCCGGAACCAGCGATCGGCCGAGCCATCGGCGACGTTCTCGCTCGTGGCGGCATAGCCCGCGCCATCGGCCTTCACGTGGTAGGCACGAACGACGTTCGGGCCGGCATCGCAATGGAGGAGCGAGCCGCGGAAGCGTTCCGGGAGGAGCGTTCCCTCGTAGACGCAGATCCCGGTCGGCGAGCCGGCGCCGGTCTGGAGGAGATTGGGCACGACGCCGGGATCGTTCAAGTGCCAGTGGCGCTTCGGCACCTCCGCCTCGAGGTTCGTCCGCGGCACTTGCCAGCCCTGCCCGGTCCGCTCGTCGACGTAGCCGTAGTTGCCCCCCTCCATGACGAAGTTGATCCGCACTCCCTGGTTGCCGTCGTCGTCGTTGTCGCTCTGCCAGAGCGCACCGTAGGAATCGACCGCCACCTCGTAGTTGTTGCGGAAGTTGTTGCCGAGGACCTCGAAGTCGGTGCCGTCGGGACGGCAGCGGAACACCATCCCCTGTCGATAGGGCTTGCCGCTGTCGTTGACGACATTCCCCATCCGGTCGGTGATCGGATTGCCCTGCGAATCGTGGACGGCGTGGCCGGTGTTGCCGAAGTTGAAATACCAGCGGCCGTCGGGGCCGACGGAGAAGGCATGGACGGAGTGGTCGTGCTGCGGGTCGCCGGTCTTCGTGAACAGCGACTCCTTCCGATCGGCGACGAGATCACCGTCGTCGTCGTGGAACACGAACACGTCCGGCGCACACGACACGATCACCTTCCGCCCCGGACCGTCGCCGATGACGCAGATCCCGAGCGCCGAATCGACGTCGCGCCCTTGGTAAAAGACCTTGGAGGTATCGGCAGCGCCGTCGCCGTCGGTGTCTTCGAGGACGAGGATCCGATCGCCGTCGGGCCGCGTGTCCTTGCGGCCACGGTAGTTGGTCACTTCGCACACCCACACCCGCCCCGAGGCGTCGATGTCGATATCCGAGGGGCTCGAGAGGAGCGGCTCGGCGGCGAACAGCGTCGCTTCGAGTTCTTCGGGGACCACGAGCGTGGCGGGGCCGTCGGCGGGGGCGACCGCGCCGCCGGCCTGCACGCGCTTGGGGCGAAGCGCCGGGGCCTTGGTGTGGATGGCGAAGCGGATCGACCCGGAGCCTTGGTTGGCGCCGCCGTCGTCGAGCCCGGCCCGGCCCACCAGCCGCGTGGCGCCTGCCGGCACCGCCACCTCGATCACCGAATTGGCATGCGTGCCGATGCCGCGGGCAACCAGCTTGCCGTCGAGCTTGAGCTCGTCTCCTCCGGCATTCCTCCCTTTCCGCACCTCGCCCCACTCGGCACTCGCGCGCTTCCATTCGAGATCGACAAGCGGCTTCTCGAGGCCTGAGCCCTTGAAGACCGGATCGACCCAGTCGGCCCAATCACATCCGAAGCCGTCGCCGCCGTCATCGACAACGAGCCACACCGACGTGGCGCCGCCGAGCTCGACGTCAAAGGGGACGGAGCGGGTCGGCGTGGCAGCGGTGACGATCTCGCTGCGCCAGAGCGGCTGCGAAGCCGACCCCTGATCGGCGGCGGGGGCGGAAGGAAGGGAGGCCCAAGCGGCGATCGCTGCGATGCCAGCAGCGGCGATCCACCAACCACCGAGCGACGGCCGAACCGAGTGCCGAACTTCAGGAATGAACCGCCCCATGATCGCAACTCCTCAGGGATCGTGAATCGATGCACCGGGAAGGGGCCTTGCCAGCCGATCATTCCGCTCCCCGTGCGACGGCAGCAGTATAGTATGGCCCGCCGGTCGGGCCTCCCGGTTGCCCTCGGGCCCTGGTTGTTCCTCGGAGCCCACGCCGATCCTCGGAGCCCGTGCCGTGCCGCTTGTGAACCCTGGTTCCCTGTTCACTTTCCGCTTCCCCTGCCGGAAGCGGAAAACGCTCTGGCCCCCCGCCTCGGCCGCGCTCGACGACGCCTGTCGGCTGCCGTCGCTGGCAGCGATCGTCGGCGTGCCCGACCTCGTCTCGCTGTGGCTGGCGTGGAATGACGGCGGCCTGCGGGTGCGGGGTGAGATGAAGGGGGTGGGGGCATCGCGCTGGTGCCAGCCGACCCGGCCGGAAGACAGCGACGGCCTCCATCTCTGGTTCGCCACCCGCCCCACCGGCGAGAGCCATCGGGCCGGTCGATTCTGCCGCCGGCTCGCCCTCCTCCCGACCGGCGGGGGCAAGCTCGCCGACAAGCCGGTGGCCGTGGCCGCGGTGATCCCGCGGACAAGCGAGATCCCGGCCGAGCTCCCCGAGGGCTCAGTGCCGATGGAGGCGAAGCTCCACGCCGACGGCTGGAGCGTCGAAGCCCACATCACCGCCGCGGCCCTCCCCGGCTGGGATCCGGCCGAGATTCCCCGGCTCGGGTTCTTTGCCGCCGTGATCGATCGCCGCCTCGGGCGGATCCCCTACGGCGCGCCTCCTGAGTATCCGTGGGAGAGCGATCCGACGACGTGGATGGAGCTCGACCTCGCCGGGGCATGACTCGGCAGCCACGAACAGCCACCGGCGTCGGCCCGTCAGCGGCGTCTATAGCGGGCACTGCCGAAGGCGAGAATCGGCATGAAGATAAACGGCAGGAAGAACAGTCCACAGGCGAACCCGAGCCCCTTGCCGAAGTTTCTCGCCAGCCCCTGGCAGTTGAGCGCGTAGGCCAGCATGCTCGCGAGCATGCCGATGACGACGATCGCCAAGCCGGCGAAAGTTCCCGCCAGGCCGGCCGCCGACACGATCACCGCGCCGATCTGTGGAAGAAAGTAGAACACCATCAGCCACGCGGGCAGGCCGGCGATGTCGAGAAAGACGACATTGTTGTAGAAGGGGATCATGCACTCCCAGCCCTGTCGACCGGCCTTGGTAAAGATGATCCACACCGCGGCGGCCATGGCAAAGGCGAGGACGAGCGTTACGCCCAAAACCGCCACGACCCATCCGGCGGCAGCTCGCGGCGCTGCCGCTCCCCCGCCCTTCCGCTCCAGGTCACGTCGGACCCCCTCTCTGACCGCCTCCTCGAGCTTCTTTTGGTCGATGCCGCCGGCGGCCGCCGCGCCTGGATTGCGGATCTGTTCGAGGGCTTGCTCGCTGATCTTGTTCGTTTCGGCGATCGTGTCCCGCCGTTGACGGTCGATGTTGACGATTTGATCGTGCTGGCTCAGCGAGGCATCGACCGGCAGGTCCTTCCATCCGGCCTCCTGCGGCTCACTCCTTCCCTGTCCCGCTACCACCTCGGGCCGCTCGACGATGGTCGGCAATACGACCGCGGCAAACGTGGCGACCGAAGGCGTCTCGAGGCGGCGGATGCCCTGTTCGAGCGACTCATTCGGCTGGAGCCTGACGATCGCGCTGGATGAGTTCACGAGGTTGGTCGACCAGGCCACGCCGTCCGCCGTGCGAAACTCGACTGATGCCACGAGCGGATTTGTCTCCATGGTCGGCGGCCCTCCCGGGCCGCTGCCGCGACCGGTGCCGAACACGCCCATGAGGGCCGTGGTCCGGGGGGCGAGGCGATCGAGTCGGGCCACGAGCGTGGTCGGCGCCTCGCTCACGACCTGGAATCCGGCCTGTTGGGCCAGGCCGGCGAGCGTCTGCTCGAGCGCCGCCTGATCGATCTGCACCCCTTGGGAGACCTCGCAAGCGACCTTCACCGCGCTCCCCGCGCGGAGCAGGATCGGATCGGCCACGGCCACCCAGCTGGAGCGTCTGGCCTCCGCAGCCGGGTGGGGCACGGTGAGGAAGCAGAGCTGATCGTCCACGCGGGCAACGACCGTCGATCCCGACACGCTCCAGCCACTGTTGAGCTGGTACTTCCAGAGCACTGCCTTGCGCTCGACATCGATCAACGCCCCCGATCCGGTGAGGATCGTCGTCGGCCCCACCCACGCCACCGTGCCGGTCGCCTCCGGCGACTGGAAGCGGACCGGTTCCCCGCCGGCAGCGCAGTCCTGGATCGACACCCATCCCGGCTCGACGATCGCCAGTTTCTGGCCCGTGGGATCGAAGGCCAGGCCAGAAACAGTCAGCGCCGTGTGCACCGCCACGACCGTGCGCCGCGAGGCCGGCTCGATCACCACGACCTGATTGGCGGTGGGGATCGCCACGTAGCGCAGACCTCCGCTGGCGGCCGCCGGCCCGGTGCTTGGAAACACCTGAAGCGCCTTGCACGTATCGAGCTCCCAGACGCCGGCGGCAGTCGTGAACGAGACGAGCGCATGGCGGGCCGAAAGGAGCCTGGCGCCGACGATCTCCGCAGCAAAGTCCTTGTCGATCCGGGGACAATCACGGACGACCTTCAAGTCGGGCTTCCCTTCGGGAAAGCCTGAGGCGAGCACCAGCCGCGTCGGCTTGTCGGCCGCCATAATGCCGTACTTCGACCCGCGCTCGCCGAGGAGCGTCATCCCCGATTCGATGTCATGGTCGAGGATCTCGTAGAGCTCCTTCGTCTCCTGGACCACCGTCGAGGTGTCGGCCGAGGCATCGATGAGGTGGATCCGGGAGAGTAACTTCGACGACTCACTCGTGATCACACTCACCAGAAAGCGGCGGCCCTCGGTGTCGAGCGGCACCGCGCGAGACCGCTGTTCGCTGGTGTCGGCCTTACCGAGGTAGATGCCGACATCCGCTCGGATCGCCCCGAGTGCCGCTCCGGGATCGCTGACGAAGCCCCCCACGGGCGTCGCCGGAGTGGCGAGCTTGGCGGGCCACACGAGCACCCCCTTGGGGTTTCCCGCCCGCTTCGCGGGGATGTCACGGAGTCTGACGCCATCGGCGTCAAGCGGCTTCGGCTCCTTCCTGTTCTCCTCTTCGGCAGCCCCGTCGTCGCCCTCGCCCGATCGATCGGGCCGCGACTGCTCATCTCCGCCGCGCTTCGCCATGACGCGTCGAACATGCGCCCTGTCGGCCGCGCACAGCCGCGCGAGGGGCACGGTGATCTCCTTGCCATCCTCCTTCGCCAAACGGACCTTTTCGCCGTCGAAGTCGACGAGTTCGGCACGAACCTCGAATTTCCCCGATTCGTCGCGCCAGGTGCGGATCTCCTCGGCGCCGACCGTTGGCCCGATCGCGAGGAGCCCCCAGATCAACGCTCCCCACCATCGCGCGGCTGCACCCCGTGTCATCGCACTCTGCCCCCCTGCTCTCGACTTCCGAGGGAGCTGCCCCCCACTTCCCGAGGCAGCCTACGGTCCTCCTTGCAGGGGGGCAAGTTTTCGTCGCGTCCGGCGGTCATGGGCCCCACCGAACCGATCACCCATACGGCTCGATGACGAGCTTCGCCGGGGGGAGGCTGTCGAGGAACACGCGGCCGTAGGGCTTGGTGAGCACGCGCGGATCGAGGATCACGACCCGCCCTCGATCCTCAGCGGTGCGGACGAGCCTTCCGAAGCCCTGCTTGAGCTTGAGGGTCGCCTCCGGCACCTGATACTCCATGAAGGGATTCCCGCCGGCGGCCCGGATCGCCTCGATCCGGGCCGCCACCAGCGGCCGGTCGGGGACGGCGAAGGGGAGCTTCGTGATGATCACCGTCACGAGCTGGTCGCCGGGGAGATCGATCCCCTGCCAAAAGCCGTCGGTGCCCAAGAGCACACTCCCCGGCCCCTCGCGGAAGTCGGCGAGCATCCGCGACCGCGGCAGCCCGTCGGCCTGGCTGACGAGCCGGTAGTTGCGCTGCACGCACCAGCCGGCTAGCTCCGCGCTCGCTGCGGCAAGCGACGCGGAGCTCGTGAACAGGACCATCGCCCGGCCGCAGGTCTGATCGACGTAGCGACGGATCATCCGCACCACCGCCCGGTCGTAGGCCTGCCGCTCGCTCGGATCGGGGAGCCGGTCGACGACGACAAGCTCCGCCTGCGCGGCGTAATCGAACGGGCTGCCGAGCCGCTTGGCCGTCGCCTTCGCAAGCCCCAGCCGCTTCTCGACGTAGGCAAACGGATCGGGCCCGGCTTCCTGCCCTCCGTCACCGGCCCCCACGGCGAGCGTCGCGCTCGTGAGAATCACCGTCCCCACCCGGTCGAACAGATCGCGCTTGAGGGTGGCGCCGACGTCGATCGGCGCGCCACACAGCCGGACGCGCTCCCGGCCGCGCCGCGACCGCGCCGCCTCCACCCACCACACGCTCCCCGGCTCCGCTTGCTCGAGCCAGGTCTCGATCGAGCCCGCCAGGCCGGTGAGCCGGTCGGAGAGGGAGAAGAAGTCGTGTCGCTCGGCTTCGTTCTCTATCCCCTCGGCTGAGGCGCGGAGCCGGCGGGAGAGATTCAAGAGCGGATCACCGAGGGTGTCGGCAACGATCTTCGGCTCGGCGATTCGCCACGGCCCGTCGCCGCGGCCCCCCGCGGCACACTTCACCGCGGCGAAGAAATCCTCGCAGAGGCGCCGGCAGCGGAGCACCTCGCGCTGGAGATCGTCAAAACCGTAGTGGACGAGGAGCCCGCGATGGCCGCGCTCCGAGTAGAGCTTCGAGAGAACTCGTTCCACCGCGGCACTCGAGACACCGACGCCGAGGTGGTCGCCCGCCACATCCTCCACCATGTGCGCCTC
>Ga0209188_1001020_pt1 | contig 24086 bp, 23 predicted proteins | sample C_130625_EF_Meta_FD_187307 | JGI IMG/M metagenome (GOLD analysis project Ga0209188, IMG submission 187307) | Freshwater microbial communities from Lake Croche, Canada to study carbon cycling - C_130625_EF_MetaG (SPAdes) (version 2) | ecosystem: Environmental > Aquatic > Freshwater > Lake... | reverse complement strand
GGCTGCCAGGGACATCTGAACGGGACTCCGATAGCCCCGGTTACCGAGCGCGACCCTGGGGGGTCAAGCCGCAATTTGGTCGTTCGACCAAGAAATCCCGCAACCTTCGCCCCGTCCGCCGTTTCATGCGGCACGGCCCGCTCAGTTGCGCGGCAGCCGTGCCTCGGATGGCGCGTCCGGGTTCTGCGCGCGATGGCGCAACAGGTGGTCGGCCAGCACCAGCGCGAGCATGGCCTCGCCCACCGGCACGGCGCGAATGCCAACGCAGGGATCGTGGCGCCCCTTGGTGACCACCTCCACCTCCCGCCCCTGGCGGTCGACGGACCGGCGCGGCGTCAGGATCGAGGAGGTCGGCTTCACGGCGAAGCGCGCCACCACCGGCTGGCCGGTGGAAATACCGCCCAGGATGCCGCCGGCATGGTTGGCCGCGAAGGCCACGCGGCCGTCCGGGCCCATGCGAAGTTCATCGGCATTGGCCTCACCGGCCAGCCGGGCAGCGGCGAAACCCTCACCGATTTCCACCCCCTTCACCGCGTTGATGCCCATCAGCGCGGCGGCGAGATCGGCATCGAGCTTGGCATAGATCGGCGCACCAAGGCCGGGGGGGATGCCTTCGGCCACCACCTCGATCACCGCGCCGAGCGAGGAGCCGGCCTTGCGCGCGGCGGCCAGCATACCCTGCCAGCGCGCGGCGGCGCCGGGGTCGGGACAGAAGAAGGGGTTTTGGCCGACCTGCCCCCAATCCCACGCGGCGCGGTCGATGGCATCCGGGCCCATCTGCACAAGCGCGCCGCGCACGCTGACATCGGGGCCGAGCACCTTGCGCGCCACCGCACCAGCGGCAACGCGCATCGCCGTCTCCCGCGCCGAGGAACGGCCGCCGCCGCGATAATCGCGGATGCCGTATTTCAGCTCATAGGTCAGATCGGCATGGCCGGGGCGGAAGCGCTCGGCGATCTCGCCGTAATCCCGGCTGCGTTGATCGGTATTCTCGATCATCAGCGCAATGGGCGTGCCGGTCGTCATGCCTTCGAAGACGCCCGAGAGGATTTTTACGACATCCGCCTCCTGCCGCTGCGTCACGAAGCTGCTCTGGCCGGGACGGCGAAGGTCGAGATAGGGCTGGATATCCGCTTCGCTCAGCGCGAGCCGCGGCGGGCAGCCATCGATGACGCAGCCGATGGCCGGGCCGTGGCTTTCGCCCCAGGTGGTAACGCGGAAGAGATGGCCGAAGCTGTTGTGGGACACGCGACTAGACCGTGCTGATGTCCGGCGCGTCCTCGGCCTTCATCCCCACCACGTGATACCCGCAATCCACATGGTGCACCTCGCCGGTGACGCCTGAGGCGAGGCCCGAGAGGAGATAGAGCGCGGCGCCGCCGACGTCATCGATGGTCACGTTGCGCCGCATCGGCGCGTTGTACTGGTTCCATTTCAGGATGTAGCGGAAATCGCCGATGCCGCTGGCGGCCAGGGTCTTGATCGGCCCCGCCGAGATGGCGTTCACCCGGATGCCCGCCGGGCCGAGATCGGTGGCGAGGTAGCGCACGCTGGCCTCCAGCGCCGCCTTGGCCACGCCCATCACGTTGTAGTGCGGCGTGACGCGCTCGGCACCCAGATAGCTCATCGTCAGCAGCGCCCCGCCCGGGCCCATCAGCGGGACCGCCCGCTGGCTGACCGAGATAAAGGAATAGCAGGAGATATCGAGCGCCTGGAGGAAGGCCTCGCGCGGCGTGTCCAGATAGCGGCCGCGTAGATACTGCTTGTCCGCGAAGCCAATGGCATGGACCAGAAAATCCATGCCCCCCCAAGCCTCCTTGATGGCGGCGAAGGCCGCATCCACGGAAGGCTCGTCGGTCACGTCGCAGGGCAGCACGAGCGAGGAGCCGAGGCTCTCGGCCAACGGCCGCACCCGCTTCTCCAGCGCCTCGCCCTGATAGGTGAAGGCAAGCTGCGCCCCTTGCGCGGCCAAGGCCCGCGCGATGCCCCAGGCGATCGAGCGGTCGTTGGCGACGCCCATGATCAGGCCGCGCTTGCCCGCCAGCAATGTGCCGGTCGGGGGGTCGGCGAGCGTATCCTCTGACATGGTGCGCGGCGTCTCGATCGGTTGCGGGAGCAGAAGCGTGGTGGCACATGCCCTCCGCGCGGGCAAGGGTTCAGGGCCGGCCGGCGCACCCAGCAAGGACGCCGCCATGACCCAGCCGGATGCCGACCCCTATGCCCGCTTCGCTGCCTGGATGACGGAGGCGACGGCGAGCGAGCCGAACGATCCGAACGCTCTCTGCCTCGCCACCGCGACACCGGAGGGTCGGCCCTCGGCCCGGATGGTGCTGCTCAAGGGCGTCGATGACCGCGGTTTCGTGTTCTACACCAATCTGGAAAGCCGCAAGGGGCGGGAACTCACCGCCAACCCCTTTGCGGCCCTCTGCTTTCACTGGAAGACCTTGCAGCGGAGCGTCCGCATCGAAGGCCCGATCGAGCCGGTGAGCGCCGCCGAGGCGGATGCCTATTACGCGTCCCGCGCCCGCGGCAGCCGGATCGGCGCCTGGGCCAGCCGGCAATCCCGGCCACTGGAAGGGCGCTTCGCGCTGGAGAAAGCGGTGGCCGACTACACCCTGAAATTCGGCCTGAGCGAGATTCCCCGCCCGGAGTTCTGGTCAGGCTTCCGGGTGCTGCCCGAACGGCTGGAGTTCTGGCGCGACATGCCCTTCCGTTTGCATGAACGGAACGTCTTCATCCGCGACGGGGCGGGCTGGCGGGTCGAGACGCTCTACCCGTGATCCCGGAGGAGCAGGCCGAGGTCGCGGCGCTGCTCCGTGCGATGAGCGGCAAGGCCCCGATCGAGACCCATATCTCGGCCGTTTTCGTTGGCCCTGCGGCCGCCTGGAAGCTCAAGAAAGCGGTCAAGCTGGGCTTCCTGGACTTCAGCGCGCCCGCCGCGCGGGAACATTTCCTGCGCCGCGAACTGGCGCTGAACGCCCCTTTTGCGCCGGGGCTTTATCAAGCCGTGGTGCCGGTGACGCGCGGCGTGGACGGCGCGCTCAGCCTCGATGGCCAGGGCCAGGTGGTCGAGCATGTGTTGCAGATGGCCCCCCTGCCGCCCGCGGCCTTCCTCGAGACGATCACGCGCCAGGAGGGCCTGTCGCCGGCCCGGCTGGACGAGCTGGCAGATGTCGTGGCGGCCTGCCACGAGGCTCTCGCCCCGGCCCAGCCTTCTGATGTCGCCGCGATCATCCGCGGCAATGCGGCGGCGGCCACGCGCGCCGGACTGCCCGGGCCGCGGGTCGGCGCCTGGGCCGAGGCGGCGCTTGCCTGGCATGAGCGCCTGGCGCCCGACCTCGCGGCGCGGGCCGCTGCGGGCCGGGTGCGGCGCTGCCATGGCGATCTGCATCTGGGCAATCTCTGCCTGTGGCGGGGGCGGGTCACCCTCTTTGATGCGCTCGAATTCGATGAGGCGTTGGCGACCATCGACACCGGCTATGATCTCGCCTTCCTGCTGATGGACCTGGAACATCGCCTCGGCCGGGCAGCGGCCAATCGGGTGCTGAACCGCTACGTCGCCCGCAACGGCGATGCCGGGCTGGTGGCCGGCCTGCCGCTCTGGCTCTCGCTGCGGGCGATGATCCGGGCGCATGCCACGGCCAGCCGTGGCGCCGATGGCCTGCCCTATCTCGACCGGGCGGAGGCGATGCTGCGGCCGCCGCCGCCACGCCTGATCGCGATCGGCGGTCTGCCGGGCACCGGCAAGTCACGCCTCGCCCGGGCCTTAGCGCCGGAGATCGGCGCCGCCCCCGGAGCCCTGGTGCTGCGCAGCGACGAGATCCGGAAGCGTCAGGCCGGCGCCGCACCGGAACAGCGCCTGCCGCCGGCCGGCTACACCCAGGCCGCCAGCGCCAGGGTCTTCGCCGAATTGGCCACGGCGGCACGCACCGCGCTGGCCGGCGGCCAGGCGGTCATTGCCGATGCCGCCTTCCTCCGCCCCGAGGAGCGGACCCAGATCGCAACCGCGGCGGGCGCGCTGCCCTTCACCGGCCTCTGGCTGACCGCGCCGCTGGCTGTCCTGCGGACCAGGGTGGCGGCGCGGATGGGCGATGCCTCGGATGCCGATGTGGCGGTGCTGGAAGCCGCGGCGGCACGGCCGGTCGGCCCGCTCGATTGGGCCGAGATCCCGGCGGCGGCGGACCCGGTGCCGGCGGCGCGCGCCCGGCTGCGGGGTGGCCGCTGAGATCGGCGCCGCCTCACCGAGCAGCTACCACGCGCCGGGCGGGATTGTGCTAGCGTGTCGGCAATCAGGGAGATTTCGCCATGGCCTATCGTCGCCTCCTGCTGCCGCTGACCGGCACCGCCTCGGGCGAGGCCGCGCTCGCCACCGCGCTGATGATCGCCCGCATCTGGAACGCACATGTGCATTGCCTGCATGTCCGGGTTGATGCCCGCGATGTCGCACCGCTGGCCGGCGAGGGCCTGTCGGGCGCGATGATCGAGGAGATGATGGCGGCAACTGAGCGCGAAAGCGGCGAGCGGGCCAACCGCGTGCGGACGCTATTCGATCGCTTCGCCCATACCACCGGCGATGTGACCCTGGCCGATAGCGCCGAGACGGCGCTGAAGACCGATGGTCCGACCCTGTCCTTCGAAAGCGTCGCCGGGCGGGAGGAGGATATCGTCGCGCAGCGCTCGCGCCTCTACGACATGGCGGTGGTGCCGCACCCGGAAGCCGACGAGGATGTCTCCTCCTCTGATGCGCTGCACGCCGTGCTGTTCGATTCCGGCCGCCCGGTCCTGGTCGCACCGCGCAACCCGCCGCGCAGCATCGGCACCCGCGTCTGCTGCGCCTGGAATGGCTCCGCCGAAAGCGCCGCCGCCATGGCCGCGGCACTGCCCTGGCTGCATCATGCGGAGACGATCCGCGTGCTTTACGCCGACGAATATCAGCGCCGTGGGCCGGATGTGGACGGCATCCTGCGCTATCTGCGCTGGCACGAGATCACCGCAGAGAAGGCGCTGTTCAAGCCGCAAACCAAGGATGTCGGAGCCGGTCTGCTGGGCGCGGCGCGGGATTTCCAGGCTGATCTGCTGTGCATGGGCGCCTACAGCCATTCCCGGCTGCGCCAGCTGATCCTGGGCGGCGTGACCCGGCATATTCTGGAGAACAGCGACATGCCCGTGCTGATGTGCCGCTGACCCGGCGCATGGCTGCCATTCCCAAACCGGTATGGCGCACCGGGCAACCCCAGCCGATCTGACTGAGGAACGGGGTCCCGCCCCGCGACCCGGAGGCGATGATGATTGAACTGCGACCCTTTGCCTCTCTCGGGGGCGCCGATCATGGCTGGCTGAAGGCGCGCCACCATTTCTCCTTCGCCCAGTACCGCGATCCGGCGCGGATGGGCTGGGGCCGGCTGCGGGTCTGGAACGATGACGAGATCGCCCCCGGCACCGGCTTCGACCCGCACCCGCACCGCGACATGGAAATCATCACCTATGTCCGCGAAGGCGCCATCACCCATACCGACAGCATGGGCAATCGCGGCCGGACCGAGGCGGGCGATGTACAGATCATGTCAGCCGGCACCGGCGTGGTGCACAGTGAGTTCAACCTGGAACAGACGCCGACAACGCTGTTCCAGATCTGGCTGCAGACCGATGTGCCGGGGGCCACGCCGCATTGGGGCAGCCGGCGCTTCCCACGCGCGGCCCGCGCTGCGGGCTTCGAGGTGCTGGCCTCTGGCCGGCCGGGCGATGCGGGGACGCAGGCCCTGCCGCTGAACGTCGATGGCGCGGTGCTGGCGGCGACCCTCGAGGCCGGGCAGAGCCTGCGTCAGCCCTTGGCCCCCGGCCGTGCCGCCTATCTGGTGGTGGCCAAAGGGCGCGTGACCGTGAACGGCCTGGCGCTGGGGCCACGCGATGGCGCGGCGGTCGTCGAGGAGACTGCGCTGGTGATCGCCGCCGTCACCGAAGCCGAGCTGGTGCTGGTTGAGATGGCGACGACATAGGCGCGTCGCGGCGCGCGGCTATGGCGCCAGCGCCCGACCAGCCCGGTGCCGACGCAGCAGCCGAAAGCCCAGCCAGATCGAGAGACCGAGCATCGCCGCAGCCAGGACCAGCTGCCAGGCGCCATCGACCCTGACGCCCTTGCCGAGCAGGGCGAAGATCGCCGTCTGCGGCAGGTAGCCCAGCGCCGAGGCAGCGAGGAAGGGCGCCGCGGCGATTCCCGTCATGCCAGCCAGCAGATTGAGCGCGAGGTTATTGCCCACCGGCAGCAGGCGCAGCGCCAGCGTCGTGCCGAAGGGCTGTTCGGCAATGGCATCGCGCAGGGGCCGCAGCCGCTGGCCGAAGCGCCCGGCAAGCCGGCGTTCCGCCCAGCCGCGTCCGATCAGCCGCGCCCAGCCGAAGCCCAGCGCCGCCCCCAACACCTGCGCCAGCAAGCCAAGCGCGATCCCCAGCGCGGCGCCGAACGCATAGCCGCCGAGGAAGGCGATGCCCTGGCGTGGCAGGCCGACGGCGGTCAGCACGGCGCCCAGCAGGACGAACAGGGCCTCTCCCGCCAGCCCCTGGCCGCGAATATGGCGATCCGCCCATTCGGTCCCGGGCGCGACGCCGACGGCGCGCAGCAGCAATCCGCCGCCGACCAGCCCGACGACCAGGACGGCGAGCTTGGCAAGCGCGCGCCAGCGCGCCGCCGCGGGCGTCTGCAGGGTGGCGTTCATGTCGCCCGCGGCACGGCCTGGCGGCGCGGTCTGGCCCGGGGGTCGGGGGGTCGTCAGCTTGGTCTCATCCCTCGGTCTCGATCACCGGGCGCTTCCAGCGGCGTTGCAGCCAGGCGACGCCGATCAGGTCGTAAAGGCCGACCAGCAGGCGATCGATCGTGCCGTAGTTCGAAGCCCCGCGCAGCCGCGGCCGATGGTTGACCGGCTCGCTCACCACCCGCCCGCCTTGGCGGAGCACCAGCGCCGGCAGGTAGCGGTGCATGTGATCGAAGGCCGGCAGATCGACGAACAGGGCGCGAGGGAACACCTTCAGCCCGCAGCCGGTATCCGGTGTCTCGTCCTGCAGGAGCCAACGCCTGACCGCGTTGGCGATGCGGCTCGACCGCCGCTTCACCCAGCTATCCCGTCGCGTGACCCGATGCCCGGCGACCAGAATGGCCCCGCCCTCGGCCTCGGCGCGGGCGAGCAGGCGCGGGATATCAGCCGGGTCGTTCTGGCCGTCACCATCGAGAGTGGCGATCCAGCGCCCGCGCGCTGCCCTGACGCCGGTCACGACCGCCGCTGACTGGCCGCAACTGACGCGGTGGCGCAGGTAGCGCAGCGGTGCGATGGCGGCGGCGGCGCGCAGCTCGGCCGGGGTGGCGTCGGTCGAGCCATCATCGACATAGATGATCTCGTGCGGCAGGCCGCCCAGCGCCTGCTCGATCTCCGTCACCAGCGGGGCGATATTGGCCGCCTCGTTCCGCACCGGGATGACAACGGAGAGCTGCAGGACCTCCGTTGGCCCCGCGGGCGTAGCGACGTACATGGGCCGGCGGTAGCAGGGGGGTGGCGCGGCGGCAAGCCGAAGGCTGGCCAAGGCGCCAAGTGTGGCTATATGGACGGTCATGCCGTTTGATGCCGATCGCACCACTGTCCCGCCCGGCACCCGGGCTGATCCCGTTGCCATCGGCGGCTGGCTGCTGGCGGTCGCGGCCATGGTCTGGGCCATGGTGGCCCTCGGCGGGGCCACACGCCTGACCGGCTCCGGCCTTTCGATCATGGAATGGGCGCCGATCGCCGGTACCCTGCCGCCGCTCTCCGAGGCCGAGTGGCAGCGGCTTTTCGCGCTTTACAAGACCATTCCGCAATACGAGCTGGTCAATGCCGGGTTCGGCCTTGAAGGGTTCAAGCGGATCTTCTGGCTGGAATGGGCGCATCGGCTCTGGGGGCGACTGATCGGCCTCGCCTATGCGATGCCGCTGCTCTGGTTCTGGCTGCGGGGGCGGATTCCCCCGGGGTACGGAATGCCGCTGCTCGGCCTGTTGCTGCTCGGCGGCCTGCAGGGCGCGGTCGGCTGGTTCATGGTCGCCTCCGGCTTCGAGGCATCGCGCACCACAGTCTCGCCCTATCGGCTGGTCATTCATCTCGGCCTCGCGCTGGTGCTGTTCGCTGCCCTGGTCTGGACCGCGCTCGGCCTGCTGCGGCCCGCGCCCGCGCCCGCCCTGCCCGAGGCGGGCGGGCTGCGCCTGCTGGTGCGCCTCGCCTGCGGCCTGCTGCTGCTGGCCATGCTGGCGGGTGGGTTTGTGGCAGGGCTCCGCGCCGGGCTCGACTACAACACTTTTCCACTGATGGCCGGCGAATGGGTGCCGCGGGACTATTGGCGGCTGGCCCCGGCCTGGACCAACCTGACCGAGAACATCCCGGCGGTGCAGTTCAACCACCGGCTACTGGCGACGCTGGGAGGCCTTGCCGCGCTCGCCGCCGGCCTCGCCGCGCAGCGGCGGCTACCGGCCGGCTTCGCCCGCCAAGCCTGCCTGGCGCTGGCCGCCTTGGCGGCGCTGCAATACCTGCTCGGGGTGCTCACCCTGGTGCATGTGGTGCCGGTTGGGCTCGGCACCTTGCATCAGGCCAATGCCGTGGGGTTGCTGGCGGCCGGGCTTGCGGCGCTGCATGGGCTGCGCGCCCCGCGCCGTGCGGCCTAGAGCGGGATGCGTGGAGGTGGAATCGCCGAAGGCGCTGAATCCCGCGACCAAACAAAGATCAGAGCAGGGTGCGTGAGCGAATGCGAACGCATCGCGCTCTAGGCGCGGGCGTCAGGCGTGCCAGCGGGCATGGCATCGGTCGATGGGCGATCCTGTGTTTTCCGGCAACGAGCATGATCGACGCGGCGCCCGGCTGAGACCATATAGGAATGCCAGGAGGATATCCCCGATGCCGCTCGATAGTCCGGTTGCGGTCACCGACCGCCTGTTTTTCGGCGAACTTGACCGCGCCGCCGCCGAGCGGGTGGTGCGCGAGGCGCTATCCGGCACGGATGATGGCGAGCTATTCCTGGAATACCGGGAAAGCGAGGCGTTGTCGCTTGATGACGGACGCATCCGGTCGGCGAGTTTCGACACGACGCGCGGCTTCGGGCTGCGGGCCGTGGCGGGCGAGATGGCCGGCTATGCCCATTCCGGCGAGCTGACCGAGGCCGCGCTGCAGCGGGCGGCGGCGACCGTGCAAGCGGTCCGCCAGGGCCATGCCGGCGTCGCCGACATCGCCCCCCGGGCGACCAATGCGCGCCTGTATGCCGAAGACAACCCACTGGGCAGCATGGCCTTTGCCGCCAAAACGGCGCTGCTGAGCGAGATCGACGCCTATGCGCGGGGCCGCGACCCGCGGGTGACGCAAGTCATGGCCTCTCTCACCGGCGAATGGCAGGCGGTGCAGATCCTGCGGGCCGATGGCTCACGCGTCGCCGATCTGCGGCCGCTGGTGCGGCTCAACGTCGCCGTTGTGGTCGAACACGCCGGCCGGCGGGAGAGCGGCAGCCACGGGCTGGGCGGGCGTATCGATTACCGCCGGATCATCACCCCCACGGTCTGGCGCGGCGCGGTGGATGAGGCGCTGCGCCAGGCGCTGGTCAATCTGGCCAGCGTGCCCGCCCCGGCCGGCGAAATGGAAGTGGTCCTCGGCCCTGGCTGGCCAGGCATCCTGCTGCATGAGGCAATCGGCCATGGGCTGGAGGGGGATTTCAACCGCAAGAAGACCTCCGCCTTCGCCGGGTTACTTGGGCAGCGGATCGCCGCGCCCGGGGTGACGGTAGTGGATGACGGCACCATGCCCGACCGCCGCGGCAGCCTGACCGTCGATGACGAGGGCACGCCCACGAACCGCACCGTGCTGATCGAGGACGGGGTGCTGGTAGGCTTCCTGCAAGACCGCCAGAACGCCCGGCTGATGGGCGTCGCGCCGACCGGCAATGGCCGGCGACAGAGCTTCGCGCATGCGCCCATGCCGCGGATGACGAACACCGTGATGCTGGCCGGCCAGCTGGCGCCGGAGGAGATCCTCCGCAGCGTCAAGCGCGGGCTCTATGCGGTGAATTTCGGCGGCGGGCAGGTCGATATCACCAGCGGGAAGTTCGTTTTCTCGGCGGCCGAGGCCTATCTGATCGAGGATGGCCGGATCGGCCCTGCGGTGAAGGGCGCGACGCTGATCGGCAACGGGCCGGACAGCCTGACCAAGGTGGCGATGGTCGGCAACGACCTGGCGCTCGACCCCGGGATCGGCACCTGCGGCAAGCAGGGCCAGGGCGTTCCAGTGGGCGTCGGCCAACCGACCCTGAAGCTGAGCGGCCTGACGGTGGGCGGCACGGCGACCTGATCCAGCCGGCCAAGGCCGCTGCGGGTCCTGGTGGGCCGGCGGCATGGCTGCGGCTGTGCGTCTGGCGTCGTCTCCGGATTGGGGGGCGGGTGTCCGGAACCCCCACTCCTCACGAAATTGTGTTGAACGCCAGTATGTTGCCACTCGGCTGTCGGAGATGTTCCGAACCGCTTGACGGGCAAGCGCTAGATCCCTACATCGCTGGCACTCGTCCAGAGTGAGTGCTAGCGGGCTGCCTGGGGCAGGCGCCGACACTTGCCCGCGGGCGGGGAAACCTCTTGCTCAGGCATCAGGAGAGGACACACATGGCATTTCGTCCCCTGCATGACCGCGTTCTCGTTCGCCGCGTGACGGCCGAAGAGAAGACCGCGGGCGGCATCATCATCCCCGACACCGCCAAGGAGAAGCCGCAGGAAGGCGAGGTTGTCTCCGTCGGCCCCGGCGCCCGCGACGATAGCGGTGCGCTGGTTGCGCTCGATGTGAAGGCTGGCGATCGCATCCTGTTCGGCAAGTGGTCGGGCACCGAGGTGAAGCTGAATGGTGAGGAGCTCCTGATTATGAAGGAGTCCGACATCATGGGCATCCTCGGCTAACGCCACCCACAACCCAACCAACATCAAGGAACAAGCATAATGGCTGCTAAGGACGTCAAATTCGGCGCCGCCGCACGCGAGCGCATGCTGCGTGGTGTCGACATCCTGGCCGATGCGGTGAAGGTCACGTTGGGCCCGAAGGGCCGTAATGTCGTGATCGACAAGAGCTTCGGCGCGCCGCGGATCACCAAGGACGGCGTGACCGTCGCCAAGGAGATCGAGCTGGCTGACAAGTTCGAGAACATGGGCGCCCAGATGGTGCGCGAAGTGGCCTCGAAGACCAACGACGTCGCTGGCGATGGCACCACCACCGCGACCGTTCTCGCCCAGGCGATCGTCCGTGAGGGCGCCAAGGCGGTGGCCGCCGGCATGAACCCGATGGACCTCAAGCGCGGTATCGACAAGGCGGTCGCCCAGATCGTCGCCGAGCTCGAGAGCAAGACCAAGAAGATCACCACCTCGGCCGAGGTGGCGCAGGTCGGCACGCTGTCCGCCAATGGCGAGAGCGAGATCGGCGAGATGATCGCCAAGGCGATGGAAAGGGTCGGCAACGAGGGCGTGATCACGGTCGAGGAAGCCAAGAGCATCCAGACCGAACTCGACGTCGTCGAAGGCATGCAGTTCGACCGCGGCTATGTCTCCCCGTATTTCATCACGAATGCGGAGAAGATGATCGCCGAGATGGACAACCCCTACATCCTGATCTTCGAGAAGAAGCTCAGCCAGCTGCAGCCGATGCTGCCGCTGCTCGAAGCGGTGGTGCAGAGCGGTCGTCCGCTCGTCATCGTCGCCGAGGACGTGGAGGGCGAGGCCCTGGCAACCCTGGTGGTCAACAAGCTGCGTGGCGGACTGAAGATCGCCGCCGTCAAGGCGCCGGGCTTCGGCGATCGCCGCAAGGCGATGCTTGAGGACATTGCGATCCTGACCGGTGGCCAGGTGATCAGCGAAGATCTCGGCATCAAGCTCGAGAACGTCACGCTGGCCATGCTGGGCCGCGCCAAGCTGGTGAAGATTGAGAAGGAAAACACCACCATCGTCGACGGTGCGGGTGAGAAGTCCGAGATCACCGGCCGCTGCGAGCAGATCAAGGCGCAGATCGAGGAGACCACCTCGGACTACGACCGCGAGAAGCTGCAGGAGCGTCTGGCGAAGCTGGCCGGCGGCGTCGCGGTGATCCGCGTCGGCGGCTCGACCGAGATCGAGGTGAAGGAGCGCAAGGATCGCGTCGATGACGCGCTGCATGCGACCCGCGCCGCCGTGCAGGAAGGCATCGTGCCGGGCGGTGGCACCGCGCTGCTGCGCGCCAGCACCAACCTGCACACCCTGAAGGGCCTGAACAACGATGAGCAGGTGGGGATCGAGATCATCCGCCGCGCCATCCAGGCCCCGCTGAAGCAGATCGCGGAGAACGCCGGCAAGGACGGCGCCGTGATCGCGGGCGAAGTGCTGCGTAGCAACGAGTACGCCTATGGCTACGACGCCCAGCTCGACGAGTACAAGAACCTCGTGGATGCCGGCATCATCGACCCGACCAAGGTCGTGCGCACGGCGCTGCAGGACGCCTCCTCGGTGTCGGCGCTGCTGATCACCACCGAGGCGATGGTGGCCGAGCGGCCGCAGAAGTCGGCTGGGCCGGCCGGTGGCCCGGGCGGCGGCATGGGCGGCATGGGCGACATGGACTTCTAAAGTCCGGTTGCAGCTTCGATACGGCGGGCGGGATCGCAAGGTCCCGCCCGTCTTTTTTTGCCCTTCATGCCGCAGCGCAGCATCGACCTGCGGGGTGCCCGCTGAGGGCGGGATGCGTTGCGGCGGAATGGCCGAAGGGGCTGAATCCCGCGACCAAACAACAGTTGGAGCGGAATGCGTGAGCGAACGCGCACGCATCATGGTGTAGGGAAATGCGGGGTCCACGACGTTTTTCTTTGCGTCACCCGCCCAAAACGTGGTCACTGGCAAAAGCCAACCGCTGCCATCCCGCCTTGTCGTGCCTTCCCAGGGTTTTCCCCAGGGTGCCCCAAGCCGATCCAGCCGGTCGGCCATCGCCTGGACGATCGGCGTCCAGGCATAAACAGGAGGGGGCACGTCTTATGGCGAACGGCACCGTGAAATGGTTCAATGCAACAAAGGGCTTCGGCTTCATCGTCCCGGATGATGGTGGCAAGGACGTCTTCGTCCACATCACCGCCGTGCAGAAGGCCGGCTTGCAAGGCCTGCAAGACAATCAGAAGGTCACCTTTGACGTGGTGATGGAACGCGGCAAGGCGGCCGCGACGAATCTCAAGCCGCTCTAAAGCAATATTCAAAGCAATATCCGTTCAGGTGGACTCACCTGAACGGAGGCTGCTCTAGAGCGGGATGCGTTGCGGCGGAATCGCCGATAACGCGGAATCCCGCGACCAAACAAACGTTAGAGCAGGGTGCGTGAGCGAATGCGAATGCAGCATGCTCTGGGCTTGGGCTTTCCCAGCGCGGGGCGGTCGCGCATGCTTGCGCCATGTTCGACCTGCCCGCGCTGGAGGCCGCCCTCCGCCTCATCCACCTGGCCTTCCCGCCGACCCCGCAATATGCCTGGCCGCTGCTGGCCGCGCGGGCGGGGGCCGAAGTCTGGGTCAAGCATGAAAACCATACGCCAACCGGCGCCTTCAAGGTGCGTGGCGGCCTCACCTATCTTGACGCGCTGACCCGCCGGCCCCTGCGACCGGCCGGGATCGTCAGCGCCACCCGCGGCAATCATGGCCAAAGCCTCGCCTATGCCGGCGCCCGGCATGGCATGCCGGTGACGATTGTGGTGCCACACGGCAATAGCGCCGAGAAGAACGCGGCCATGCGGGCACTCGGCGCGGATCTGGTCGAACACGGCGCTGACTTCGATGCGGCGCGGGCCCATGCGGCGGACCTCGCCACGGCCCGGGGGCTGGAATTCGCCCCGAGCTTCGCGCCGGATCTGGTGCGCGGGGTCGCAACCTATGCGCTGGAACTGTTCCGCGCCGCACCGCCGCTCGATGCGCTTTATGTGCCGATCGGGCTCGGCTCTGGCATCTGCGGCTGCATCATGGCACGCGACCTGCTCGGCCTGTCCACCCAGATCATCGGCGTACAGAGCACCGCCGCGCCAGCCTATGCGCTGAGCTTCGCCGCCGGCCATCCGGTGACGGTGCCGAGTGCGGATACGCGGGCCGATGGCATGGCCGTGCGGATCCCAGATGCCGGCGCGCTCGCGATCATCCGCCGTGGCGCCGCCCGCATCGTCACCGTCTCTGACGCCGAGGTCGCAGCCGCCATCCGCGCCTATTGGCAGGATACCCACAATCTGGCCGAGGGCGCCGGGGCGGCACCGCTGGCGGCCTTGCTGCAGGAGAGGGCGCAGATGCGCGGGCGGCGGGTCGGGCTCGTGCTGTGCGGCGGCAATATCGACCTGGCGCTCTTTCGCGACTGGGTGCTGGGCGGGTGACCGCGGCCCCGCGCCGCGCTATCGGCAGGGCAGTGGAGAGGGAGGGAAGGATGGCTTGGCATCGCGTCGCCGCCGAGGCGGACCTGGTGGAAAACATGCCGCTTGCGGTGCGGATCGGTGACACGCCGGTGGCGGTGGTGCGCCTCGCTGATGGCATCTTCGCTGTGAACGATGTCTGCACGCATGAATACGCCCTGCTGACCGACGGCTATTGCGAGGACGGCAAGCTGGAATGCCCGCTGCATCAGGCCTGCTTCGACATTCGTACTGGCGCCGCGTTGAACGAACCGGCGGAGGTGCCGGTTGCGACCTATCCGGTGAAGATCGAAGCCGGTGGCGTATTCATCGAGTTGTAGGCATCGGCCGCTGGACCAGGGCGCTGCGCTTGGCCGATAGTGATGGTGCCGGAGAGGCGGGGAAGCCAATGCCAAAACTGATCTACTGCTTGGGGCTGTTCCTGGCTGTCGCGTCCCCTGGGGTAGCGGCAACGCTCCAGGTCGGGCCGGGTTATACTTACGCGACGCTCGCCGCGGCCGTCTCGGCGTCCAGTGCCGGGGATACCATCCTTATGCATGGCGGCCCGGCCGGCTACACCTACACGGACCAGGTTGCGACCATCGGCAAGGCGCTGACCATCACCGGCGTGAATGACGGCTTCGGCCTGCCGACCTTCAACCAGACACCGGGCACGGAGCTGTCCAACTTCAAGGGCTACCTGGTCGTCCGTGCCGATGTGACGCTGAGCAATCTGGTCTTCGAGAATGCCGCCATCACCGATGGCAATGGCGGCAACGCGGCCGGTATCCGTCAGGAAGCCGGCAATCTGACGGTCTTGGACAGCCAGTTCATCAACAACCAGAACGGCATTCTCTCGACACCGGGCGTCGATGGCACCGGCTCCTTGACCGTGATCGGCTCGCTGTTCAGCGGCAATGGCTCCGGCACCGGCCTCACGCATGCGATCTATGCCAACCGCCTTGCCTCGCTCACCGTCAATAACGGGGTCTTCACCGGCACCAATATCGGCCACGACATCAAAAGCCGCGCTGCGAATAACTTCATCAGCGGCAATTCCCTGGACGATGGCGTGACCGGCACCACGAGTTACGCCATCGACCTGCCCAATGGCGGCAATGCGACGATCGCCAACAACACCATCACCCAAGGCAACAATACCAATAACGGGACCATGATCGCCTATGGGTCCGAGGGACTGATCTGGGGCTCGAACGCCGCCAGCATCACCGGCAATAGCTTGACCAATTTCAAGCTCAGCGGTCAGACGGTCGGGGTGAAGAACTACGCCGGCAGCGGCACCAATCTCAGCGTCACCGGCAATAATTTCTGCGGCCTCGTCTACGACGTCCAGGGGCCGGCCACCGTCTCTGGCAATACCAGCAGCCCGGGGCCCTGCAATATACCCGCGCCGCCGCTCGGTCTTGCCTGGGCGGCGGGGCTTGCCCTGCTTGGCCTGGTGCGGCGCGGCGTTCGCATACCAACGGTCAAATCTTTTGAACGGGGGTGTTAGAGCATGCTGCGTTCACGCACCCTGCTCTAACTCTTTTTGGTCGCGGGATTCAGCGCCTTCGGCGATTCCGCCGCAACGCATCCCGCTCTAGCTTTTTCTGGCCCTCACGCGCCGGGCGGAAACCTCCGGTTTCCTGAAGCGCGCGGCGTTGGCCGCGACGGCTGCGCCGGCGCTTGGCACGAGTCAAAGCCTCGTGCCGTGGGTATCAGTCGGGCTTGATGCCCGCCGCCTGCACCACCCCGGCCCAGCGGACAGTCTCGGCGGCGATCTGGGCCGCGAAGGGCTCGGGTCCGACATCGAGCGGATCGAGCCCGGCGGCGAGGATCTTCTCCCGCACCGCAGGTCGCGCCAGAACGACACGGAGATCGCCCGCCAGCCGGTCGCGCAAGGCGGGCGGCAAACCGGCCGGCGCCAGGATGCCATACCAGCTGATCGCCGCCGCTGCGGGATAGCCGAGCTCGGCAGTGGTCGGCAGTTCCGGCAACTCCCGCCACCGCGTTGCATCGGCCACCGCGATACCCCGCAAGGCGCCGGCGCGGATCTGCGGCACGGCCACCGTCGAGTTCAGGAAGCCCCCTTGCACCTGCCCGGAGACGAGCGCGGCCTGGGCCGGCGCCGCGCCGGTATAGGGCACATGGGTCAGCTCGATGCCGGCGACGCTGGCGAACAGCGCCATCGCCAGATGGCTGGCATTGCCGACGCCGGCCGAGGACATGGTCAGCCCCCCCGGCCGTGCCTTGGCCGCCGCGATGAAGCCCGGCAGATCGGTGATCCCGGTGCCCGGATGCACCACCAGCACCATCGGGTGGTAGGCGCAGTTCAACACCGGCGTGAAATCGCGCACCGCATCGAAGGGCAGTTTCGGCATCAGCGCCGGATTCATCGCATGCGCGCTGGCTGCCAGCAAAAGTGTGTAGCCGTCGGGTGCGGCACGGGCGACGAGTTCCGTGCCGATGGCGCTGCCGGCGCCGGGGCGGTTCTCCACCACCACCGGCTGCCCCCAGCCCTCAGACTGTGCTGCGCCCAGCACGCGCGCCAGGATGTCAGACGGCCCACCCGGCGCATAAGGCACGATCAGGCGGACCGGCCGCGTGGGCCAGTCCGCCCCACGCGCCGCGGCTGGCGCCAGCAGCAGCGCCGCAAGGAGTGCGCGTCGGCTAGCCATGAACACGCGGTGCCCCCTGCCGCCGCCAGGCGCTCATCTGGATCGCCGAGGTATGGACATGCACGACCACCGGCTTGGTCTTCACCGCGAAGGCGCGGGCGATGCCGGCCTCGACCTCGCTCTCGTCGTTGATGGTGATGCCCTCGGCGCCGAAGACGCGAGCCCAGGCGGCGAAATCGGGATTGGTCAGCCGCACCGCATTCTCATAGGGCCGGTTCGGATAACGCACCTCATGGTGCATGCCGATCGTGCCGTAGCGCTTGTTGTCGGAGAGGATGATGATCGGAGCTGCGCCGTATTGCATGGCGGTGGCGATCTCGTTGCCGCTCATCAGGATCCCACCATCGCCGACAAAGGCGACTGCCTGCCGGCCCGGGTTGCGGATGCTGGCGGCGACCGCCATCGGCACGCCCGCGCCCATGGCGCCGACCACCGAGGAGAGGAAATTCTGTCCCGGACGGAAGCCGATATAGCGATGGATGAAGGAGGAGAAATTTCCGGCATCGGAGGTAACAATGGCATCCGGCGCCAGCCGCTTGCCCACCTCGACGGCGATGGCGGCGAAGTTCACACCATCGGGCGTCGGCTCCCATTCGGCCGCCATCAGCTTGTTGTGAATCCGGTTCAGCCCGGCCACCCAACCGCGGCGCTTGGCGGCATCGGCCGGCGCATCGCGGGCAAGCAGCGCCTCGATCACCGCCGACGGCTCGGCCACGATGCCGAGATCAGGGCGGAAGACGCGACCGATCTCATTGGCATCCGGCCAGACATGCACCAGCGGCAACTGCGGATCGGGGGCCATCGGGAAGGTATAGGATTGGCTGACGCTGTCGGTGACCCGCTCCCCCAGCGCGACCAGAAGATCGGCTTTCTTCATCTCGTCGACCAGCAGCTTGGGCACGCGGATGCCCATATAGCCCCCGTAATTCGGATGGCTCGCATCAAAGAGCTGCGGTCGGCGATGGGTCGGGCTGACCGGCAGCATCCAGCTCTCGGCCAGTTTCTGCAGGTTGCCGAGGGTCGCCGCATCGGCATTGGCCAATGCCCCACCCACCCAGATCAGCGGCCGTTCAGCCTTGGCCAGCAGGCCCGCGAGTTGGTCGAGGTCCTGCGCCCGCGCCCCGCCATAAACACGCGGGCGGGGCTTGGCGACCGCCACCTCGCTCAACTCATCGAAGATGTCCTCTGGCAGGATCACGGCGACCGGCCCCGGCGTGCCGCTTTCCGCCAGATGGAAGGCGCGGGCGATGCTCTCGCTCGCCTGCACCACCTCGTTCACCTCAATCACGTCCTTGGTCACATCGGCCAGCAGCTTGGCGTAGTTCTGTTCCTGCAGCGCCAGCCGGCCGAAATCCTTGCGCTCCACCTGCCCGCACAGCACCACCAGCGGCGAGGCATCGTGGTAGGCGGTGTGCAGCGCGACCATGGCATTCGCCAGACCCGGCCCGCGGGAGACCAGCAGCACCCCGGCGCGGCCGCCACGCATGCGGCCATCGGCCACCGCCATGAAGCCGGCGCCGCCCTCATGCCGGCAGACGATCAGGTCCACCTGCGGCGTCTCGGTCAGCGCGTCTGTCAGGCCGAGGAAGCTCTCGCCCGGCACCATCCAGATCTTGTCGATGCCATGCGCGATCAGGCTCTCCGCCAGGATGCGGCCAACGGTCTTTGACATGGTTTCTTCCCTTTCCAGTCTTGGCGCCCGGCGGGGCGCTATTCGCCTCGGATCCCGGCCTCCGCCACGACCCGTTGCCATTTCGGGACATCACTGGCCAGCAGCGCCGACAGATCCCCGGGGCCGGTGAGTAGCGGCACGGTCCCTGCCGCGCCGAAGCGTGCCTTGATCTCCGGCAGGTCGCGCAGCGCGGCGAGCGTCCCTGCAAGCCGCTCGACAATTGGTGGCGGCAGGCCGCGTGGGCCCGCAATCGCATACCAGTTCAGCGCGACATAGCCGGGGACGAATTCAGCCACCGCCGGCACCTGCGGCAGCGCCTGCAATCGCGCCGCGGTGGTCACGCCAAGCAGCCGCGCCCGACCGCCCTGCACATGCGGCAGGGTTTCCACCGTGCTGGCGAAGACCAGGTCGATCTCCCCGGCAAACAGCGCGATCATGGCCGGCGCCGCGCCGCGATAGGAAATATGCTCAAGCTGGACGCCGGCCGTCGAAGCGAACAGCGCGCCCGAGAGATGGTTCGAGGAACCAGCCCCGCCGCTGCCATAGGTCAGGCTGCCAGGGCGTTGCCGCGCTGCGGCCAGCACATCGGCCACGCTGCGATAGGGCCCGTCGGCACGCACCACCATCGCGGTCGGCACATCGGCCACCAGGCTGATCGGTGTCAGCGTGGCACGGGGATCGAGCCCCTGGTCGGGATAGAGCGCGGGTACGGAAGCGAGCGAGGCGCTGGTCAACAGGAAGACGCTGCCATCGGGCGGTGCCTGCACCACGGCGCGGATGCCGATGGAGCCGCCCGCACCCGGGCGATTATCGATCAACCAGGGCTGGCCAAGCCGGTCGCGGAGCTGTTCGGCCAACAGCCGGCCGACGCTATCGATCGGCCCTCCGGCGCCGAAGGGAATGACCAGGCGCACCGGCCGCGCCGGCCAGGCCTCCTCACCCCATGCGCGGGCGATGCAGGCGAAAGGTAGGGCAAGCGTGCTGCGACGCAGCATCGAAGCGGTCTTGAGCGAAATCACGCATCCATTCAACGCGCGAAGCGCCGGCGCGTGAAGGGGTGTTGCGCGGCCGACCGATCGGGCCAAGGATCAGGCGCATGGAACGTCTTACCCCGGTCGCCGACGCCAGCGCCTGGCGCGGCGCAGACCTCGCCGGACAAGATGGCTGGCTGCACCGCCTGCATGAGGACGAGATCGCCGACCTCGTCGCCGCGCTGGCGGAGATCCGCCGGCTCGATATCCCGACCATCGCCATCCGGCGCGAGGATGTCCCGTTGCCCGTGCTGGCCCCGCGGCTTGCGCAATGGCTGGAGGAAGCGCGCAGCGGGCGTGGCTTCTTCGTTGTCCGGGGATTGCCGGCGGATCGCTTTTCGGAAGCCGAGCGGGAGGCGCTGTTCTGGGCGGTCGGTACGCATTTCGGCGCGCCGGTTTCGCAGAACTCGCACGGCGATCTGCTGGGCCATGTCTTCGACCAGGGCCGGGAATACGGCTCGGCCAATACCCGTGGCTATCAGACGCGGGCGCGACTGGATTTCCACACCGATCGCTGCGATCTGGTCGGCCTGCTCTGCCAGCGGCGGGCGAAAGATGGCGGCCTCTCCTCGGTCGTGTCGACCATGGCCGTGCATGATGAGATCCTGGCAAACCGTCCCGATCTGCTGCCCCTGCTCTATCGCGGCTTCCATTATGCTGAACGGGAGACGGCCGACCGGTCAGATGGCTTCACCGCACGGCCGATCCCGATTTTCAGCCGCTGGCAGGGGCTGCTGTCCTGCCGCTTCATCCGCAACCCGATCGAGACCGGCGCCAAGCGGCGCGGCGTGCCGCTGACCGAGGCCGAACAGGCGGCGCTGGAGCTGATGTCCGACGTCGCCGCGCGCCCCGACATGCGGCTCGACATGATGCTCGAGCCCGGCGACATGCAGTTCTGCAACAACTATGTCGTCAGCCACGCCCGCAGCGATTTCGCCGATTGGCCGGACCCCGCGCGGGCCAGGCTGATGGTGCGCCTCTGGCTCAGCCTGGAACAACGCCGCCCGCTGGCACCCGATTTCGGCGAGCATGACGGCATCCCACCGCGGCTGGCGCCGCCCGAGCCCGGCGCCCCGGTCGTCGCCGCCACCACTCGGCGCAGCCTGGAGCATTGACCCCCTGGGCCCTGGCGCGGCGCGGCCTGCTGGCCGCGCTGCTGCCCGCCGGCATGGCGCGGGCCGAAACGCGCCCGCTGCGCATCATCGTCCCCTTCGCCCCAGGCGGGTCCGGCGACATCACCGCCCGCCTGATCGCCCAGCATATCGAGCGCACCACGGGCCAGCCGGTGGTGGTGGACAACCGCGCCGGCGCCAATGGCGTGATCGGGACCATGGCGGTGAAACAGGCCCCGGCCAATGGCCGAACCTGGCTGCTGGCCACCACCAGCACCCATTCCGCCAATCCGAGCACGGTGCGCGACCTGCCCTATGATCCGGAGCGGGACTTCACCACCGTTGGCTTCTTCGGCTCTAACGGGTCCTACCTGCTGATCCGGCCGGAGGCCCCCTACCGCAGTGTCGCCGATCTGGTCGCGGCGGCGCGCCAGCCGGGGATGTTCTTCGGGCATTTCAACGCCTCCTCACGCATTCCTGGGGAGTTGCTGAACGCCTTGGGCGGCACCCGGCTGCAAGGGGTTCCCTATCGGACGATCGGCGCTGCCTTCGCCGACCTGCTGGCCGGGCGGCTCGACCTCATCTTCGTCGATACGACGGCAGGCGACGCCTATGTGAAGGATGGTTCGCTGCGGCCACTGGCCATCACGCGGGAAGGCCGGTGGTCACGTTGGCCCGACCTGCCGGCGCTGTCGGAAACCTGGCCGGAATTCGTGCTGACCGGCTTCCTCGGCATCGCGGTGCCGGCAGCGACGCCGAGCGCGGTTGCCGAACGGGTCAATGGGCTGGTCAATGCCGCCATCCTGGCGGAGCCGGCGCGCAGCCGCCTGATCGAATTCGGCTTCGTGCCCGCTGCCCTGGACCTGCCCCGGATCGCCGAACTGGTCCATGCGGAGCGGGCAAAATGGACCCGCTTCGTCGCGCTGGCAGGGATCGCGCCGGAATAGCTGGCACCACGGCAAAGCCATCCGCGCAGCCCAGGAAACGGGAGGTTTCCGCCTGGCGCCTGAGGGCCAGGAAAAGCTCATCTCAACGGTCAAAGGATTTGACCGTTGAGATGAGAGCAGGGTGCGTGAGAGAATGCGAACGCAGCATGCCCTAGAGCATGTGTTGGATCGCGCGATTCAGCGCCTTCGGCGATTCCGCCTCAACGCATCGCGCTCTAATGAGACATGAGCACCGGCGCGGTCATCTGCCGCAACAAGGTGCGCGTCGTACCGCCCAGCACCATCTCGCGCAGCCGCGAATGGCCATAGCCGCCCATGACGATGAGATCGGCGTTCAGCTCTGCCGCCTCGTTCAGCAACACGTCGCCAGCCGCCAGACCGCCACTCGCCACGCTGCGGACACTTACATTCAGCCCATGCCGGGCAAGGTGCCGGGCGATATCCGCCCCTGGCTCCTCGCCATGGGTGCCGTCATCGCGCGCATCGACCACCAGCACCGTCACGGCGCTCGCCTGGGCCAGCAGCGGGATCGCATCATGGACCGCCCGCGCCGCCTGCGCACTGGCGTTCCAGCCGATCAGCGCCCGTGTGCCGATCGTCTTGAACTTGCCAGCATAGGGCGTCAGCAGCACCGGTCGCCCGGTCTCGAACAGCGCCGCTTCGACGAGGGCCGTGCCGGAGGTCTCGGGGCCATCGGGCGCAGGTTGACCGACCACCACCAGATCGGCGTAGAGACCATAGGTCGCAACAAGACGGGCGGTGAAGCCCTCCACCTGCCGCCACTCGCCGGGAATCCCATCCCGCCGCAGCCTCTCCTCGAAGACCGGCTTTAGCTTGCCGCCTTCGGCCTCGACATCGGCCACCATGCTGGCGATCGCCTCGGCTATCGCCGCACCACCGCCGAGATCGCCGCCAAAGGACGGGTAGGCCACATCGGCGACGAACAGGCCGGTGATCCGCGCACCGAGGCGTTGCGCGAGCTGCGCCGTTAGATCGAGCCGCCCCGTCACCGCCGTCGCGGTATCGAGATGAAGCAGAATGTCCTTGATGCTCATGGTTCCCTCCAACAGAAAAGCGATGCGGCGGTGTTGCCGGCAGCCGCCTTGATCCGGATCAGATCCGGGCCGGTCAATCCTGGGTCAGGCCGAGGCGGCGGATCAGCTCACTCCACCGCCGCAGATCTTCCTGCATGATCCCGCCCAGGGCAGCGGCACCGATATCGCGGGTTTCCAGCGATTGTGCCGCGAACCGCTCCCGCACCGCCGGCTGCGCGACGGCGCGGCGAAGATCGGCCTCGATCCGCGTGGTCAAATCGGCCGGCATGCCCGCTGGTCCAAGAACCGCGTACCAGGTGCCGCCCTCAAAGCCCGGATAGCCCTGTTCGGCGACGGTCGGCACGTCCGGCAGGGCCTCCGCGCGGGCGGCGCCGGTCGTGGCCAGGGCGCGCAGCTTGCCGTCCCGCACCGCGGGCACAGCCAGGACAGGGTTCTGGAACATCGCATCCACCTGCCCTGCCAGCAGTGCGGTCTGGGCCGGTGCGGCGCCGTTGAAAGGCACCGGCGTGAACGCGGCGCCGGCCCGCAGGCGGAACAGCTCGGCGGTCAATTGTGTCGGCGTGCCGACACCGGCCGAAGCGACGGTGATCTCGTCCGGTCGGGCCCGCATCAGCGCGACGAAATCGGCCAGGCTGGCGGCCGCCAAGCCGGGTCGCACGACAACGACGAGGCCGTAATAGGCGACCATCGCGATGGGGGTAAAATCCGCCACCGGATCGAAAGCCAGCTTGCGGTACATCGCCGCGCCCTGCACCTGCCCCGAGGTATTGAGCAGCAGCGTATGGCCGTCCGGCGCCGCCCGGGCGACGAGTTCCGCGCCCAGATTGCCGCCAGCGCCACCGCGATTCTCGACGACCACCGGTTGGCCCCAACCGCTCGCCAAGGCCTCGGCGAGGATGCGGCCGATCAGATCGGCCGGTCCGCCCGGCACGAAAGGCACGATCAGCCGCACCGGGCGGGTCGGCCAGGCTTGCGCCCGCGCCGTTGCCGGCAAGGCGGCGCAGGCCAGCAGGGCACGGCGGGCCAGCGGCAAAGCACCCGGCCCGCGCAACGGTGGAGATTGGGAAGCGTCGCGCCCGGCCATCACGCGGCCCAGCGGCGGCACAAACGCGCGCCCATTCCAGCACCGAGGATCGAGGCGGGGCGGCGTTGCATGACGAATAGACTATCCCCCCCGCCGGCGCGCGCCAAT
>Ga0209188_1001014_pt1 | contig 24141 bp, 22 predicted proteins | sample C_130625_EF_Meta_FD_187307 | JGI IMG/M metagenome (GOLD analysis project Ga0209188, IMG submission 187307) | Freshwater microbial communities from Lake Croche, Canada to study carbon cycling - C_130625_EF_MetaG (SPAdes) (version 2) | ecosystem: Environmental > Aquatic > Freshwater > Lake... | reverse complement strand
CGGGGGGGGGGGCGCTGGCTTGAAACCTACGATCGCTGGTGACTGGGCCAGCAAGATGACCCTTTCGCTTTGGGAATAGGATTTGTCTCCGAAGGCGACTCTTTTGCTCCCGGCGGTAGCGAGTTTATCGATTACCTTTGAGGTGACATTGGCTGATGTTTTGGGAGGCCTCGGAGAGGAGAGGAGGGAGTACGCCTTCAAGAAGGAGCCGTTATCAAGCAAGGTCAGTGTCTTGTTGGCGCGATCGATTTCTAATGAAATCTTAGGAGCAGGAATGATCAGTTGCTCCCCGATTTGCAGGTTGATGTTCGGAAGTTGGTTGGCTCTCTGGATCAGTTCTGCATTGGAATGATGTTTGGCTGCAATCTTTGCCAAAGAGTCACCTTTCACCACTGTATAACTGGTGGTCGATGGATTTCCGGAGGATTGGAACATCAATGCCATGTTTGCCGCTCCAAGCAGATTGAGGGCTTCAGGCAAAAGGGGGGATTGTTTGTTGGTGACGATCCAAGCGTTCCAGCCATCCCGAGCTGGGACTAGTTGTCCTGAGGATTGGAGAGCTTTAAGACGTTGGAATTCAGGGAGTCCTGGGTCCGGTGTTGCTGTTGGAGCTGGTACTCCTGCTTCAAGAGATTTTGCCCTTTTTTCCATTCTGGAGGGTTTGACGAAGAGCTCATATCCGAAGTATCCGGCGGATCCAAAGATGAGGAGGCCAAGGGTAAGAAGGGTAAGGAATCTGAAGGTTTTCATCGTTTAGTTAAGAGGTGTTAGAGTGTGTTAAAAGGTTAAATAAGGCCGCGGCGCTTCCATTCAGCAACATTCTCCCCGGCCGAGCGTTGGATGACATCCATGGTGAATTTCATGAGGCATACCTCCCAGGCATCATCGATTCCCTCGATCAATGCGGCCATCGGATCACTTTGTTTTTTAATCTCCTCTTCCATTCGCTGAACGGCTTCCTCCATAGGTTCCCTGAGGAGATGCTCGGAAAGATCGGTTTTTTTGAGGGAAAATCCGTAACGGAGAAAATGAAAATCTTTTTGGTCCTCGACCCATCCAGCAAAGTCTTGTGCTTTGTCCCCGAACCCTTCCAGAAGCAGCCTGCTGATATACTGGGGAGCAAGAATCCTGGGGCGCTCTGCATGGATCACTCCTTTGCGGATTCTTACGGAGCCGATTTCATCCATCGGTTCCGTGAGCAGACAGAATCGAAAACTAGTCTGTCCATAGGTCTCGATAGCTGAAGCAGGGGAAACCAGCACCTTCGTGTTTTCCAGGGCATAATTATAGTCATCGGCCTTAATCATCTTTCTCTCCCAACGATAGGAGGTCGTTGACCAAAGGTCAAAGATGGAAGGAATACTCTAACCCTGGATTTTTGCGTGCAAGCCCCATTTGACAGGCGTCCATTTTCCGTTTTGCATGAAAGAATGACACGTCTTATTCCCATTCTTTTTTTAATGCCGCTACTTCTGCTGGGGGGATGCAGCCAGTTGGCCCAACGTCAGGTTTATGATCAACCAGCCTACAGGCCCAAGGATCCCTCCAAGGTTGTGGTGAAGGTCTCTCTCGATAAGCAGATGGTCTATGTGATGGAGGGCACTAGGCCGCTTCTCGTCACGGCCTGCTGTGTAGGAATTCCTTCACACCCTACGCCCAAGGGCAATTTCTGCGTCACTCGTAAGGAACGCAACAAGCGTTCCGGTGCATACGGATTTTCTGTTTTGAAGGATGCTATCGTTCCTAGTGAAGCTGCCCAAGCCCATGGTCATTACGTCGGTTATCCGATGCCCTACTGGGTAGAATTTACTCCCGGGTACGGTTTTCATCTCGGCTGGGTCTGGCCTGTGCCCAAGAGCCACGGCTGCATTCGCCTTCATGCCAATGATGCTGGAAAGTTTTTTGCACTCGTTCATGAGGGGACCCCTATTAAGATTGCATCAATACAGCCTGAGGACTCAACGATCGGAGACAAGGCACCAAGACCAATGGATTATAACGATCCCGATCTTCCATCGGCCCTGCTGACAGCCCAGAAGTATTTTGAGCAAATCAAGCCGCCGGTGTTCTTCCAGTAACAGGATCGAGTGAGCAATCTTCCCGTGCCTGGTCCCAAAGTGAACCTCCGCACACCCGAGGTCATGCTGCGGGTACAGGAGCAGGTCGAGCGTCATTACCACAGTAGTCTTGTCGAGAGGGTTCGGTCTGATGGCTCCGTTCTGTTTGTGGGCAAGACAACTATCCGTTTGGCGAAGCAGTTTGGATTTTGTTACGGAGTCGAGAGGGCCATTGATCTTGCTTATGCTGCCCGCAAGGTCTTCCCAGAGGCCCGCCTCTTCCTTATCGGTGAGATCATTCACAACCCTGAAGTCAACAACCAGATCGCCTCCCTTGGGATCAGTAATCTACTCGATGGGAATGGACGTCCAAATGTCAGTGATCTTGGTCCGGATGATGTCGTGATCGTACCCGCATTCGGAGCTGAAGTTTCACTTCTTGAAGAGATCAAGAAACATGGTTGTCGGATTGTCGATACCACCTGTGGTGATGTCATGAGTGTCTGGAAGCGCGTCAGGCAGAATGCCGGTGAGAATGTTACCTCGATCATTCATGGAAAGTCCTCCCACGAGGAGACGCGGGCAACGGCTTCACGGGCCCTTGGTTCAGGTAGTGGACGTTACCTGATCGTTTTGAATCTCGAGGAGACGGCCTTTGTTTGTGATTACATTCTTGGCAGGGGAAGTCGCGAAGGGTTTCTTAAGCGGTTTGCAGGTAATTTCTCGGAGGGATTTGACCCGGATCTTCACCTGCATAGAATCGGTGTAGCCAATCAGACCACCATGCTGCGAGAGGAGACGGAATCTGTTCAGTGCATGCTTCGGGATGCGGTTCAGATTCGTGATGGATCGGGAGAGAATTTCCGTCTTTTCGACACCATTTGCGGGGCTACCCAAGATAGGCAGGATGCACTCAAAGAGCTTCTTCTGACACCACTCGACCTGCTCCTTGTGGTGGGAGGCTATAACAGTTCAAACACCACGCACCTTGCTGAGATGGGGGAGCAGAAAGCCCCCACCTACTTCATTCGGAATCAAGAGTGCCTTGAGTCACCAGATCTGATTCGGCACTTCGACCTCCATCTGAAGCAGGAGATAACATCCCATCAATCTTGGCTTCCTAGGACCGGGAGTGATGCCCGCATTGCCATTACCGCAGGAGCCTCATGTCCCAATAACCTTATCGAGGAAGTCATGCTAAGAGTGTTGAGTCTACGGGGAGAGCATCTGACTTTTTGAATCACTTATGTCTCGCGCAGGGACGTGGAGACGGAGAGGATTTGATGTGAGCGGATTTGTTTGTCTGAAAAAAAGAGCCAACAAAATCTTTTCATGATTATGACAGCTGAACAAATGAAGGCAGCAGAGGATGCTGCTTTCTGTAAAGGATCTACCCCTGCTGGCTTGATTGAGATCGCTGGTGAGGAAATTGCCAGTGTTATCCATCAATATTTTCCAAAGCCCTCTACCCTCGTCGTTTTTTGTGGCAAAGGTCACAACGGAGGAGATGCCCTTGTAGTTGCTCGCCATCTCGAAGTCCAAGGGTGGAATATTCTGATCCGCTTGACGACTTCAGTCGATGAGATGTCCCCATTGGCACGTGAGCATCTGGAATCCCTGGAACACTCTCAATGCATAAGCTCTCTCCCGCCCATTTTCGGACCCCTTGTCATTCTTGACGGCCTTCTTGGAATCGGAGCTGTTGGAGCTCCCAAGGGAATCATTGCTGACCAGATAATCGAGATGAATCACCTCCGTGTGAAATATGGAGGATTTACCGTGGCTGTCGATATCCCCTCCGGACTGGATGCCACTACAGGAGAAGTCTTCACCCCTTGCGTGCAATCTGATCTTACGGTGACAGTAGGAGGGGTGAAGTCAGGTCTGGTTGCCGATACCGCGACCCCCGTTGTTGGCAGGATTGCGCTGGTACCTCTTCCCGATCTCTTTTTTTCGGAAGGAGATCCTGCTTCCCTCATCACTCCAACGCAATTACGCCATCTCCTACCGATCCGTGACTTCGATACCTTTAAGGGAAGCTACGGACGGATTGGCATCCTTGCCGGATCGCTGGGTTATCTTGGTGCTGCGAGACTGGTCTCCTCGGCTTCAGTTCATGCAGGTGCTGGTCTTGTTACCCTCTATGCCTTGCCCGATTCCTACGAGATTTTAGCCGCCGCCTGTATTCCCGAGGTCATGGTGCACCGGATAGAAGCATACAGCGACGTTTTTATGGAGAAACTGGATGTGCTGGCACTCGGGCCAGGTCTTGGAGCAGCCTATCATGAAGAGTTGCGCTCAGTAGTCCGTGATGTTGCACACCCCTGTGTCGTGGATGCAGATGCGCTGAATGCAGTCTCAGCCGATACATCACTTCTTTCTCACTGTGTTGGCCCTCGTCTTTTAACTCCGCATCCCGGAGAAATGGAGCGCCTTTTTCCACGGATGGGACGATCGCGCCGTGATTGGGCGACGGAATTTGTAACATCTTATCCAGTTACCCTGCTGTTGAAGGGAGCGCGTACAATTATCGCAGAGCAGGGATGCCCGCCGGTATTCAACAGTACAGGCAACCCAGGCATGGGGAGTGGCGGGATGGGGGATGTCCTTACCGGCGTCTCTGCTGCGCTGATCGGTGGCGGACACTCTCCTCGGGATGCCGCGATGCTTGGTGCATGGATCTGCGGACGTGCCGCGGAAATAGCAGTCTTCAATGACCAAGACTCTCAGGAGTCCCTCGCTGCTTCTTCAGTGATCACCCATCTTGGAGAGGCTTTCTCCTCGCTCCGGAAAGCAGACTGCTGAAAAGAGCGGAGGAGATTCTCCCGTAGTGAAAACCTTTAATTACCCAGCTCCTTCAGTGCTTTCACCACAAGTCCGAGATGCTCAGCAGGCTTAACCTTTGGGATAATCGCAGCAATTCTCCCTTTGGCATCAATCACGAAAGTCGTGCGCTCTGTCCCCATGTACTTCTTTCCGTACATCGACTTCTCCACCCAGACACCATAGGCCACAACGATTGATTTATCGGTGTCGCTCAGCAGGGGGAAGGGGAGATCGAATTTTGCAATGAACTTCTCGTGAGACTTTTCGGAGTCGATGCTGACCCCGAAGAGATGCGCCCCGGTGATCTTGATTGACTGCCACTCATCACGAATTCCGCAAGCCTGCGTGGTGCATCCCGGCGTGTCATCCTTGGGATAAAAGTAGAGGACGACTGCTTGTCCCAAAAGATCGGAGAGTTTTACGGGGGTGGCAACCCGGTATGTTCCCCCAACGGCTTGGGTTGAGAATGCGGGGGCTTTGTCGCCGACTTGGAGTGTGCTCATGAAATGGATGGATATATTTTAAGTTGAATCCAAAGGTTTAAGAGGATGAAAGGAATTGGGAAACAAGTGAATTGAGGGAAAACTGTCTGTAGGTTTCCTCACTACCGTCTTCATCACTTTTTACCCCTGTGAATGTTTGTCTTCGGATATAGGCGGAAGGAAACGGACTCTCCGGTCATCGCGAGGCAGGCGGATAGTGAAGAGGAGTCCATTTCCGGCAGCGCTGCGGAGTTCAATCTCACCGCCATGAGCCCTGACGATGCGTTGGACGACGAGGAGTCCGAGTCCGTTCCCATCTTTTCTTGTCGTGAAATAAGGTTGGAAGATTTTATCGGCCACCTTTGGGTCGATCCCACCGCCGTTATCACCGATGCTAACCCAGACGTGGGTGTCGTCACATCCGGTTGCCACACGCAGTTTTCCTTCCGTGCCCATGGCTTGAAAACTATTACGAATCACATTGTAAAGAGCCTGCCTGATCTGATCTCTGTCGACAGTTACCGGAGGGAGTTCTTTTGAGGGGAACAGTTCAACGGTGATTCCCCTGTCTTCGATTTCTGCTTTGAGAAATCCAACACATTCCAGGATCAGGGAATTGAAATCAGAGGGCTCGCTCTCTAAGGGGGAGGGACGGACCGCTTTAAGAAACTTTGAGATGATTTGATCAAGGCGTGCCACCTCGCCCCTGGCTATCCCCACCGATTTTCGGATCTCTTCGAGATTCTCGGTTTTTCCTCCAGATTTGTTCAGACGGCGCTCCATTAATTGAAGCTGGATGTCTAGCGAATTGAGCGGATTGCCGATCTCATGGGCCACGCCTGCAGCCAGTAATGTCACTGCAGAGAAGCGCTCGCTCTCGATCGTCTCCTGCTTCTCTCGGCGCTCCTCCGTGATGTCCCTGAGGATGATGGCTCTTCCGACAAGTTCCTGCCGGGAAATCTCCTTCTCATCGCTCATCAGCGGTGTGATGTAAAAATTCAGAAAGCGACGTTCGGGATAAAAGACTTCCAGGTCGCGACTCATGATGTCCCCTGAGGAGGTGACGGAATTCATATCCAGCCCGGGAATCGACTTGGAAAGTGGGACGCCGATATGTTCCGCCCCGGTTACTCCAAAGAAGGAACAAGCCGCCTTGTTCATGTAGATGATCCTGTCCTGAGGATCGGTCACAATCACTCCCTCGAGGATTGCGTTGAAGATCGTCTCCAAGAATCCCTTCTCTCTGGAAAGAAGCTGAAGGTAATGACCGATATCACCCGGTTCGACGAAACGGATCCGCTCGACTAGTTTGTCGATAAATCCACGGTTCATGGGTGATGTGGCTGGCTAGACCTGAACTAGGGACTCGAGTTCGTTCACCCTGCGTGAGAAGAGGTCTAGGGCCGCATTCACAGGTGCAGGGGTGCGCATATCGACTCCTGCTTCAGCAAGCGTTTCAATTGGGAACTTGCTTCCCCCGCTCTTCAGGAAACCGAAGTAATGTGACGTCTCTCCAGTCGTGAGGACCTGTGCAGCCAGAGTTGTCGCTGCGGAGATGCCGGTTGCGTACTTGTAGACATAAAAAGCGCTGTAGAAGTGGGGAATGCGGAGGCACTCAAGTTCCAGCACGTCGTCGATCACAACCCCCTCTCCGAAGTAGGTATCGAGAAGTCCCCGATAGATGTGGCGGAAGCTCTCCAGCGTCAGGGCCGCCCCCGATTCCTCTGCTGCATGGATCAACTTTTCGAACTCGGCAAACATCGTCTGCCTGAATAGTGTCCCCCTGAGATCATCAATCTGACGATTGATCAGGTAGGCCTTCATGGCTCGGTCTGTCGTGGTGGCGAGAAGGTGCTCTGTGAGTAGGATCTCATTGAATGTCGAGGCAACCTCGGCTAGGAAGATTGGATAGTGGTAGTTCTGGAAGTTCTGACTCTCCCGCGCATACCAGGTATGCATTGAGTGACCCGCCTCATGGGCTAAGGTGTAGATGTCTGAAAAGACATCCGCCTTGTAGTTCATGAGAATATAGGGTGGGCCCCCATAGGTACCGTAGGAGAAGGCTCCACTCCGCTTTCCTTTGTTCTCGTAGCGGTCGCACCAGCGCTCTTGCTTCAGACCTCGGGAGAGGATGTCCGTGTATTCGTCACCAAGAGGGTGCAGTGAATCAAGAACCTTGACGATCGCCTCATTGAAGGAGACATCGCTCTGTACTGCTCCCACGAGGGGAGCATAGGTGTCGTAAACGTGAAGTTCAGGAAGATTGAAGACCCGCTTGCGTAGCGCATAGTAGCGGTGCAGATCGGGCAGACGTTTACGGACAGCCCCGATCAGTTTATCATAAACCGTGACGGGAACGTTGTCGGGAAATAGTGAAGCCTCAAGTGCCGAGGGATAGTTCCTCGCCTTGGCCAGAAAGACATCCCCCTTTACGGAACTGGCGAGCGAGCTGGCCAGGGTGAATCGGTGCGCGTCGAATTCCGTGTAGAAACTCGTGAAGGCACACTTGCGGACCTCATGGTCGGGTCGTTGAAGCAGGGAGGAAAAACTGTTCTGAGTCAGCTCAATATCACGCCCCCGGTCATCCCTGACTGATCCAAAGGTCATGTCGACATTCGTCAACTGGGAGAAGGTTTCGTGATGTCCCGAGACCGCCGGCATCGCGAGGGAAAGGAGACGTTCCTCCTTGTTACTCAGGATGTGCGGCTTCAAACGTCTCAGCCGCTGGAGTGAGATCTGCCAATCGGAAAGTATCGGATCCTCCAGAAACCGGATAAAGGTATCGTCCGGGATCTCCTGTATCTCAGGTGCCACCCAGGAGCAGGCTTCGCTGATTTTTGCGCCTAGAGAGGAGAGGCGGCCGTCACGATCAAGAGATTGGGCGTTGGAGCTGTCCTCTGAAAGGCGTAGTCCGGCATACTGACTGAGGCGTTCGATGGAGTAGTCGAGCGTCTTCTCAAACTCCATGACGCGAGCGAGATCAGCAGCACTCTTTCCAAGAGAGCCCCGGAACCCAGACACTTCCTCGTAACGGGAGGAGAGCACGACGAACTCCGTTTCCCACGCGGCGTCATCGGGGAAAATCGGGCTGAGATCCCAGGTGTCTGCCACGGGGACATCCGCACGATATTTGAGGGTGGAGGCATTTGCCTCAGCTGAAATATCCGCGATCAGAGAGATGCTGCTGATGGGGCGGCCTGCCACTCTTTGTATGTGCATTATTTCTGAGACTTACCCTGGGAAGCCACAGCGGCAGCCGCGGCTGCAATCGCCTCGGTATCACCGAGGTAGTAGTGGCGGATCGGCTTGAGATTGTCATCCAGCTCATAAACAAGGGGGATGCCTGTTGGTATATTCAATGCCAACACCTCCTCCTCGGAGAGGTTGTCGAGGTACTTGACCATAGCTCGCAGGGTGTTTCCATGAGCGGTGACCAGTACCTTCTCTCCACGACTGACTGCCGGTGCGATCTCTTCGTGCCAGTAGGGAAGGACACGATCCACCGTATCCTTAAGACACTCGGTGAGGGGAAGTTGGGCCTCTGGGACATCCTTGTAACGTGGATCGTGACCGGGCCAGCGCTCATCGCTCTTCTCTAGGGCTGGTGGCGGCACATCATAACTGCGACGCCAGATTAACACCTGATCGTCTCCGAACTTGGATGTAGTCTCACCCTTATTAAGACCTTGAAGAGAGCCGTAGTGACGCTCGTTCAGGCGCCAAGAGCGTTCGATCGGGATCCAGAGCTGGTTAAGTTCGTCCAGAATTATCCAATTGGTGCGTAGGGCACGCTTTAGGACGGAGACAAACGAACGGTCAAAGCTGTACCCCTCTTTCTTGAGGAGTTCACCGGCAGCCTTTGCCTCACGGAGACCCTTTTCATTCAAATCAACATCAGTCCAACCGGTGAAGCGGTTTTCTTGGTTCCAGGTGCTTTCGCCATGACGGATTAATACTAATTTATGCATCTACGCATTGTAATCATTATGATGGACGCTTGTGAAGACCCGGGAAATTGGCGAATAGTTGCGTTAGCTTGACGGAGTCGTAGTGAAGTATTGTAGGCTAAAGCGCATCACTTTGCTCCACAAAGCCCAAGCCTTGCTATGCTTTAGCTAGCCATGGAGCCAGCTCCCCCCTCAACGCCATCTCATCTCCGATGGCAAACTCCTCCGCGAGTTGGAACGGAACGATTTTTCCGGACAAGGTTCCGATTTCGAGGATCAGGGTTCGCTTACCTGGATGCTTCTTGATGGCTGCGCTAATGGCGTGGAGGTCGTCCACGATCAGTCGGGCGCGATCCATGCGGAGTCGGAGCGGCTTCTTGGAGGGCTTCGGGTTGAGGGCCCTAAAGTCATTTGCCGTGGCGCGGATCGCCCCATCGCGTGGAACGACTTTGACGTTGCAGGAGATCACGCTTCCCGGCTTGAGGATGAGCTCATGCTTACTGAAAGACTCGTCCCAAGCAGTCATCTCAAGAGTTCCCGAGTCGTCCTCAAGTGTCATGAGGCCGAAGGGACGCCCATCCTTCTTGGTGAATTTTTTCTCAACGGTCGACAATACTCCCGCAAGTCGGACGCTCCCAGGTTCGCTCATCAGGAGGGCTTCCGCAGTGGATCCGTAGGAGCCCGCCTCAAGGTTGCCCCGGTAATCATCGAGAGGATGACCGGTGACGTAGAAGCCGAGAAGTTCCTTCTCATGAGCGAGCTGTTCGGAGCGCGACCAACGCTCCACCTGACTACCATCTGCTTCGGACCTGCCCTTACCGCCAGCAGAGATGGAGGAGGGAGCGAGGTCGAGCATTGAATCAAAGAGCGAGACTTGTCCGCTGGCACGGTCCTGCTGGACTGATGCGGCTGCTCCCATGGCTCCGTCAATGGCAACGACGAGTGCGGCACGATGTCGCTTCTCCCAATCGAAAGCGCCGCATTTGACCAGACTTTCGAGGATCTTTTTGTTGACCGTTCTGGAATCAAGCCGGGAACAAAAATCCTCAAGGGACTTAAAGGGGCCGTTGGCCTCACGATCGGCAACGGCTGCCTCCATGGCGGCCTCTCCGACATTCTTGATGGCAGCAAGTCCGAATCGGATCGCCTTGCCACCCGGGAACTCCTCGGGAAGGAAGGTGAGGGAGCTTCGGTTCACATCCGGGGGTAGGATCTTGATACCCATGCGCCCGCACTCGCCGACGAAGGTGGCGATCTTGTCGGTGTTATTGATTTCATTACCAAGGAGTCCCGCCATGAACTCAACGGGGTGATTCGCCTTCAGGTAGGCTGTCTGGTAAGAGATCAGTCCATAGGCAGCACTGTGGCTCTTGTTGAAGCCGTATTGTGCGAATTTCTCAAGGAAGTCGAAGATTGCATTGGCCTGCTTGGCGGGGATCTTGTTTACCGTTGCGCAGCCTTCGACAAAGACTTCACGCTCCTTGGCCATCTTCGCCATATCCTTCTTGCCCATGGCTCGACGGAGGAGATCGGCCTGTCCGAGGGTGTACCCTGCAAGGGCGCTGGCGGCCTGCTGAACCTGCTCCTGATAGACGATGATGCCGTAGGTCTCAGAGCAAATCTTCTCAAGCAGGGGGTGGGCGTACTCGATCTTTTTACGACCACGCTTGCGCTCGATGTAGTCGTCGATGAACTGCATCGGTCCCGGGCGATAGAGGGCGATGAGGGCGATGATATCGGTGAAGTGTTCTATCTGAAAGCGCTTGGCCGTGGCTGTCATCCCACCGGACTCCAACTGGAAGACGCCGACTGATTCCCCTCGGTTGAGCAGGGAAAAAGTCGCCTGATCATCCATGGGAATCGCAGAGATATCGAAGTCCGGTTGCTGGCGCCTGATAAGTTTCACGGCGTCATCGATGACGGTGAGTGTCTTGAGCCCAAGAAAGTCCATCTTGAGCAACCCGAGGTCCGTGAGGGGTGCCATGGAGTACTGGCTGACGATGTTACCGTCGTTGGCGCGGGTTAGGGGGATATACTCGGAGAGATCGCGGTCGGCGATGACCACGCCCGCCGCATGCACACCACTGTTGCGAGAGAGTCCTTCGAGGATTGTGGCATATCCCCAAAGCTGAGCGGTCTCCTGCTCCTCCTCAACGGCCTTCTTGAGTTCAGGGTTCTTCTCGATGGCTCCCTGCTCGGTTTTGCCATCCTTCGTGTGTTCGGTGAGGGTAATGTTCAGCTCATTGGGGATCATCTTGGCGATCCGATCGGCATCACCATAGCTCCAACCAAGCGCCCTGCCCACATCACGCACCACGCTTTTAGCCCCCATGGTTCCGAAGGTGATAATCTGGGAAACTGCCATCTTCCCATATTTTTCACGGACATACTCGATGACTTCCCCTCGACGGAATTGGCAGAAATCGACGTCAATATCGGGGGGGCTGATCCGGTCCGGATTCAGGAAGCGCTCGAAGAGTAGTCCGTAGCGCAGGGGGTCGAGATCGGTAATTCCCAGGACATAGGCGATCAGAGATCCGGCTGCCGATCCGCGCCCCGGTCCGACGGGGATGCCACGGTTCTTTGCATAGTTGATAAAGTCCCAAACGATGAGGAAGTAACTGGTGAATCCGGTCTTGTAGAGCACGGAGAGCTCGAACTCGAAGCGTTCCCGGATCGTCGGATCCTCAAGTGCCCTCTCACCGTAGCGCTTGCGCAGTCCCTCTTCCGAAAGTTCGCGTAGATACCCCTCGCGGGTCTTTCCCTTGGGGGGAAGATAGTCGGGATACTTGGACTCCCCAAACTCCAACTTGGCATTGCAACGCTCCGCGATGGCCAGCGTATTGGTGATGGCATCGGGGCGATCGGCAAAGAGGGCCGCCATCTCGTCACCACTCTTGAAATAGAGTTCAGGGACATAGCGCATCCGCCTCTCGTCATGGATCATGGCACCTGTCCCGATGCAGATCATGACGTCGTGGGCCTCATGGTGGGATCGCTCCAAGAAGTGGACGTCGTTGGTGGCCACGAGTCCGAGATCGAGATCCCGGGAGATGTCGATAAGGCCGCTACGGTTGCGACGTTGTTGTTCGATCCCATGGTCACTAAGTTCGATGAAAAAGTTCTCCCGTCCGAAAATATCGCGGTAGGCCGCAGCTGTCTCGATCGCCTTATCGTTCTGACTCATGCTAAGGGCCATGTTCACTTCACCCTTAAGGCATCCGCTGAGGGCAATGAGACCCTCGCTGTGCTTTGCCAGAAGCTCCCGGTCCACCCTTGGCTTGTAGTAGAATCCATCTAGGTGGGCGGCAGTGCTGAGCTTGACCAGATTGCGATAACCGGCGTCATTTGCCGCAAGCAGGGTCATGTGAAAGGCGGCATCCTTGCCACCATTCGTCGTCTTCTTCTCGTGCATTGAGCCGGGAGCGACATAGATCTCACAACCGAGAATCGGCTTCACTTTGGCTTTTTCCGCCGACTGATAAAATTCGACGGCCCCAAAAAGATTGCCATGATCCGTCAAGGCGATGGCTGGCATGTCCAGGGAAGCGGCCTTCTTGACAAGTTCATCCATTCTGATCGCTCCATCCAGCAGCGAGTACTCGCTGTGCACGTGGAGGTGGACGAAAGGTTGATGGGCCATCTCGAAAGGTTAAGGGCCCCTTTTCCCTTGATCAAGTGCCTTGAAGAAAAGGTGCGAGACGGGAGTGTTTAGGGGTTTTTCTCTGCAATCACGAGTAATCCCCTGAGCGTGAGCAGTGGATCGACGCGATCAAACACCGCTTTTCCACCATCCTGAAGGGCCAGTTTGCCGACCAGAGCGGCATCTCCTCCCGTAGCGATGAGGATTGGCTTCTTGCCATGGAATAACTCTTTGCGGATACGTGTCACCGCTTCCCTAACAAGGCCGACAGCACCAAGAAGGAGTCCGATTTGGATCGCCTCCTCCGTGCTCTTTCCAACCGAAGCGCTGATTTTCCTGATCCTTGTCATGGGGAGAAGTGCCGTCCTTTCGTGGAGAGCGCTCGCGGCCGTGGGGAGTCCGGGAGCGATGATTCCTCCCAGATAGTAGCCATCGTTATCAATCACATCGAAGGTCACCGCGGTACCAAAATCGACGATGATCGCGGGAAGCTTTTTCCCGGCGACTGCTGCTGCAGCATTGGCAAGGCGATCGGCACCTATGGATGAAGGCTTCGGGTAGTTGATCCTTATGCCAGATTGGACGCGGTGATCTACCCAGAGAGCAGGGCATGTCAGGGAGCGAGAGAGGATATTATCGATCTTGGGCACCACGGAGGAGATGACTGCACGATCAGTTTTTCCTTTAGTCACGGAAAAACTCTTGGGCGTGATTTCAGTGGTCGGCATCCTTGTGACACGTCCAATGAAGCCGTTCCGTGCTGTCGCAAACTTCGTGAAGGAGTTGCTGACATCGATCAGCAGAACTGTTTCCTTTTTCAAGATCTAGCCTCCCGAGGCATTTGCCAGATCAGCTTCCTCGGGGGGTAATGCTCCCTTGAAGCGGTTCTTGTCGATCGCCTTCATATAGGCCTCATGAGGGGAGATGGTTCCGTCAAGAAGGCGGGCCCAGATGGCATCGTCCATGAACTGCATCCCCTCTGATTTACCCGAGACGATGACATCCTGAAGCTTCTGTGTCGCCCCTTCGCGGATGATGGCGGAGACTGCGGGATTGACCTTTAGGATCTCGTTGACGGCGGTCCGACCGCTTCCATCAGCTTTCTTAAGCAGTAGTTGGGCCACAACACCCCTGAGTGAGGAGGCAAGCATCGTCCGAACCTGAGCCTGTTGGTCTGCAGGGAAGGCATCGATCATGCGGTCGACTGTCTTGCGGGCGTTGTTCGTGTGGAGGGTTCCGAAAACAAGAAGGCCGGTCTCGGCCGCGGTGAGTGCCAGTTGAATGGTCTCCAGATCGCGCATCTCGCCGACCAAGACGATATCAGCATCTTCGCGTAACGCAGCCCTTAGACCGGCAGAAAAGTCGGGCGTGTGCTCGGGAACCTCGCGTTGGGTGATGATGCTGAGCTTGTTGCGGTGCACGAACTCAATCGGCTCCTCGATGGTGACGATGTGGCGGCCGTGGTTGGTATTGATGTAATCGATCAGAGCGGCCAGAGTCGTGCTTTTTCCGGAGCCGGTTGGCCCTGTGACCAGAACGATCCCTCCGCGCATGTCACCGAACTCCTTGATAACCTCCGGCACGCCTAGGTCATCGAGAGTAAGTATTTTGGTAGGGATGAGCCTAAAGACGGCCCCATATCCATGGGCCTGCTTGAGGTAGTTGCAGCGGAACCGGGTTTCCTCATCCATTTGGTAGGCAAAGTCGAGATCACCGTTTGCTTCAAATTTCTCCCAGCTTGAAGGCGAACAGATTTCACTGAGCATGAAGGCCATCTCCTCGCGGGTCAGTAGTTCCTCCCGTATGGGAACGATCTCTCCATGGCGTCGTATCTTGGGTGGTTGCCCTTCAGCAAGATGGAGATCCGAGGCACTATACTCAACAAGAGCCCGGAAAAAATCATCGATGTATGCCATATCGGTTGAATTTTGTGGTGTCAGACTCCGCAGAGGGTCCGCATTTGCGGCTTGTTTTCAGCTCTATAAACCGCCTCCTGAGTTGTGATGATCCCTTGGCTATAAAGTTCTGCAACGGAATCATCCATGAGGACCATGCCCGTCTTCTTACCTGTCTGGATAATCCCCGGAAGCATGAATGTCTTCGATTCCCGGATGACATTGGCGACGGCTGGGGAGTTCATCAGGATCTCCATCGCGACTGCGCGACCGTTGCCATCGGCCCGGGGAATGAGTTGCTGGCTGATGATGCCACGTAGGGACTCGCTCACCATGACCCTGATCTGATCCCTCTGATCGGGTGGGAAGACATCAAGAAGACGATCTAGTGTCCGTGAGGAATTGCTGGTGTGCAGCGTGCCCAGCACAAGGTGACCTGTTTCCGATGCCGAAATGGCTAATTGGATTGTTTCCAGATCGCGCATTTCGCCGACCATGATGACATCGGGATCTTCACGCAATGCACCGCGAAGGGCCGCGGCAAATGATTTGGTGTGGGTATGAACCTCGCGCTGCGTGACCTGACATCCTGCAGAGGGGATCAGGTATTCGATGGGTTCTTCGAGGGTGATGATGTGATCGTTCCGATGAAGATTGATCTCCTGTACGAGTGCGGCTAGAGTTGTTGTTTTTCCACTGCCGATTGGTCCGGTGACAAGTACGAGGCCATTCTGATACTGGGTGAGAAGCTTCAGCTGCGGAGGCATGCCGAGTTGGTCGAGTGTAAGAATCTCACTGTTGATGATACGGAAGGCGAGATCGAGACCGAGGCGTTGGCGTACCACACTGGTCCTGTAGCGGCCCATCGTATTACTATAAGCAAAGTCGACATCACCGCGCCTTTTGAGTTGTTCAGACTGCTGCTCATCAAGGAACCCAGCAACCAAGGCCTCGGTGTCCTCCGCTTTCAGGAGAGGCGCATCCTGCCAAAGGGGTAGTAGTTGCCCGTAGCGGCGACAGGTGGGGGGACTTGAAACGCTTAGATGAACGTCGGACGCTCCTGCTGACTTTCCCAAATTGAGATACTCGTCCACATGCTTGGGAATATCGCTCATAAAAAATCCTGAACAGTTAAGGGGGTGACCTTCTTGGCTTTAAGATGCTTTTTTCTTAAAAAAGTTTGGCCTTCTTGGAGAGTTCGGATTTGGCCTTGGTGCCGATCCATTCCATAACGAATGGTTGCAAGATTGGGAAAAGCAATTTTACCAGTCCGACGCCGCTTGACAACCATCCCGGATTAAGGCGACTTACTCCAGTAGTGGAGGTTGTGGATTGGAGTGGTTGTTTCCCTTGAAACCCACTTCTGCCTCTCAGCAGAGCGGTCATAATACCTGCGACAGCAGCACCTGAAATCCAGCGAACGGGATAATGCTTGAAGGAGTTCTGAAATCGCTTCTGCACATCAAGGTCATCCATGAGGCCTGCATATTCTCTGGCAATACCGAGACGACTCTCCCTCACGGATTGCTGGAGCGAAATGATGCGAGGCGTTTTGGTCATGGAGTTCTTCTGGGAGATCCGCCGAGGACTTCAAGATCGCGCTGAAGTTCAGCAGAGGTGGCCTCATAGGGGCGTTGTACCCTTCTCACGCGCAGAATGAGAAAGAAGCCGCCCGCAAGGAAAAGATGGATAAGAGAAATGAGACCGAGTGTCGCGGACCATTCAAACCCGCAACTTGATACTAGTAGTGATGCTGCCGCGATGACTCCCGCTAGATAGGAGATCATCAGCATTAGGATGAGTGCAATAAACAGCAGGATCCCCGCAAGACTCTGACGGATAAGTAACCGGGTCTCCTCGGCGGCAAGTGCTCCAAGTGAAAGAACATGCCGCAGCAACTCCGTCATCAATCCGGAAAGACGAGATGGGATGCCGCCGGAAGAGGCTTCCATTCTTGGGTCACTCATTCTCGGAAAAAATACGGAAGGGAAACGGTTTGCTGAATGAGTGCCTGTTAGCGGCGACGCAGTAGTAGTCCTAGCAGTAGGCCCGCGGCAAATGTTATGCCAACGGCTTTGAAGGGATTGTCTCGGACATAATCCTCCGCTTGTGCGGCAAGTTCGTCGAACTGGGCCTTGTACTCCAACGCTACTTCGCCAGCCCGATCGGCGACTTCGGAGTAGCGTTCACTGGCCAAATTGGAGAGGTCGTCATATTTCGCTTTGGTCGACCTCGAGAGATCTCCGTAGGAAGAGCGGGCCGCTTCCTTGAGATCGTGTGCCGCGGCCTCTAGTTCCTCGCGACCAGCGGTGTAGGCACTGCGTGCTCCCGACTTGGCGACTTCTGCTACTTCACGTGCAACTGCTGCTGTCACGTCAAAAGCTTTCTTGGCATGGGCCTGGCTGCTCTCAAGCTTTTCAGAGGCCGTTGGAGTGTTTTTGTGGTCGGTCATGGTAGGTGTGTATTTGAGTTACTTGATTTGGTGGGAAGATGAGGAATTGTTTTTAAGATCGCAGATGGATGATTCTTTGCAAGAAGGCGTTGGCATATTTACACCTCAAAATCAGGAAAAAATAGGGTACGTAGGAGAGGAGTTGTCTCTTGAGGGCTACTCTTCTTCTTTTTCAGGAAATTCATCTCCAGCTGTTCCCCCCTCGGGAAGATGCTTCATTTTCTTAAGGACTCCGGACATGTCCTCGACTTCATCCCAGACTGCCTTGGTAATGTAGACGGGTGAACCTTGCTGGGTTGCCATTGCAAGGCAATCGCTGGGACGGGCGTCTAATTCGATGACCTTACGCTGTTGGAGTTCGTTTTCCAGGCTGATGATCATGCGACCGTAATAAGTTGCTCCCTTCAGATCATTGATGATGACACGTTCGACTTTGGCGCCAAGTGAGGTAAGCAGCATCCCCATCAGGTCGTGGGTGAGGGGGCGCTCTTTGATGGCTCCTTGGACAAGCATGCTAATCGCGTTACCCACCAGGGGGTCGGTGTAGATGACAAAAACTTTCTCCTCATTGCCAAGAAAGACAGCGCTACCGCTTGTGGTTGGAATAACGGCTTTGATCCTGACTTCGAGAACGTCTTTCGAATTCATCTCTTCATTATGTAGTAATTTTACCCGTTGCGCTACCCGTACCTTAATGAGTGTACGCAGGGTGGATGATGCCACGTTGTCGATACCCTTGAGCAAGAATCAGATAATGATCAGCCCAGGCGCCAAGGGATCTCTGTTCTTCGGATGATAATGTTCGAACGATTCTTGCAGGTGACCCGACGACCATCGATCCAGCAGGAATGACCGTGTTCATCAATATCGTGGAGTGGGCTCCGATAAGACAGTTTGCACCAATCATTGATCCATCAAGAACGATGGCACCCATGCCGATAAGCGAACCATCGCCGACCGTGCAGGCGTGTACGATGGCGCTATGCCCCACTGTCACGCGCCGTCCAATCGTAGTCCCGAGATCTGTGGCGACGTGGATTACGGCGTTGTCCTGCACATTGCTCTCCTCACCAATTAGTATAGGTGCTATGTCGGCTCGCAGGGAGGCTCCCGGCCAGATGCTAGCCTGTGCACCAAGGGTGACGGCCCCTGAAAGGAATGCGCCAGGAGCAACATAGGCTTTTTCCCCGATCAGGGGGAGACGGTCCAAATGTGCGGCCACGATGCTTTTGAAATAAGCCAGATGATCGGGGTGAAGCGGGTTCTGTGCAGGGTGTGCGGCCATGATATTTTTTTGATTGATGAAGAATCAGTGTTGACAGGAGGGGAAGGTTTTTTTTGGATGACCATCGTCACATGACAATTAGTTCCATATAACCCAACCCAATAAACCATGAGCAGCAAACTACACCTCGTTGAGTCAGTTCAGAAGTCCCTCGGTAAAGACGTGAGCAAAGCACACGCCGAAAAAGTCGTCGCAGCCGTCATCGAAAACATCAAGGGCCTCGTCAAGAAGCACAAGAGCCTTCAGTTGATCGGATTCGGAACCTTTAAGGTCGTGAACCGTAAGGCACGTACCGGCATCAACCCAAAGACAGGCGAGAAGATTAAGATCAAGGCTTCCAAGAGCGTTCGCCTCACACCAGGCAAGGCTTTCAAAGAGTCTCTCTAAGTTTTAAAGGGTTTCCCCCCCGCCCGAGAAAACCCGTTATGCCAGATGGCATAACGGGTTTTCTCATTTCTATAGCAGGGTGGACCAGCTAGGATCTCGATTGTATGAAACCTCCACTCGTTGTCTCCGTAACCGGTGCTGCCGGTCAAATCGCTTATTCCCTACTTCCACGAATCGCTTCCGGTCAGGTCTTCGGAGCAGATCAACCGGTCATCCTTCGATTGATTGAAATCGAACCCGGCATGAAACCGCTTGCTGGTGTTGTCATGGAACTCAGCGATTGCGCCTTCCCGCTTCTGGAATCAATTGAGGCCACCTCTGACCTGGATGTTGGATTCAGCGGTGCAAACTGGGCCCTTCTTGTCGGTAGTGTCCCCCGCAAGGCTGGCATGGAGCGTAAAGATCTCCTCGGTATCAACGGGAAAATATTTATTGGTCAGGGCGAGGCAATCGAAAGGAACGCTGCTGACGATATTAATGTTCTCGTTGTCGGGAACCCGTGCAATACGAACTGTCTCATCGCCATGAAAAATGCTCCGGGTATTCCCGAAAGCCGCTGGCATGCCATGACCCGTCTCGACGAGAACCGTGCCAAAAGTTCTATTGCCCACAGGGCTCACGCTCACACGCGCGATGTCACCAATCTCGCCATCTGGGGCAATCATTCTAGTACCCTCTATCCTGATTTCGAGAATGCCCTCATCAATGGAGATCCTGTCAGTAAATATATACCTGACCGTGCTTGGCTTGAGGGGGATTTCATCAAGGATGTTCAGCAGCGTGGGGCCGCCATTATTGCAGCTCGCGGCCTTTCCTCCGCAAAATCAGCAGCCCACGCCGCCATAGAGACAGTTCAATCCCTCAGGGAGATCACGCCTGTGACCGAATGGCACAGCGTCGCTGTTGCCTCGGACGGATCCTACGGAGTGGAAAAAGGGCTTATTTGCTCCTTTCCGACACGCTCCAACGGAAAAATTGCCTCGATCGTTCAGGGAGTTGATCTCGGAGCCTTCGGAAAAGCCAAGTTCCAACTCAGCATCAATGAGCTTCTTGAGGAGAAGGCTATGGTATCAGATCTTTTGCCGAAATGAGCGACCGCAGCATACCTATCGCTGATCCAGCGACCCATCGTCTCGAAACAGACAGCATGGGAGCGATTCCTGTTCCACACGATCGATACTACGGGGCGCAGACTGCTAGATCCCTGATACATTTTGATATCGGAAACGATACCAAGCCTCCAGAACTCATCAAGGCGCTGGGAGAGCTCAAAAAAGCTTGCGCCCTTGCCAATAGGGATCTTGGAAAGCTTTCAGCCGAGAAAGCGGAACTGATCTGCAAGGCTGCCGATGAAGTGATCGCCGGCAAGCTTGACGATCACTTCCCTCTTCGTATCTGGCAGACAGGAAGCGGCACGCAGAGCAATATGAATGCCAACGAGGTGATTTCAAATCGTGCGATCAAATTTGCCGGCGGGGTTCTTGGTTCCAAGAATCCCGTTCACCCGAACGATGATGTGAACATGTCACAGTCTTCTAACGACACTTTTCCTACAGCGATGAATATCGCCGCTGTCTCGGTAATCAGGGAGCGATTGATCCCTGCTGTTAGGAATCTGAGAGATGCTTTGCATGCCAAGGCCCTCGAATACGCTGACATCGTCAAGATCGGTCGCACGCACCTGCAGGATGCAACACCCATGACCTTAGGACAGGAGTTCTCAGGCTATGTCGCCATGCTGGATGCAGATATTCACCGCATCGTTGAAACTCTGCCGGGACTCGAGTCACTAGCTATCGGAGGGACAGCTGTGGGTACGGGTCTTAATGCTCATCCCAAATTCGGTCATCTGGTCTCCGAGTTTCTTTCAAATATGACCGGGTACCACTTCAAATCAGCTTCCAATAAGTTTGCGGCGCTTTCCTCTCACGGGGAATTTGTCTTTGCTTCAGGAGCCCTGAAGTCCCTTGCGACTTCAATGATGAAGATTGCCAATGACCTCCGCTGGTTGGCATCCGGTCCCCGTTGTGGTCTGGGTGAGATTTCCCTCCCTGAGAACGAACCTGGTTCCTCTATCATGCCGGGCAAGGTTAACCCGACACAATGTGAGGCTGTCACGATGATCGCTGTGCAGGTGATGGGGAATGATTCGGCCATCGGTATTGCCGCATCTCAGGGTAACTTTGAGCTGAATGTGTTCAAACCAGTCATCATTCACAACTTTCTCCATTCCGTCCGTTTGCTCTCAGATGCCTGCCATTCCTTCACTGAACACTGTATCGTCGGCATTGAGGTCAATCGAGAGACTATTGCCGGCTATGTGGAGAATTCCCTGATGCTTGTGACGGCTCTGAATCCACACATTGGATATGATAAAGCCGCACAGATTGCAAAGAAGGCCCATAAGGAGAAGAGCAGTTTGAAAGATGCAGCCGTTACCTTAGGGTACCTGACTCCGGAACAATTTGACCAATGGGTTGTGGCGGCCTCCATGACCCATTCCTAGCCTCGTTAAAATCCTCCCCCGTATCAACCCGGGATGATTCAGGACCATTTAAACACTCCACCGATAACTCGTCCCGCAGGGAATCCGCTTACCATCCAATGTTCCCTCTAGGCCGAGGTTGATCGCGTCACAGGAGCCTCCGATGCGTTCCAATCTTTTACTGATGACTGCTTCCGGTGTTCCTCCTGCAAATGAGTCAATTGCTGAACCGTAGGTGTTTAGAAGCAGAAAAAGAGGTTGGTCGGAGAGAACTTCTTGCGCGGCGTCGAGAAGGTAGGGGAGATGTTCAGAAAGCTTCCAGAGTTCACCTTTTTTACCACGCCCAAAGGTAGGAGGGTCCATGATAATCCCGTCGTAGCGATTGCCCCGCCGGATTTCCCGCTGCAGGAAGGTGAGGGCATCCTCAACGATGTAATGGATCGGTTGTCCGCCGAGGCCTGAAATCCGTGCGTTTTCGGAGCACCAGAAGACCATGGCGCGCGCAGAATCGACATGTGTCACCGAGGCGCCTGCTGCACCAGCGGCAAGAGTTGCTCCACCGGTATAACCAAAAAGATTCAGAACTTTCGGGATATTATTGCGATGCTCACTGCCACTGATAAGATCAGTAATCCAGTCCCAGTTCGTGGCCTGTTCAGGAAAGAGACCGAGATGCTTGGATTTTGTCGGCTTGATCAGGAAGGAGAGTGATCCTCGATTCACGATGCAGGGATCGGGGATTGGAGTCTTCCATGACCAAGTTCCTCCCGTAGCAAGATCTCCGGAATAGCAGCCATCATGCGGAGGCAAAATTCCCGCATTCTGCCATGGCCATTTGGCTTCTGACTCGGGGCGTAGAATGGTAGCACCGTTCCAGCGCTCAAGGCGCTGTCCATACCCCGAGGCTAGAAGCTCATATCCCTTCCAAGATCGCTCTTCCGATGTGTTCTTATCTTGAGGGGAACTCATAATGATACAGATTGCTCACCCGCGATAATCTGATGCGGATACCTGATAAAAAAGAGCAACACATCGTGCTGAAATAAGGCGAAGTTTAGAATTTTGCGTGAAATGCGCTCCAGACCTGGTAGCCGATCAGAAAGATCATGAGGAGAACATAGAGGCGCAAGATCCAGAGCAGCGCCAAGGTGGTGGCCCCTAGTTTACGACGACCGAATAGAGGTTTCGTTGAAGCCAGCTGATCGGGCTCCAGGACTTCATGAATCCAAGCGTAATTGGCATGTGATGATGTCATCGAGGTGGAGTCCGTGTTTTTCATGAAGTGGTAAGTAGGTGAGGAAAGATGGTCAGAATTCCATAAGCCAGTCCGGCAAGGATCAGAAAGATGGTGACGCCGATTCCAAAGACGTTTCCTAGGATTCGGTTGGCATGCTGACCCATGATCTCCTTGTCATTGACCAGTAGGAGCAAGAAAACGATCGCAGGAGGCATTGCAAGGACGGCGATGACATTCACGATGAGCGTGATAAAAACGAGAGGTGCATTTGGGATCAGCACGAGAAGTGCCGCGATGCCAGCCGCGGCGAAGAGGAAGGCGTAGAATGGTATATTCTCCTTCATCGGGCTGTTGATGCTGGCGGATCGTCCCGAGACTTCACCGAAAGCATAAGCTGAGGAGAGAGAAATGGTGAGGGCCGCCACGATGCCCGCCTCAAAGAGGCCGAGGGCGAAGAGACTGGCACCGATATTTCCGACATGTGGAATGAGGGCTTTGGCAAAATCAGCACCTTGAAAGTTCGAGGCATCCACGTGGTGAGTGAAGAGCGGAACGGTTGCAAGCAAGGTGGCACTGGCTGCAACGGCGGCAAGAAGAGCCCCAAGAGCTGTGTCGACCCGTCCATGAGTGATGTCCTTAGGTGTGAGTCCTTTGTCAACAACGGCGCTCTGCTGGAAGAAAAGCATCCAGGGGGTAACAGTGGCTCCTATATTTGACATGATGAGAAGCATGAATGCAGCATTCACACCACCGGGAAGAGGTCCCCAGGTGAAGAAGGCCTTCACGACATCAGAGGCGACGGGATGTGACATGACAGCCACGGGAATGAAGATCAGATTGAAGATGGCAAAGCTCAGGACAATTCGCTCCCAGGTCCAGTATCGCTGGGTCGCCACCGCAGCGACAATCAGGAGAAAAGCACCCAAGACCGATACCGCAGCGGGGACGTGGAAGAATCCCAAACCGGCGCGAATCGCAATGAACTCCGTGACCAGGGTGAGTAAATTTCCAAAGACGAGGTCGCCCATGGCAAACCATCCCCAGAATTTTCCGAACCGCTCATTGATCAGCTCCGCATGTCCCTTCTTGGTGACTGCTCCCAATCGCACAGTCATCTCCTGTACCACATAGGCCATTGCGAAGGTCAGTAAAATGAATGGCAGGAAGAATCCGATCCCGTAGGACGCTCCCGTTGTGGCATAGGAAATCATACTAGGACCGTCGTTCTCGCCGAGCATGACCAAGATGCCCGGGCCAAGGAGGACCCAGAAGAGCCTCATGGGTCTTCGTTCCTCACGATGACGCTTTACATGACGTCTATCTTCAGCGCGCTTGATATCTTCCTGACTTACTCGCGCTGCCTTTGATAAATTCAAGGCTGAGTCGTCCCGTTCATTCATTCCCCTCATTGAGTGTGAAACTGACCGCGCGGTCAATTGGATTGT